>Ga0181612_101247_pt1 | contig 51091 bp, 46 predicted proteins | sample HoacroProtozoa21_FD_119630 | JGI IMG/M metagenome (GOLD analysis project Ga0181612, IMG submission 119630) | Hoatzin crop microbial communities from Cojedes, Venezuel. Combined Assembly of Gp0051906, Gp0051904, Gp0051908
GGGCTGGACGTGAGCATGGAGCAGACGACAAACGTAGGAAGGATAGATGGCGTCATCAATACCGCAAAGCATCTCTACATAATCGAGTTCAAGCTTGACAGGACTGCAGACGAGGCCGTGCACCAGATAGACGAAAAGAAATATCTCCAAAAATATATGGTGCCCGCCCGTAGCAAGGGAAAGACGATCCACAAGCTCGGAATCAACTTCTCCTACAAGGATGGAGTAAAGAACATCTACGACTGGAAGGAGGAAATCGTAAAGTAGAAGACAGCATCCTACTGAGTGGAAGCCCCGGAACTATCCGGAGCAAAAGGGCCCATCCCCATTTGCATTGTCACTTCACCATGGACATTATGTGCAAGGTGCCAGGGACATCAGTGGGCTCAACCTTACAGGTCGCATCCCCCTGGTTCCATAATATTTTGTCAAATCCTGTATGCTGGGCGGGATAGGCTACAGAGTCTCCCGGATGTTGTAGTGGTTCCTTTCCGTTGAATTCCTTGATATCATTTCGCATATGAATCCGGCCAGGAACAGCATCACGCCAAGCAGAACCGCCACGAGCGCAAGGTAGAAGAGTGGCTGGTCGGTGACTGGCCTGAACTTGTCTCCGTTTGACTGCTGTACGAGCTTCTGGACAATCAGCCATACCGAGATTATGAATCCCGCCAGGAACATGAGTATCCCTGAGAACCCGAAGAAATGCATTGGCTTCTTCCCGAAGGTGCTGAGGAACCAAAGCGACAGAAGGTCCAGGAACCCGTTCACGAACCTCTCGAGGCCGAACTTGCTTTTTCCGTACTTCCTTTTCTGGTGATGTACAGGCTTTTCGGTTATCCTGGAGAACCCGGCGTTCTTTGCAAGGTATGGGATGTACCTGTGCATCTCCCCGTAGACCTCCACGTTCTTTACGACCTCGTTCCTGTAGGCCTTGAGACCGCAGTTCATGTCGTGGAGCTTGATTCCGGTAATCCACCTTGCGGTAGCGTTGTAGAGCTTGGAAGGGAGGTTCTTCGTGAGCTTGTTGTCCTGGCGATGCTGCTTCCATCCCGATACCACGTCCCATCCATCTGAATCAACCATGCGGTACATTTCGGGGATTTCGTCGGGGGAGTCCTGCAGGTCGGCGTCCATCGTGAACACCACCTTCCCCTTTGCGTTCTTGAACCCGTGGTACAGGGCGGCTGACTTTCCGTAGTTGCGCCTGAAGGATATTCCGTGCACCTGGGGATCCTTCTGTGCAAGGGATGATATCACCTTCCATGAACCGTCAGTGGAGCCGTCGTCAACGAATATTATTTCGTGCGAGTAGAGGTTTTCGGCCATCACCCTCTTTATCCACTCATAGAGTTCAGGTAGGGACTCCTCTTCGTTTAGAAGGGGGACTATGACCGTTATGTCAAAGGGGTATTCCATTGTCTTTCTATTCTTTGTCGTCCTGGCTGAAGATGTCCTTCTTTGGAATCGAACGCGACAGTATCGATGAAAGCACCGTTCCGTAGAGGAAGCAGTACAGCAGATTCGTAAAGAAGCTTATCCGGGGGAGGTCGCCAGACATCCCCTCCATGGCCTCCCTTGTGTTGGAGTCCATCAGTGAGCCGTACACCGACTCTATCATTTCAAGAGCGTCGGTAACCTTCTCAGGGTGAAGTGTCATGTTGAGAAGCGAGTATCCGGCCACGATCAGTGCCGAAAGCAGTGCGGTGATCACTCCGAAGCGGAACGTTGTCTGGTTGTCGACACCGCTGTATTTCGTGCACAGCCTCTTCATGAAGTAGGCCATGGCGTACATGCATCCGAACACCTTAACCACCCACAGTATCATCGACAGTGCGGTCATCCCCATTGCCGCTGCTGCGCCGTCCCCATTTCCCAGGAGCGTCCCCGGAAGGGTGCATACTATGGGAATCACGCCGAGCACCAGCCCCGATAGGGCAGCTTCCGACCATAGTCTTGATTTCTCGATAGCTTCTGCCATGCCTGAAAAGGTGTTATGATTAACAAAAATAGCAACTTTGCTCCAAAATACAAAACCTTGCCCGCCTAGCCGGCCTTGAATCGGCTGGCAGGACGCCGCTCTGGCTTTGTGGATGAGAGGGACGAAGTTATGGGAAGTTTTTGATTGCAGTCAGTCCAAAAATTACTAAATTTGCACTTTTGGCAGGTGTCCCCTGCCACGAAGAGAAAAACAGTCATTATTTTTAAACTTGGATATGATAAACATCAGATTTCCGGACGGAAACTCAAGGTCCTATGAAGAGGGCGTAACGGGTTACCAGATTGCAGAGGGCATAAGCCCCCGTCTTGCGGCCGAGGTTCTCGCCGTCGAGGTAAAACCCCTTGATGCCGACCCTACCCAGAAGGGTGAGGTCATAGACCTTACACGCCCCCTTGTCAAGGACTGCTGCGTGCGCCTTCTCAAATGGGACGACGACGAGGGAAAGAGAGTGTTCTGGCATTCTTCATCCCACCTTATGGCAGAGGCCCTCGAGGCTCTCTATCCCGGTGTGAAGTTCGGAATCGGCCCCGCAGTTGAGAACGGGTTCTACTATGACGTTGACCTTGGCGGACAGACCCTTTCTGATGCAGACCTTCCCAAGATCGAGAAGAAGATGCTTGAGCTCGCCCGCGAAAAGCAGGAGTTCAAGAGGATAGACGTATCCAAGGCTGACGCCATGGAGCATTTCAAGCAGAAGGGCGACCAGTACAAGTGCGAACTCATAAGCGAGCTCGAGGACGGAACAATCACCTACTATCAGAATGGTGCGTTCACCGACCTGTGCCGCGGACCTCATCTCCCTTCGACCGAGATGATTAAGGCTGTCAAGCTGACCGCCCTTGCAGGTGCCTACTGGAGAGGCGACGAGACACGCCAGCAGCTCACCCGAATCTACGGAATAACCTTCCCCAAGAAGAGCATGCTGGACGAGTACCTCAAGCTCCTGGAGGAGGCTAAGAAGAGGGACCACCGCAAGCTCGGAAAGGAGATGGAGCTTTTCACATTCTCCCAGAGGGTCGGCCCCGGCCTTCCCCTTTGGCTTCCAAGGGGCGCCGTCATGCGTTTCCAGCTTGAGAACTTCCTGAGGCGCAAGCTCCAGGAATACGGCTATCTTCCCGTTGTGACTCCGCATATCGGAAGCAAGCAGCTCTACATAACAAGCGGCCACTACGCCAAGTACGGCAAGGATTCGTTCCAGCCCATAAAGACACCCCAGGAAGGCGAAGAGTACATGCTGAAGCCCATGAACTGCCCCCACCACTGCGAGATATACCGTAGCGCACCCCGCTCCTACAGGGACCTTCCCCTTAGGCTCTCCGAGTTCGGTACCGTATACCGCTATGAGCAGAGCGGAGAACTCCACGGACTGACCCGCGTACGCTGCTTCACCCAGGACGACGCCCACATGTTCGTGCGTCCCGACCAGCTCAAGGACGAGTTCAAGAAAGTCATCGACCTCATCATGTATGTGTTCGGGGCTTTCAAGTTCGAGAACTTCACCGCCCAGATATCACTTCGCGACAAGAACAACCGCGACAAGTACATCGGAAGCGAGGAGAACTGGGAGAAGGCCGAGACCGCAATCATTGAGAGCGCGAAGGAGAAGGGACTTGACGCCGTCATAGAGTACGGCGAGGCCGCCTTCTACGGACCCAAGCTCGATTTCATGGTAAAGGATGCCATCGGAAGGAAGTGGCAGCTTGGAACCATCCAGGTTGACTACAATCTCCCCGAGAGGTTCGAGCTCGAGTACACCGACGCCGACGGCCAGAAGAAGAGGCCTATAATGATTCACCGCGCACCTTTCGGTTCCATAGAGAGGTTCACCGCCGTGCTCCTCGAGCACTCCGCCGGACACTTCCCCCTGTGGCTTGCCCCCGACCAGGTCAAGGTGCTGCCTATCAGCGAAAAGTTCGCCGATTATGCAAAAAAAGTTTGTGAATTGCTGAATAATTCCGAAATTCGCAGCTCTGTTGACGACCGTAACGAGACGCTCGGGAAGAGGATCCGCGAGATATCCCTTCTCAGGGTGCCCATCCTGCTGGTTGTAGGTGCCTCCGAGGAGGAGGAAGGTACGGTTTCCATCAGGCAGTGGGGCGAGTCGAAGGGAACTATGAAGACTGAAGAATTCATCACCTGGTTCAAGGATGCCGTAAAGGCTGAACTGGCCTAGGTTTTGATATATGTAAAAAAGTGTAAAACTTTAAAACTTAACAGAGTATCGCACCTCCATTCAAGAAGAAAAGCGGAAGACCCGCTTTCAAGCCCGTCCGCAAGCCGGGCGGCAAGCCTGTCCAGGGCGGACAGAACGCCCAGAAAGGCGAGAACGAGCTGAACATAAACGAGGAGATTACCGCCTCCCAGGTCAGGCTCGTTGGCGATAACATCGCCGAACCTGGAATCTATCCGATATCCAAAGCCAGGCAGATGGCTGCGGAGTTGGAACTGGATCTTGTGGAGATTACCGCCAAGAGCGACCCTCCGGTTTGCAAGATCCTTGACTACCAGAAATATCTCTACCAGCAGAAGAAGAAGGCCAAGGAGATGAAGCAGAACGCTTCCAAGGTAGTCATCAAGGAGATCCGCTTCGGTCCGAACACGGACGAGCATGACTTCCAGTTCAAGCTGAACCATGCGAAGGAATTCCTTGCCGAGGGCTCCAAGGTAAAGGCGTATGTCTTCTTCAAGGGACGCAGCATCCAGTTCTCCGACCAAGGGGAAAAACTGCTGCTGAGGTTCGCGGTGTCTCTGGAAGAGTACGGAAGGCCCGAGGCCATGCCGAAGCTCGAGGGCAAGAGGATGATAATGATGCTTGCTCCGATTAAGAAGAAATGATCCGGTGACGGATTACATATTATTTATTAACAAAAATTACAAACAAATGGCAAAGCTTAAAACCAACTCCGGTGCCAAAAAGCGCTTTACGCTTACCGGATCGGGAAAGATCAAGAGGAAGCACGCTTACCACAGCCACATCCTCACAAAGAAAACAAAGAAGCAGAAAAGGAATCTTGACCATTTTGCTATCGTCTCCAAGGCTGACAGCAAGAGGGTGAAAGAGCTTCTGGTAATGTAAAAAGTATTGAATTATGCCAAGATCAGTAAACTCAGTAGCCTCCAGGGCTCGCCGCAAGAAGATTCTCAAGAGAACACGCGGAAACTTCCTTTCAAGGAAGAATGTCTGGACCGTAGCAAAGAACACCTACGAAAAAGGTCTTACCTACGCCTATCGTGACCGCAAGGCCAAGAAGAGAGAGTTCCGTTCACTTTGGATCCAGCGTATCAACGCCGGTGCCCGTCAGCACGGAATGACCTACTCCCAGTTCATGGGCAAGCTCGCAAAGCAGAACGTCGGTCTCAACCGCAAGGTTCTCGCCGACCTCGCCATGAACAACCCCCAGGCATTCGAGGCAATCGTAAACTCAGTAAAGTAGGGGCCTGCCGCTGATGAGTGTAAGGGACATATGCCGTAACAGGTGGGTGAAGTTCTCATTCTGGGCTCTTCTCTATGTGCTATGGGTCATATGGCTGGGCAACTACTGGTGGCTTTTCGGACTGATCGTAATATTTGACATCTTCATCACGAAGAAGGTCAAGTGGGCTTTCTGGAAGAAAAGCTACAAGGAAGGGGAGAAACATAGCGAATGGAACGACTGGCTGGATGCCATCATCTTCGCCGTCATATTCGTGACATTCGTGAACATGTTCTTCTTCCGAGCCTTCAAGATCCCTTCTTCATCGATGGAAAGCACCCTGATGACAGGAGACCACCTATTCGTAAGCATGCTGGCGTGGGGGCCGAAGGTTCCCGAAACGCCGCTGACGATACCTTTCACGCACAATACGATTTTCGGAAGGAAATCCTATTCGACGCTCATCCATAACGACTATCGCCGCCTCAAGGGATTCCGGCATGTGAGAAGGGGGGACATCGTAGTGTTCAACTTCCCCAACGGAGACACGGTTCTGGCGAAGTGCCCCGGAGAGGACTATCACGCCCTCTGCAGGACAATCGGAAGAGCGAAGGTCATATCCGCCTACGGGCCAGTAATCACAAGGCCGGTCGACAAGGAGGACCACTACGTGAAAAGGTGTGTCGCCATCCCGGGAGACACCCTCTCGATAAGGGACGGACAGGTTTATATCAATTCTGTGGCGCAGGAGGTATGGCCCGGTGTGCAGAACACCTACCAGGTCATAACCAGCGGACAGAGGATAAACCAGAAGACCCTTGAGAAGATGGGGCTCAACACATCGGAACTCCGTTTCGATTCTTCTCTTCCAGGATATCCGGACATGCCGCTTACGAAGGCGATGCTCGAGGAGATAGGGAAAGTCCAGATAGTCCAGCAGGTAAAGGCCAACAACGACGTCTATCCGCCAGACTATCCCGAGAACTACAAGTTCATCTTCCCCTTCACCGAGGACTTCAGGTGGACAAGGGACAACTTCGGACCGCTGTGGATCCCCAGAAAGGGTGAGACGGTCTCCCTTGACACGAAGAACCTTCCTCTTTACGAGAGGATCATCAGGGACTACGAAAACAATACCCTCTCGGTTTCGGGAGAGAAGATCCTGATAAACGGAAGCGAGGCTTCAAGCTACACTTTCAAGCAGGATTACTACTTCATGATGGGCGACAACCGCCACAACTCGCTCGATTCTCGCTACTGGGGCTTCGTCCCCGAGGATCACATAGTTGGAAGGCCGGCACTGATATGGTTGTCCACAGATGCTGCAAAGCGTTTTCCGAGCAACATCCGCTGGCGAAGGTTTTTCAAATTTGTCTAGGAAAAGCGGAAAATAAACGCGATATTTGCAGCCCGCAATTAAATGATTTAGAAAATAAAAGGATAAAAATATGGCAAAGGTTTGTCAAATAACAGGAAGAAAGAGGATGAAGGGCAACAACGTGGCCCATTCAAAACTCCGCACCAAGCGTGACTTCTCCCTCAACCTCAAGAAGAAGAAATTCTGGAGCGAGGAGGAGCAGAGGTTTGTTACCCTTAAAGTGTCCTGCAAAGGTATCAGGACCATACAGAAGAAAGGACTGGACGCCGCTCTGAAGGATGCCCAGGAAAAAGGTTACGTTAATCTAGTTTAATTTTTGGGCTATGGCAAAGAAGTCAAAAGACGCAAGGGTGCAGGTCATACTCGAGTGCACTGAGCAGAAGGCCAGTGGTGTTCCCGGAATGTCCAGGTACATCACTACCAAGAACAAGAAGAACACTCCCGAGAGGCTTGAGAGGAAGAAATACAACCCCTACCTCCACAAGGTGACTCTCCATCGTGAAATCAAATAACAACGCGTAGGATATGGCAAAGAAAGCAGTTGCGACGTTCGCCGCAAAAGCCGGCTCCAAGAGCATGGTAAAGTGCATCAGGCTTGACAAGTCTGCAAAGACAGGAGCTTACGTCTTCACAGAGCAGCTCATCGAGTCTGGCAAGGAGAAGGAATTCTTCGAGGGAAAGAAGTAGAGGGAAACCTCCCTAACGATATCTGACGGCAGATCCGTACCATCAAAAGTACGGGTCTGCCTTTCTTTTTGAGCAGGAAAAAGCGTATATTTGTAGATTTTAAAGATTTAAAAATTACGGCAATGGGTTTATTCAGCAAAGGTGTCGAAAAGACCAACCGCAACTTCTTCCAGAAGATATCTCATGCTTTCGTGGGGAAGTCCCGCGTTGACGAAGATGTGCTTGACGCCATAGAGGAGGCTCTCATCTCCTCGGACATGGGTGTGGATACTACCCTGAAGCTCATAGACAACCTTGAGGACAGGGTCGAGAAGGACAAGTACGTAGGCATGGAGGAGCTCGTGACTCTCCTTCGCGACGAGATATCGAAGCTTCTCGATGTGGAAGGCTCCGCCGAGGTGCAGCCCTTCGACTTCTCGAAGAAGCCCTACGTAGTGTTTGTCGTTGGTGTAAACGGCGTAGGGAAGACTACTACCATCGGAAAACTCGCCCATATGCTGAAGAGCCAGGGAAAGAAGGTCGTAATCGGGGCCGCCGACACTTTCAGGGCCGCTGCCGTGGACCAGCTCGTGATCTGGGCCGAAAGGGCAGGGGTTGACATAGTCCGCCAGAAGCAGGGAGCGGATCCCGCAGCCGTAGTGTTTGACAGCGTGCAGTCCGCAGCCGCCAAGGGTGCCGACGTAGTCCTCATCGATACGGCGGGAAGGCTCCACAACAGGATCGACCTCATGAACGAGCTTACGAAGATGCGAAACGTCGTTCGCAAGGTCGTCCCCGACGGGCCCCATGACGTCCTTCTGGTGCTTGACAGCACCACCGGACAGAATGCGTTCCAGCAGGCGAGGGAGTTCTCGAAGGCTACGGATGTGACGAGCCTCGCGGTGACAAAACTCGACGGAAGCGCCAAGGGAGGCGTTGTCGTAGGCATCGTGGACCAGTTCCAGATTCCGATAAAGTTCATTGGAATCGGAGAGGGGATAGACGATCTTAAGGTATTCGACAGGAAGGAGTTCGTGGAGTCCCTCTTCTCCCTTGACGATATCCAGAAATAGAAAGAGAAAAACAAAAAGAAATATAGATCATGAAATTATCTTACAGTTGGCTGAAAGATTACATCGAGTGCGACCTTAGCGCAGAGCAGGTTGCCGATGTGATGACATCCATCGGTATCGAGTGTGATGGCGTAGAGAGGGAGGAGGCTGTCGAGGGCGGCCTTGGCGGCGTTGTCGTAGCGAAGGTCCTGGAGTGCGTTGAGCATCCGGATTCCGACCATCTCCACATAACGAAGGTTGACGCCGGAAGCGGCGAACCCCTTCAGGTTGTTTGCGGCGCCCCTAATGTCGCTGCCGGCCAGAAGGTGCTCCTCGCATGTGTGGGAGCCACCCTTCCCGGAGACTTCAAGATCAAGAAGTCCAAGATAAGGGGAGTGGAGTCCTTCGGAATGATCTGCGCCGAGGATGAGCTGGGAATCGGCACGTCACATGACGGCATAATGGTCCTTCCCGAGGATGCACCCGTAGGGACACCTGCAAAGGAGTATCTCCATCTCGAGGACCAGGAAGTCATTGAATACGAGATAACGGCTAACCGTATAGACGCAGCATCCCACTGGGGAGTGGCAAGGGACCTGTATGCCTACCTGAAGCTCAACGACATCCCCTGCAAGCTTCATTTTCCCGACGTATCCTCATTCAAGGAAGGCGAGGGAGAGTCCATCCCCATCGAGGTGCAGTCTCCTGACGGAGCGCCCCGCTACACTGGAATAACCATCCGCGGCGTGAAGGTAGGCCCCTCGCCCGAGTGGCTTCAGAAGAAGCTCCTTGCGATCGGGCTTCGCCCCATCAACAACGTGGTTGACATATCCAACTTCGTGCTCTTCGAGGTCGGCCAGCCCCTGCACACTTTCGACGCTGACAAGATCCATGGCGGAAAGGTCATCGTAAGAAGGGCTTCAGAAGGCGAGAAGATGACAACCCTTGACGGAGTGGAGCGTACGCTCAAGGCCTATGACCTTGTGATAGCCGACGACCGCGGGCCCATGTGCATTGCGGGAGTGTTCGGCGGTGAGGATTCGGGCGTAACCGAGCAGACCACTTCGGTATTTATCGAGGGCGCATACTTCGACCCGGGTTCCATCAGGAAGACTTCCAAGACGCATACCCTTCAGACGGACGCATCCTTCCGCTACGAAAGGGGAGCGGATCCGCTTATCGTGCCATATGCTGCGAAGAGGGCTGCGCTCCTTATCCTCGAGCTGGCCGGAGGCCATGTCGAAGGAAAGATGAGGGAGGAGTATCCCGTGAAGTTCGAAAGGAAGGAGATCGACCTTGACTACGACAGGATCGAGGCCCTTATCGGAAAGAAGATAGGTCACGACACCATAGAGAAGATCCTTACCTATCTCGACTACGAGTTCGTATCGAAGAAGGAAGGCGGCGCCCTTGTGAAGGCTCCTTCATACATGGTCGACGTCACCAGGGAGTGCGACGTCGTGGAGGAGGTCCTCCGACTCTACGGATACAACAACATCGAGCTTCCCCAGCATATGAAGATGAGCGTTACGCCTTCACCTTCACCTGATCCCGAGGCCGTAAGGGAATACATAGGAAACTTCCTTGCAGCCAACGGATTCGCTGAGATAATGAACAATTCCCTGACGAAGGCATCCGCATACGAGGGGCTCGCCACATATCCCAAGGCGAACCTCGTCCACATCGTGAACCCCCTGTCTTCAGACCTTGCGGTTCTCCGCCAGAGCCTCATCCCCGGCATCCTCGAGGTGGTAGCCTACAACGTAAACCGACAGATTCCTTCCATGAAGGGATTCGAGTACGGTTCCGTATACAGGCGCCTTGGCGAGGGTGACGGAACGACTCTCGCTTCATACGAGGAGCATACCAACTACGCCCTCTTCATAACCGGTCCCGGTGAGAAGTCCTGGAGGGTTGATCCCGGAAAGGGCAGCTACTACCAGCTAAAAGGCTACCTGGAACTCCTGCTTCGCCGCTACGGAGTCGACATATACACTCTTGAGACTGCCGAAGCCCCTGCCGACATGTTCTCGGAAGGACTTTCCTACAGCCTTCCCGGCGGAGGAAAGCAGCTTGCGGTAATGGGAACGGTAAAGCCTGCATACGCAAGGAAGTTCGACGTGAAACAGCCCGTATTCGTGGCCGAGATCAACTGGAACACACTCCTTCAGGTCGTATCCAGGGTGAAGGTCAAGTTCTCCGAGCTTCCACGCTTCCCCGAGGTTAGAAGGGACCTTGCGCTGCTCCTTGACGAGAGCATCTCCTACGAGTCGCTAAGGCGCGCTTCGCAGAAGGCGGCAAAGAAGCTCCTCAGGAGAGTGTCCCTGTTCGACGTATACCGCGGGGACAAGATACCTGCGGGAAAGAAGCAGTATGCAATGAGCTTTGTCTTCCAGGATCCTGAGAAGACACTTACCGATGCGGAGGTGGAGAAGGCTGTGGAAAGGCTTGTCTCCACGTTCCAGAACGAGTTTGGAGCAACCCTGAGATAGTCCGGTGCGAAAGTATCTGTCATATCTTGTCATAGCGCTTGCCTTGCTTGCGCCGCTTTCGTGTGCGAGGAGGCACTCCAGGCTCATCCCCAAGGAAAAGCTCTCCAGGATATATGCAGAGATGCTCATAACCGACCAGTGGATCCGTGCGAGCAACATGACAAGGGTGGCGGACACTTCCCTTGTCTATGAGCCCATATTCGAAAAGTACGGCTACACATCCGATGACTACCGCTACACCGTTGGCCGTTACATGGAAAAGGAGAAGGCCATGACCGAGGTGTTCGACGGCGCCCATGAAATCCTGAAGAACCGCCTTGACGACCTGCTCTCGGAAGAAAGGCAGAAGCATGTGGCTGACAGCATAAGAAAGGTCCGTGAGAAGGAGTACGCCCATAATAAGGAGTTCATCCATTTCACTCCGTACAATTTCGAGGAGATGGACCCTTACAGGGGTGGGCTGCATTTCGAGTGGGACACGCTTTCGGGAAGCTACAAGTTCACCTACAGGAGCGTTCCGTTCAGCTTCAAGGGCCCTATGATGACATCCACCGGGAACATTCCTCCGGATGAATACGATGAGGATGAGGATGTGGATGACGATATCGCCGAGGATGAAATGATGGAGGCTGATTCTCTGGATGTCGCAGCTGACAGCCTTGCAGCCTCCCCCGTAGACAGCCTCATGGAAGTGCCAGAGGACTCGCTTCCCGCCAAAGGGAAGGTTCCATCCAAGGCCCTTCCCGGGAAGATCGATTCCCTGAAGCATCCGACAATCCTCAAGCCAGACAGAAAGATAAAGATAGAAGAATGAAAAGAATAGCAGCCAGATACCTCTATACACTGGACGGCACCCTCTCTCCGATACATAACGGATATGTGGAGGTGTCGGATGACGGGGAGATACTCTCTGTCGGAGAAGTAAAGGACCCCTCGAAGGAGAAGGTCTTTGTAGACGGGGCTCTCACGCCAGGATTTGTGAACGCACACTGCCACGTCGAGCTTTCATACATGAAGGGACTCTTCCGCAAGGGAACCGGCATGACCGGCTTCATTGACCAGATAAACGCCCTTCGCGACACCAAGCCCCTTCAGGAGAAGATAGACGACATCAGGCACTGGATGGACACCATGTACTCCCGCGGAGTGCAGGCGATGGCAGATATCAGCAACTGCGACGACTCCTTTGCCATAAAGCAGACCCATCCGATGTACACGAGGACCTTCCTCGAGGTGTTCGGAAGCGAAAAGGATGACTGCGCCCCTGTAATGAAGAGCGTCCGCGCCCTTGCCCAGAGGGCTCGCTCCTTCGGCCTTGATGCAGCTCCAACGCCCCATGCGATATATACGATGCATCCATCACTTGTGGAGGCGTCAAGCGCTGAGGGCCTGAAGTCAGGATTCCTATCCTACCATAGCGAGGAGTCTCCCGAGGAGGAGGACATGGTAATGTACGGAAAAGGCCCCATGTGGCAGAACAGGAAGGATGCCGGAATGAGTGTTCCGCCCGTTACTGGTGGAACGTCCCTTGAGTATTTCATAGACAGGATAAGGGCGGCCCATCCCGCGGAAGTTACAGAGCATGTGCTCCTTGTGCACGAGGTGTGCCTCACGGAAAAGGGAGCGCAGGAGATAAAGGAGTTCTTCCGCAACCCCTTCATCGCGGTATGCCCCCTTTCAAACATATACATCCATTCGATGCTGCCTCCAATCCCCATAATGAGAAAGAGTGGCATCCCCATTGCGATAGGTACGGACTCGCTTTCGAGCAATGACGACCTTGACATGGTAGGGGAGATGTACTGCCTTCAGAGTTCGTTCCCCGAAGTGCCCCTTGGAGAGATCCTCTCCTGGGCCTGCACCAACGGAGCGCGCTTCCTTGCAAAGGATGATGTGTTCGGCAGCATAAGGAAGGGAAAGAAGCCTGGACTGGTTGCGATAGAGGGGCTTTCCGAAGACGGAAACCTTACCAGGGAAAGCAAATCACGCAGACTGGTCTAGCATGCTAAGGGAGGAACTCGTATTCGGGCCTATTCACAGCCGCCGGCTTGGCTCATCTTTAGGGGTGAACCTTTTGCCTATTGGCGGAAAATTGTGTAATTTTGACTGCATATACTGTGAGTGCGGCCTCAATCGCGACGGGATCCTTCCTCCGGGAGCCGAATTCCCGACAAGGGATGAGCTGGGGAAAGCCTTGGGCGAGAGGATGGAAAGCTGCCTTTCGGAAGGCATAGGGATTGACTCCGTGACTTTCTCGGGAGTTGGCGAGCCTACCCTGCATCCGGATTTCGCAGGAATGGTCGACGTGGCTATTGAAATGAGGGACAGATATTTCCCGTCTTCCAAGGTGTCGGTGCTCTCAAATGCTACAAGGATAGATAGGAAAGGGGTTTTTGAGGCTCTTGGCAGGGTGGACAACCCGATTCTCAAGCTTGACGCTCCCACAGATGAGCTTGCAGGGATGATAAACTCCCCAAAGTGCGAGTACCACGTGGCGGATATCGTGGATGGCATGAAAAGGTTCGAAGGGAACTTCATCCTGCAGACGATGTTCCTTGTTGCCCCGGGATTTGACTCCTCCTCGCCTGAAGTCCTTCTTCCCTGGATGGACATTGTAAGGGAAGTGCGACCGCGCCTTGTGCAGGTCTACACCATTGACAGGGAAGTCCCCACGGCGGGACTCCGGAAGATAGCCCCTCCGCAGATGCGTTCTCTTGTGGAACCGCTCTTGAAAGAAGGGTTCAACATAGAAATTAACGGTTAGCTGAAACTAATATATCATGGAAAATCTTTACGAAAAGTACGGTTACACTCCTGACAAGGAAGGTATCGGACGCGCCGTGGAAATCATTGCGCGCAACCTTGAGAACGTAGCATGCGAGGATGTCTACAAGGAATGCTTCGCACTCCAGGACGTGACTTCCCTCCATACCAACGACACACCTAAGAAGATTGCCTCCCTTGTAGAGAAGGTCAACAGGTTCCACGAGAACTTCGGCGGCTATCCCCAGGTGGCTTCCATATGCGTATACCCTAACTTCGCCGGCGTAGTAAGGGAAAAGCGCAAAGACCCTGCAGTGCATGTGACCGTAGTTTCATCATGCTTCCCTTCGGCCCAGAGCTTCCTCCCTGTAAAGGTGCAGGAATGCCGCATGGCAGTGGAGGCCGGAGCCGACGAGGTTGACATCGTCCTTGCACTCAACTCTTTCCTTGAAGGGGACTTCAAGAGCGCAGGCGAGGAGATTGCCGCAATGAGAAAGGCTGTCGACGAGGCAGGTGAGAAGGTAGGACGCAAGATCGTCCTCAAGGTGATCCTCGAGACCGGACTTCTCGTAACCCATGAGAACATAGCCAACGCTTCGTTCCTTGCAATGGAGAACGGAGCCGATTTCATAAAGACGTCGACCGGCAAGGTGGACGTGAATGCTACCCCTATCGCAGCCTATGTGATGTGCGAATGCATAAAGAGATTCCATGAGGTGACTGGCCGCAAGGTAGGCTTCAAGGCTGCCGGAGGCATCTCATCCGCCCTTGATGCGGTGAGCTACTACTCTATCGTGTCAACCGTGCTTGGAAAGGAGTGGCTAGGGAAGGACTACTTCCGTCTTGGGGTAAGCCGCCTTGCCAACAGTCTGGTCTCCGCCGTCGAGCAGAAGACCGTGGCCTATTTCTAGAGCGAAAGGAGATATTCCCTGAGGGTGCTCCACCTGTAGTAGGGACCATATGCGGAAGGGACAGCCTTGATGGTTGTCTCTTTCTCGTTGTAGAGCATCTTCACAAGGACATCGCCGGAATCGTTATGGTAGAATACCATCTGAAGGTTGCTGCCCATGGGGACCTTGTCCTGGCACATCCATCCCATCTGGGAGGCCTGTGCCATGGGAAGGCTGCCTTCCATCCCATCTATTCCCATCAGGGTGACAAGGGGGATTATTCCGGTGTCGTGGCCAAAGCGGAGGTCTGCCGCCCTGTTGCTTCCTTCCTCGAGAGCCTTGTCGGCCTTTTTCACGAAGTCCATGAGAAGGTCGTGTGCGGCCGCCCTGCTTTCATGCCCCCACTCCAAAGAACCACCGTACTCTCCGTAGAACTTGTTGTTGCGCACAGTTGCCTGGCTTGCCAGCTCATGGTCTGAGAGGTATTTGAAAAGGTCGATGTCCATCCAGTCGAGGCATTCGCATATGCACCCTGCCATGTAGATGGAGCGGATGAACGCCTGGGGGTTCTTCACCAGGGAGCGTGCAGCAGCCTGGTCGGAAAAGATCCTTCCGAAGAGGTCGTCATAGGTGCATATGGCCGCCCTCAGGGAATCCTCCATGTGCTTTGAGCTGTCATAGACTTTCTTGTCCGTTATCTCGTGGCAGATGTAGTCAAAGTAGCGGTCACCGGTTATGAAGGTGTAGTCGGTGGACGGGAACTCGTCCTTGAGGGCCATTGTGAAGTTCGCCATGCTGATTATGCACCTCTGGATGGGGCTGCTTACGCACTCGACTTCGCTCCTGCCACTGAACACTTCGGGGAAGGAAGATGCCATGCGGTGGGCTATCTCCCTATGCTCGCGGGCTCCTCTGGGGGTAAGCTGGCCGTACATTCCCTTGTGCTCCCTGAAAAGGCGCATGAACTCATCCCTGAGGACCTTGCCCTCGGATGACAGGATCCCGGCGCTGTCTGCATCGGCAAGTACGGCGACGCCGACGCGGAAGTAGCTTTCCCCGCTATGGTAGCGGGAGCCGTGCCTTCCGTAGTGGGCGATATAGAAGGGCGTAAACCCTTCAGGGGCCTTTGTGACCGCCGAGGGGCCGCCGTTGTAGGGATGGTATATGTATGATGCAGACTGTCTGTCTGTCTTTACGAGGTCGTAGTATCCCTGCCCCATTGAAGGGACGCAAAGTGAAAATGCTATTGCAATGGTTGAAAGGATTATGGACAATCTCTTCATAAAAAAGCCTTTTGGGTGTATGATTATGCAAATTTAGTCAAATTGGGGAAATATTCCCAGGCTGCGGGAAGGCGCGCGGACTCCACAGTGGATGATTTTTGTTACAACTCTTTGAAGGTAAATTAGTATCTTTGTAGACTCAATCCAAATAAAACATTAAAAGAAGTAAAAGCAATCAATCATTCGATGAAGAACTTCGTAGAAGAACTTAAGTGGAGAGGCATGATCCAGGATATCATGCCGGGAACAGAGGAGAAACTTATGGAAGGCCCCACTGCCGCATATGTGGGAATCGATCCGACCGCTGACTCGCTTCACATCGGACACCTTGTTAGTGTTATGATACTGAAGCATTTCCAGGAGTGCGGGCACAAGCCCTTCGCCCTTGTCGGCGGAGCTACCGGCATGATCGGAGACCCTTCCATGAAATCCCAGGAGAGGAACCTTCTCGATGAGGAGACCCTCGCCCACAACATCTCCTGCATCAAGGCCCAGCTGTCCCGTTTCCTCGACTTTTCGGACGACAAGCCCAACAAGGCGGAACTTGTGAACAACTACGACTGGATGAAGGACTATACGTTCCTGAATTTCATCCGCGACATCGGAAAGCATATAACCGTCAACTACATGATGGCCAAGGACTCCGTGAAGATGCGCCTTTCAAGGGACTCTTCCGAGGGAATGTCCTTCACCGAGTTCAGCTACCAGCTCCTCCAGGGTTACGACTACCTGTACCTGTACGAGCACAAGGGCTGCACCCTTCAGATGGGCGGCTCCGACCAGTGGGGCAACATCACAACCGGTGCCGAGCTCATCCGCAGGATGCTCGGAAAGGAGGCATACGCCCTTACCTGCCCGCTCATAAGGAAGGCTGACGGTAAGAAGTTCGGAAAGACCGAGAAAGGAAACATCTGGCTAGACCCCCAGAAGACATCCCCTTACGAGTTCTACCAGTTCTGGCTGAACGTATCGGACGAGGATGCCGAGCGCTACATAAAGATTTTCACGATGCTTACCCGCGAGCAGATCGAGGAGGCTGTCGCCGAGCACGCAAAGGATCCCGCACAGAGGTACCTGCAGAAGCTCCTTGCAAAGGAGATCACCGTGATGGTGCATGGACAGCAGGAGTACGACAACGCCGTATCGGCTTCCCGCATGCTCTTTGGAAACTCCACTTCCGAGGAGCTCCGCAAGCTTGACGAAAGGACGTTCCTCGCGGTATTCTCCGGAGTGCCCACTTTCGATATCGAGCGCAGCGAACTTCCCTGCAACATTCTTGACCTCCTGGCAGTAAAGACATCCATCTTCCCTTCAAAGGGCGAGGCCAGAAAGACCGTCCAGGGTGGAGGAGTAAGCATCAACAAGGACAAGGTCGGTGACATAGCCCTCGAAGTGACCGAGGACAACATCATCGACGGAAAGTACATCCTGGCCCAGAGAGGCAAGAAGAACTACTTTATAATCAACGTAAAATAAATGGACAAACCAGCGACAACACGTCAGCTCAAGGTGGCGAGGGAACTTCAGAAGGCCCTCGCCGAGATAATCCGCAGCCAGGGCATGGCCGCATTCGGCGGTGCGATGGTTACGGTGAGCGAGGTCCGCATATCCCCGGACCTCTCGGTTGCCAAGGTGTTCGTCAGCATATTCCCATCCGCAAAGGCAGAAGAAGTCATGAAAACCCTGAAGGACAACGTTCGCCTGTACCGCGGAGAGCTGGGAAAAGTCGTAGGCAAGCAGCTGAGGATAGTGCCTTCGCTTCTATTCATGCTTGACAGCTCCCTTGACTACGCAGAGCATATTGACGAACTCCTGAAAAAGTAACCCCCTGAAAGTGGTCCTGCCGTTTTTCATAGCACGCCGGTATCTTTTCGCGAAGAAATCCCACAATGTGATAAACATAATCTCCGCGATCAGCTCAATCGGCATGGCTGTGGGGACGGCAGCACTGGTTCTCATACTGTCGGTCTACAACGGGTTCAACAAGATTGTAAAGGACAACCTCGGAACCCTCGAGCCTGACATACTCATTACTCCGGTAACAGGGAAGGTGTTCAGGGCGGACAGCCTTCCCCCGTTTTCAGACCCTTCTTACGCTTCGGTCAGCCGCATTCTCGAGGACAATGTCTATGTGAGGGTGGGGGACTACAGCGCTGTTGCGAAGGCAAGGGGAGTGGATTCCACATACGAGGCTTCGTCACCGATTGCCGGGAGCATGTGGGAAGGGGAGTTCTCCCTTCATGCTGGCGACGTTCCCATGGCCTCCTTCGGAAGGGGGCTGGCATACAGGATGGGAATAACTTCAGGGATGCATTCGCCAGTCGAGCTGTACTATCCTTATCGCAACAGAAGGTTCTCCGTCTCCAATCCCGGAGCATCACTTTCAAAGGTGAAGGTATATCCCGGCGGAACGTTCGCCGTCAATGCGGATGTGGACAACAACCTTCTCTTCCTTCCCATGGAGACCATGCGGCAGCTTCTGGAATACGGGGAAGGGGAAGTCAGCGCGGTGGAGATCCGTCTCAAAGATCCGTCCCAGGCCGGAGAGAAGATAAAGGATCTGCAGAAGACTCTTGGACCGTCATTCAAGGTGGCCGACCGGTTCGCCCAGAACGAGTCCATCTACAAGATGATGAAATATGAGAAGGCCGCGATATTCCTGATCCTCATATTTGTCATCATAATAATCGCCTTCAACATATTCGGCAGCCTGTCGATGCTGGTCATCGAGAAGAAGGAGGACATAGGGACCCTTCGCAGCCTTGGCGCCACGTCCTCGCTCATAAGGAGAATATTCGTCCTTGAAGGATGGATGATCTCCCTTGTCGGAATGATCGCAGGATTGGTGATAGGGGTGCTGCTAGTATTCCTGCAGCAGAGGCTGGGAATCGTGAAGATGCCTGTAAGCTTCGGCGGAATGAGCGCCTACCCGGTCATACTGCAGTGGACGGACGTCCTGTTCTCGGCACTCGGCGTGGCCCTCATCGGATATGTGATAGCGCTTCTGCCTACTGCAGGGAAACAACTGTAGCCCCGATTTTCTTCGAGGCGCACCACAGGCGTATCTTTCCGTCGGAGGAAATCTCCTCTACCGTGAAGTCGCCGTCCCTTGACGAGGAGCCGGCTCCTGTCGACCATTTCACATTTGCCTTTACGGTAGTGCCTTCGGAAGAAGGGACGCTTGAGCATGTGACGATGTAGTACTTGCCCATGTTGTCGCTATGCACCCTGTATTCGTTCTTGCTCTTGTCGTGGCCTAGCTGCCAGGTAAGGGGATCGTACTTAAGGACGGTCTCTCCGTCCACCCAGAGAATTATGTCATTGGACTGCAGGTACTTTTCCTTGACATCCTCCTTGTTGCAGCTGCATCCTGAAAGAAGAAGTCCGAAAAATACCAGTCCTGAGAGAAGGGCTGTCGTCCTATGAAAAATCTTTCCCATCAGATTGTGATCTTTTTGACTATTACATCGAGGGTGCCGTCTTCACGCGTTATCACGGCCTTTAGGTTGCCGTTCTTTGTGAGCGGGTAGTATCCGCTGGATGAAGGGTAGACCTGTTCGCTGCCAAGGTACCATTTGACACTTGAGCCGCCCGGGCAGTTGTACACCACCAGCGGGAGCTGGGCTCCCTGGGAGAACGATCCGTCGGTGGCGCGGCCGTCCTCTCCTATGTATATGAAGGGGTAGCTTCCGCTGTAGTATGACTTTGTCGTAAAGTTGCTTGTGGCTTCCTTTCCGTATACTCCGTACATCCCGAACTTCACTATGAACTTGTAGGCGGTGCTGCTCTTGAGGCCCTCCAGGCGAAGTGCGTAGCATCCGCTCTGGTAGGGGGACACGGCAAGGGTGTCAAGCTTTCCGCTGCTCTCCCCGTATATAACGTATGCGGTTCCGCTGAAGCTTTCATCGCTAGGGGACCACTGCAGGATGGCTGTGTCCTGGAATATGTCGGCCTTGGTGAAATTCACTTCGGGAATCACTATGCCGGCCGTGGCCGCCACGGTGAACTTCACGTTGACCCCGTCCCTCTTTATGTCTGTTATCGCCATCTGCGAGCGCTCTCCGCTCCAGAAAGTGAACGAAGGGTCCGTATCCGCGGTGAAGGATGTGTGCGATGAGTAGGGGAAGAATGCGGATGAGATGTCGGAGACTATGTACTGTCCTCCGTCGGTATAGGTCTTCAGCGAAGGGTTGGCGCTTACAAGCATCGCGCACTCGTGTCCGGGGTTTGCGTTTATCACGTTGTAGCTCCACCTTTTGGCCGCTGAAATGTTCTGCCCGTGATATTCCGAGTACAGTGCGTCGTTATCCGATTTGTCGATGTGGTAGACGAGGAGCCCGCTTCCGCCTATGTACGAATCCCACCCTGAGGATGCGTCACGGCATTCGAAGAGGTAGTATTCCCCTGACGTGCTTCCTTCAAGGCGGAGGTAGCGCCTCGAAGTGCTGATCGGCTCGAGGGTGTATTCGCCGTTTGTCATTGTCTCGCACTGCCCGGCTCCGATGGTGTCATAGTCTATTGCGTTGTAGTGGGGAGGGGTGTGGCAGTTGTTGTTGTAGGTCCCCCCGTCCATCAGGGCCGTGTAGTGGAAGAGGCCGTTGCCCCATCCCTCGCTCTGTCCGTTGTCGGTGTCGTACATGTCGAAAAGTCCGAGGGAGTGGCTGTACTCGTGGGCGTAGATTGCTATGGCGCCGCCAAGGGTCTCGCCGCTGCGGTCCTTCTCGTATTCTGTGGATACGGTGTATCCGTCTATTATCTTCCCGTCAAGGGTGAAAGATTCTCCGACGGCGCTAAGGCGGTAGTAGTGGGACCAGATGCAGTCTTCCCCGCCTCCGGTAGCCTCGTCAAAGCCGGCTACGATTACAAACACGTTGTCTACGTAGTTGTCTCCGTCCCCGTCATACCGGGAGAAGTCCACTCCGGCTTCATGGGCCAGGCGGCAGGCCTCGGCGATAGCCTCGGTAGCCTTCGAGTCGGTCCCGCTGTCTCCGTTCGCCCCGTAGTATGCCTGCTTCTTTGAAAGGGTGATTACGGGTGCGATGTCGAATGTGAAGGAGTATTCCCCGGAAAGCTGGGCATCAAGGTACTGCTTCACGCTTCCGCTAGCTCCGCTGTCCGAGTATCCTTCCTCGGTGAAGGCCCTGTAGATGTCGTCCCTGCTCTTCTCAAATGAAAGGTCCTTGAACGCCGCGGGAATTATTATGCACTTTCTCTGCTTTACACTCTCCGACTTTGTGGATACGCTCGCAGGCCTTACGCTATGGGACTTCTGCATGCTGCGGTATAGGGCCTCTCTCCTTTGAGCGCCAGATCGGCGTATTTCAGTGTAGGGGATGACCCTGGATGAGGATAACACGTCTGTCGGGGTGTCGCTTCCGACTCTGTAGGCGGTAGGGTACCTCCTCCCGTCGGAAGTGAAGAAGGCGTACCTGTAGAAGCCGTCGTCACCCTGCACTATCGCCCTTCCCATCTGGTCGGTGGCTATGCGGGCGAACTCGTCACCGCTGAGGTAGGCCTGGATCGTGCTTCCGTCCGGCTGGGATAGCCTCACAAGGCCCTTCGGGGCAGGTATCGCCCCCAGCCCCTGGCAGAGCAGGATGCCGGATAGCAGCAGTGATATCTTTCTTCTAAGATTGGTTCCCATAATTAGATGTAGAATTCCGCGTGGTGCGGGAGAGTTATCTCGTCAAGATGCTAATTAAGTGAAAAAATCCGACAATAGCAAGAAAAGCTCATGGGAGAACCGCCGGGCGGATATGAAACAAGAAAGGGCGTCAAGATCACTCCTGACGGCCCCCTCTAGACGTGTACTAAAACCTAAACCTATAACAGAGATGCAAACTTTCCGCGGTTTGTTGCACGGGGGAGCAAAAAAATGTGAAATTTTTTCTGAAAGCGCCTGAAAGGGGTAAAAAAGGCGGCGGCACCTGATCCTTCCGGATGGTACCGCCACATAAGTGAAGAGGGATTCAAGAATTATTTCTTGGAATCTTCTACAGAAAGCCTCCTGAATTCCTTAAGGTCCTTCATAAGGTTGAGAGCAGCCTTGCGGGCGCGAGCGCCGGCGGCCTTGTTGCCCTTTTCTACCTGAGCCTCTGCGTTAGCCTGGAAAACTTCGATTTCCGCTTTGATCTGTGCTACGAGCTGTTTCATGATAATGGATTTTTAGTGAAATAAATGTTGTTTAACAAGTGATCAATTCAAAACCGGGTTGCAAGATAGCCAATTGCTGGAAAAAAAACAACAAAAATCAACAAAAAAAACGTTTTTAATGTTTGCCAATCAATGGCTTTCGGTTTTCGTGTTTACCAGATTCATGGCGATTTCCACTCCGCTAAGGCAAAAGGTCTTCGCACCTTCGATGACTTTCTGCTCAATCTGGCCCATCTGCTCCATTTCCTCAGGCGGAATCTCCCCAAGCACGAAATCCACCTGCTGGCCCTGCTTGAAAGCGTTGCCGATGCCAATCCTTATCCTTGCGTATTCACTCGTCCCTAGCATCTCCTGGATGTTCTTGAGTCCGTTGTGGCCTCCGTCGCTGCCCTTTGGGCGCATCCTGACGGTGCCGAAGGGGAGGTTGAGGTCATCGCAGATTACAAGGATGCTGGAAGCGGGAATCTTCAGCTTGTCCATCCAGTAGCGGACTGCGTTGCCGCTGAGGTTCATATATGTGGACGGCTTCAGCAGGACAAGGGTGCGTCCCTTGTGGCGGACTTCCGCAACCGAGCCGTATCGCTTGGAAGAGAAAACAAGATTGGATGCCTGTGCCCAGGCATCCAAAACCATAAATCCTACGTTGTGCCTGGTGCTTGCGTACTCGCTCCCGATATTTCCAAGTCCCACTATGAGGTACTTGCTTCCACCCTCGGATGGGATGCGACGGGAGAAGAGCCTGCCAAGCCCCATTGCTACTCAGTTGTCTCGGCAGCAGCCTGGACGGCCTGACGGGTCGACTTGACGCTGCAGATGATTGTAGACTTCGGAGAAGTGATGGCGATGTTGTCGTAGTTGAGGTCGCCGGCAACGATGCTCTTGCCAATCTGCAGAGGGGTGATGTCGACGTCAAGCTGGTCGGGGAGGTCCTTCATGAGGCCGCTGACCTTGAGCTTGCGCACCAGCTGTACGAACTTACCACCGGCCTGTACGCCAGCAGCGTGTCCTGTGATATTTACGGGAACGTCGATTGTGATAGGCTTGTCCTCGCTAACCTTTAGGAAGTCAACGTGGAGGCATACGTCATCGATGGGGTGGAACTGAAGCTCGTGGATGACCGCATTGTATGTCTTGCCGTCGATAACGAGGTCAACGATATAGGATGCGGGATTGTGAGTCAGACCCCTGAGGTCCTTTGCTGAAACTGTGAAGAGGATGTTCTCCATGCCCTGTCCGTACAGGTTGCAGGGAACGAGACCCTGCCTGCGGAACGCCTTGATGGTAGCCTTGTTGCCTACCTTGCGCTCAACTCCTTTGAGTTCGAAATGCTCCATTTTTGTGAAATTGTTAAAATGTGTTACTCAGTCACCCCTTTCCTAGGGGGACCCCATTGCACCAAAAGCTGTTCGGCTTTTCAAAAATGCGGGCGCAAAGTTAGTCAAAAAATCGGATAAACCAATAAGATGTGCCTGACTTGTAAATAAAAAGAAGCCTTGAACCGGCTTCTTTAAATCTTACTTCACAAGTTCTGTCGCCTTGTTCCAGGACAGTGTCTTGTAGAAGCTGTTCAGATCGTCGTTGCCTACGGCTGGGAGGTACATCGAAAGTCCGCAGAACGTATTTATTGTGATGTCCTTGCCCAGGAACGACTCAGTAGCGTTCTTGTAGATGATTGCATTTTCGATGGCACTGTTGAGTGTGGCCATGTCCTCGTCCGAAGCTCCGCTCTTGTCAAGAATATCCGCAAGGTCGTAGAACCAGTGCTTGTATTCCCCGCCCATGTAGCGGAAGAACCCCTGCACGGTGTCGGGATCTACGTCCAGGATCTGCTGCCTGTACTTTTCGAAAAGGGTTTTGCAGACGGATGCAAGCGCATTCATCTTTGAACAGTCCACAAGCGATATCGTCGCGCTTTTTGAGTCTCCGCTCAGAGCGTTGTAGTATTCGAAATAGTCGCTGCAGACACCCTCAGGGTCTGGTGTGCTTGTCCCTATGAGCCTTTTCGCTATGTTCTCGTAGATGAACCCTTGCGCAAGAACCTCAGCCTGGGAGAATCCTATCACGTCAGCCTTGTCCTTGGCTGCGTAGGCCATCTCCACTCCGCCCATGAGGCATGCGTCGAGAAGCAGGTAGTCAAGGTGCATGGGAATCGCATCCACGAAGTCTTCAATCTCTATTTCGTAAGACGTGTCTGTACCGTTTTCAAATTCCTGCGTTATGGAAAGGATGGAGGGCGTTCCTTCGGAGAAGATCTGAGATTCGGAGCTACTTGTTGAGTTCTTGCTATAGTACCCTTCAGGGAGCCATCCTGTCCCGTGGGATGACAGTACGATTCCGTATCCCTTGGCCTCAAAGTTGCTCTTTATGTAGGTGAGGGCTTCGTTGATAGTCTCGGCGCTTGCACCTATGGTTGAAGAATCCCATCTCTTGATGGTGTCCCTTACGACTTCTTTTCCCTGGGTGTAGAGACGGATAAGCACCGGCTCTGTCTTTGTCGTATAGTTGCCACCGCTTTTGGTGTGTTTCCCGAACACCAGGAGCACGTTCTCTCCGGTAGCATTTTTGGGGACATAGCCATCTTCGGCAAGTGTGTTAATGTCTCTGGTGAGGTATGAACTCAGGGAGTTGTACCCAAGTGAGATGAGAATCATGACGTTCCTGTCAGCATCGCTTTTGCTTGCGCTTTTTTCGCAGGCGCACAGCGATGAAAGAATCACCGCACAGAAAGTGATATATGATAGTATGCGTTTCATAACGGATGCAAAATTACGAAAATAAATGCAAATTGCTATCTTTGCAATTACTATGCCCTATTGTGGGGCAGACCTAAACCAAATTTGCAACAAATGAAAACCATCGTGAAAATGGCTGCCATTGCATCCCTGGCCCTTGCCTGCGGCTGTTCGGGAGAGAAGAAGAAGGCTGCGGAGCCTTTCAAATACACAATCGACGAGTTCGCCGACCTCAAGATCCTGCGTTACCAGATTCCCGGATGGGAGTCGCTGTCCCTCAGGCAGAAGGAGTATGCATACCATCTGTCCGAAGCCGCGAAGTGGGGACGTGACATAACCTGGGACCAGTACTGCGAGTACAACCTTCCGCTTCGCCACACCCTTGAAGACATCCTCACCTCCTACAAGGGGGAGAAGAGCGGGCAGGAGTGGGACAATTTCCTGCTATATGCAAAGAGGGTGTTCTTCTCCAACGGAGTGCACCATCACTATGCCGAGGACAAGTTCTTCCCCACATGCTCCAAAGAGTATTTCAAGAGCCTGATGGAGAGCGTGGGAGACCTTGATGAAAAGCTCCTTGACTTCATCTACGACAAGAACGCCTTCCCCCAGAGAAGGTCCACTTCCATGACAGGGGACATCGTCTCGCTTTCAGCCGTAAACTTCTATCAGGGTGTCAACAGGGCAGAGGTTGACGCATTCTATGACAAGATGGCTGTTCCCGGAGATCCCCATCCCATATCCTACGGCCTTAACTCCAAGGTCGTGAAGGATGAGAAGGGATCCGTAAGGGAGATTCCCTGGAAAGTCGGAGGAATGTACGGCCCCGCCCTTGAGAAGATCTGCGCATCCCTCGAGAGCGCCAAGGCTGTAGCCGAGAACGACAATCAGAAGAGGGCCCTCTCCATACTTATAGATTATTATAGGACTGGCGACCTTCGCAAGTGGGACGAGTACAATATCGAGTGGGTGAAGGATACCAAGGGTATCGTAGACTATATCAATGGATTCATAGAGGACTATGACGATCCCCTGGGAAGGAAGGCCACCTGGGAAGGCTACGTCCACCTCAAGGACTCGGCCGCCAGCGCCAGGACCGAAATCCTCTCGAAAAATGCCCAGTGGTTCGAGGACAACGCTCCCATCGACTCTGCGTTCCGCAAGCCGGTGGTAACGGGCATATCGGCAAAGGTGGTTGACGCTGTGGCCCTTGCGGGAGCATGCTATCCCTCGACTCCGATAGGAATCAACCTTCCCAACGCCGACTGGATAAGGAAGGAGCACGGAAGCAAGAGCGTTACAATCGCCAACATCACCCATGCATATGACGCTGCTGCGGAGGAGTCTCCAAAGAGCGTACTGAAGGAGTTCACATACAGTGACGAAGAAGTGGATCTCTACAAGAAATACGGCAACTACTGCGACGAGGTGCACACCGACCTTCACGAGTGCCTGGGACATGCGTCAGGACAGCTTCTCCCCGGAGTCAGCGCCAGCGCACTTGGGGAGTACCAGTCCGCCCTCGAGGAGGCAAGGGCCGACCTTTTCGCCCTCTACTACATAGCGGACCCGAAGATGGTAGAGCTTGGGATAATGCCTTCTGCAGACGCCTACAAGGCCAACTACTCTTCCTACATCCGCAACGGCATCATGTCCCAGTTCTGCAGGATCGAGCTTGGAAGGCAGAACACAGAGGCCCATATGCAGAACCGCAAGCTCATCGCCGAATGGTGCTATGAGAAGGGATTGGAGAACAATGTGATAGAAAAGAAGGTGAAGGATGGAAAGACCTATTTCGTGGTCAATGACTACGTGGCTCTCCGCTCGCTCTTCGCCCAGCTTCTCGCCGAGATCCAGAGGATAAAGTCCGAGGGTGACTATGCGGCAGGCAAGGCCCTTATCGAGAAATATGCAGTCAACATCGACCCCGCCCTCCATAAGGAGGTCATCCAGAGGTACCAGGCACTTGGCCTCAAGCCTTACAGCGGATTCGTGAACCCTGAGATCGTTCCTGTTGAGAAGGACGGAAAGGTCGTAGACTACAAGATAGAGTACGTGGACGACTTCCTTGGGCAGCAGCTTCACTACGGAAAGAAATACCGCACGCTTTGACGCTACTTGACGGCTACCGATACTATCTCAAGATAGAGCGCTCCCTCTCGCCAAACACGGTAGCTGCATACATGAGGGATGTGGAGGAGTTCCTTCGCAGCACCGGGACCGATCCTTCTAAGGTCGGTCCTGATGATATAGTGTCCTACTTTGATTCCCTTTCCGTAACGAAAAGAAGCCAGGCCAGGCTCCTTAGCGCCCTGAAATCTTTCTTCGGGTGGATGGTGATGGAAGGGGAGAGGAAGGACAATCCCTGCGACGGGATAGACTCCCCGAAGCTTGGACGCTACCTTCCTTCGGTACTTTCCCTCGAGGAAGTGGACGCGATAATGGACTCGGTATCGCTAGATACATGGAATGGGGTGAGGGACAGGGCCATCCTCGAGGTCCTGTACGGCTGCGGCCTCAGGGTTAGCGAGGTGTGCTCCCTTCTGATATCCCACATATACATGGACGAGGGGTTCCTCCGTGTCATAGGAAAGGGTGACAAGGAGCGGCTGGTCCCGATAGGGGAGGTCGCCTGCGATGCCGTCCGCTCATATCTCGCCGTAAGGCCGGATCCCGCCCCTGGGTGCGACGACATACTTTTCCTCAACAAGTTCGGGAGGGCGCTTAGCCGCATATCGGTCTTCAACATGGTGAAGTCCCAGGCCGTCGCAGCCGGCATATCAAAGGAGATATCCCCGCATACCTTCCGTCACTCTTTCGCCACCCATCTCATCGAGAACGGGGCGGACCTGAGGGTAGTCCAGGAGATGCTCGGCCATGAAAGCATACTCACGACCGAGATATACACCCACATTGACTCGAAGACCTGGCAGAAGGCGGTGCTTGACCACCATCCCAGAAAACGGAAATCCTAGGGAACGATACCTTCCTTCCAGAATTCGCGCAGGAAAACCAATCAGGCGGACTCCCCGGAAAAGGGGGCCCGCCTGGTGCCTTCTTTCACGCTTATGTGACTAGTTGGAAGGGTTTTCGTCTTCTTCTATCGCCTTGTTGTAGCAGTCCCTGCAAAGGGGCTCGTACACGTCCTTCTCTCCGATGACAACCAGCTTCTTTGATGCTGAAAGCCTGTGGGAGTGGTTTGCAAGGGCGCCGCACCTGACGCATACGGCGTGCACCTTCTGAACGTCCTCTGCTATCGCCATCAGATCCGGCATGGGGCCGAAGGGCTGTCCCTTGTAGTCGGTGTCTAGGCCGGCTATTATGACCCTCTTCCCGCGGTTCGCAAGCTCCTGCACTATTCCTACTATGGAGGCATCGAAGAACTGGGCCTCGTCAACACCTACCACCTCGACGTCGTCAGAGACCTTGAGCATCCTGGCGGGATCCTTTATCGCAGTGCACGGAATCTTGTGAAGGTCGTGCGATACCACGTCCATCTCGGAGTATCTCTTGTCCACCGTAGGCTTGAAGGTTTCTATCTTCTGACGGGCGAACTGGGCCCTTTTGAGTCTTCTGATGAGCTCCTCGGTCTTTCCCGAGAACATCGAACCGCAAATAACCTCTATGCGGCCCGCTCTGGTTGTGTTTTCTGAAAACATTTAGTTAATTTTGTAGGATTGCTGCCACAAATTTAGGAAAAAAGGATTTATTATGGACGCAAAAGAGAAAGACTTCAAAGGCGATGTAATAAAAATGTTGGAGGAGATGTCCCGGAGGATCGACGCCCTGGAAAGGGAAGTCGCAGCCCTGAGAAGCTCCGCTCCGGCAGATGTGCCTGATTTCAATCCTCCCGGGGAGAAGGAAGATGCAGGAGGATTCGAACCCGCACCATCTCCTGCTCTGGAAGTGAATTTCCCGGATGACCTTGACGACGAGTCTCCCTCGTATGAAGCTCAGCCTTCAGATGAAGTAGAGGCCGGAAGCGCGCCCATGACGGATTATCCTGTGGAGAACGTGGCAGAGGGCGAGGTAGTAGTCGACCTTGGCTTCACGGAAGTAGTCCCTGAAGAGGTAATTGCCGATGCCGTGGAAGAAAATCCCGGCGAAACAGGACCCGGCATTGCAGGTGAACCTGCGGGGGAACCTTCCCCATCAAAGGTGTACTACGGGGATGAAAGTACGGTCGACCTTGGATTCAGCGCCCCGTTCGCCCCTGCAGATGAGCAGAAGGATGCTCCCCAGACGGCACCTGAAACAGTGCATGAGACTCCTTCTGAAAGTGAGACGCTCCAGGAGAAGACAGCGGAAGCACCTGTAGAAGAGGATATCCCCGAGGATATCCCTGAAGAAGACGTCCCATCGGAACATCCAGCACCTGCCGAAGCAGAAAGGGAAGATGCTCCCGGTGTGGCAGAACCTGTCGTCGAAACTGAGTTCGTACCTTCGTCCATGAACGAAGAAGAGCCTTCAAGGCAGGAGAGTGCAGACACTCCTTCCGTAGAGGAGTCCTTCGAAAACCTCTTCGGAGAGAGCGAGACCATCGCCGATGCAGCAATCAGGCGCACAAAAAAGAAGAAGGGTGCAGTCCTTGATACAATGGCCCAGAAGGAGGCATGGAGGACGGCTATTCCCGGCCCTGCCGTAAAGGACATCAGGAGCGCCATCTCCCTTAACGACAAGGTGCTTTTCATAGAGAGCCTCTTCGCTTCCGACCCCATAACCTACAAGGAAACGATTAACGAACTCAACGGCATGGAGTCTTTCCAGGCCGCGGAAGAATATCTTTCAAAGAGATTCCCCCTGTGGAAGATGGACTCGGATGAAGTGTACAGGTTCATGATGGCGGTCCGCCGCAAACTTTCCTAGGAATGCCAGGCAAGCTCTACATAGTGCCCACTCCGGTCGGCAATCTCGAGGACATGACCTACAGGGCCGTGCGCATACTGAAGGAAGTGTCCCTGATCCTTGCGGAGGATACCAGGACTTCGTCCATCCTCATGAAGCACTACGACATCCACACCCCCATGCAGTCCCACCACAAGTTCAACGAACATAAGAAGGTGGAGGCAATAAGGGACAGGCTCCTCACGGGTGGAGACATAGCCCTTGTAAGCGATGCCGGCACCCCTGGGATATCCGATCCGGGATTCCTGCTCTCAAGGACATGCATGCTCTCCGGAATCGAAGTGGAGACCCTGCCGGGTGCCACCGCATGCATTCCTGCGATAGTATCCTCCGGACTTCCCTGCGACAGGTTCTGCTTCGAGGGGTTCCTGCCGGTGAAAAAGGGCAGGCAGACTCTTCTTTCAGAGCTCTCCCATGAGAAACGCACGATGGTGTTCTATGAGTCCCCCTACCGCCTTGTCAAGACGCTTACGCAGATGGCGGAGCATTTCGGATCGGAGAGGGAGTGCTGCGTATGCCGTGAGATTTCAAAGGTGCATGAGGAGCACAGGGCAGGGACGCTTGAGGAAGTGGCGCAGTGGTACACACTTCACGAGCCTAAGGGAGAGATCGTCCTTGTCGTCGCCGGGGCGCCCGATCCGAAGAAGCGGAAGGGAAGCACCGATGAATCCGACGAAAGTGAAGATGAATAGGCAGATGCTGTACCAGCCCTAAAATCCCATTAGAATATTGGGTTATCTTCATAGTCTAGTGCTGGATGATTTCCCAATGGCCACCGAAGTCTCCACCGACACGCTTAATGGCTTTCAGGTCTTTCAATTTAGCGATAGCGGCATTGATGGTATTCCTGCTTACCGAAAGTGCTTCTGCCATTTGCCCAGCCGTAATCTTATTATTTTGAGCAATCAGCTGAAGAACCTGCATTTGCTTGTCAGACAACTTGTCAGACAACTTGTCAGACAGGTTATCAAAAAAACCTTTGGAATGCGCCTTATTTACCTCCAGTCCCAACTTCAACTCCACATAGTCCGGACGGGTCTGCTCCTCAAGGATGGGCTTGCCATATCCTAGGTATTTCCAGCCCTTGAGAATCTTATCCGCACCACTGCCGACCTTCTCGGCACCTCCCAGGCGCATAAACATGGATTGAAGGATGCGGTTGCGGCAGATGCTTTTGCCTCCCTTGAAGAATTGATCTTTGCTTATTAGCATAAGGCCGGGGTTGCTGAATGTCAGAGCATCGTCTGTCCGTTCTATGATAATACCTCCCATTCCAGCGATATCTTGATGGATGAGGCAGTTCTGAAGGGCCTCCCTGATGGCTACATGGGCGGGAGTTTCCTCAACTCTCCTGCCATTCTTCAATTGGAATGGCCTTGGAATAGCCTGAATGAGTTTGTTGTATATCCTGATGTAGAACTGATACAGGTTGGCTTCCCAGAGCCCGTCGGCGTAGATTCGGTCAGTCCATCTGGTTGCCGGGTCGTTGACGTTCAACCTTTCCCTGTAGTCTACAAAATAGTTTGGCAAGCGTCTGATGATGCTATCGTATTTGCCGAACATTAACAGACCTGCAATCGTCAGTCCTTCTTCCTCTGTATCGGGGTCGGTGGAATAGGCGCCTATCTTTTTGAGAAATTCCAGATCGCTGATGTCATTCCAGGGGTGGTCAAGCTGCATGAGCCTCATGTTCTGTCTGTAGCCGTGCAGAGACTTTGGGTCTATGTCCTTCTCAACGGTGTACTTTTTTAGGATTCGTCCGTCCTGCGGATGCTGGTCTATCTCTGAATCGGCGAACATCCTCCTAACTTCTGAATCCGAACACCTGTAGTCTCCTTCATAGTCTCTGCGGTATGTGTTGCCTTGAGGGTTGGTTGTCAGGTACACGGGCTTAATGTTGTATGCAGCTCGTGGAATATGGCATACTAGCACGAACGAGCCATCAACTTCCTCGATATGGATATCGGATTCCTTTGGCAGACAGGCGCTTATCTTGTTTCGATTGTGCGCATTGTCCCAGAAGATTTTCAGGTATTTCTTTGCGGTGGCCTCATCCATCTGGTCGGGCACGAGCTCGTCTCCCGATTCCTTTATGCCGAGAATAATGTAACCACCTTCAGTATTTGCAAATGCCGAGTAGGTCTCCCAGAAACTCTGCGGGAAACCGCCTTTGGCACTCTTGAATTCCACTTCTGTGCCTTCACCCTTTTTGCAAAGGTCTAGGATATGAGCCCTAAAATCTTCCATTTCTGCAAATGTAATTATTTTTGGTCTGATTTTGCGATGTCCTATTGAAACTACTTTCGAAGGGCATAAGCCGCAGGGAGGGCACCGAAGATTCGCACGCCAGGGCAGGTTCGACGAGTTCAACTGCGGAATACATAGTAAAAACATTGAGGCCGCCCGAAAAAGGCGGCCTCAGCTGTAACAGGCTACGGGAGACTAGTCCTTTATTGTCTTCATAGCCTCCCTGATCTTTCCTTCGATCTCCTCGCAGAGTTCGGCATTGTCCAGGAGGAACTGCTTTGTGCCCTCTCTTCCCTGGGCGAGCTTCTGGTCGTTGTAGCTGAACCATGAGCCGCTCTTCTTTATGATGCCCATCTCCACTCCGAGGTCGATCACCTCTCCGGTGTGGGATATTCCCTCGCCGTATACGATGTCGAACTCGGCTTTCTTGAAAGGAGGGGCCATCTTGTTCTTTACGACCTTTACCTTGGTGCGGTTTCCGAGGGCCTCGTCACCGTCCTTTATCTGGGTTGTCCTCCTGACGTCGATCCTTACAGACGCATAGAACTTCAGGGCGTTTCCGCCGGTTGTCGTCTCGGGGTTTCCGAACATGATGCCGATCTTCTCGCGAAGCTGGTTGATGAAGATGCAGCAGGTGTTTGTCTTTGAGATGTTTGCGGTAAGCTTCCTGAGGGCCTGGCTCATGAGCCTTGCCTGGAGGCCGACCTTGTTCTCTCCCATCTCTCCCTCTATCTCGGCCTTCGGGGTGAGGGCCGCAACGGAGTCGATGACTATGATGTCGATTGCTCCCGAACGGATGAGGTTGTCGGCTATCTCAAGGGCTGCCTCTCCGCTGTCTGGCTGGGAGATGAGAAGGGTCTCGAGGTTTACGCCGAGGTTCTTTGCATATGAGCGGTCGAATGCGTGCTCGGCATCTATCATGGCTGCGATGCCGCCGCTTTTCTGTGCCTGTGCAATGGCGTGTATGGCGAGTGTGGTCTTTCCGCTGGATTCGGGACCGTAAATCTCGATTATCCTTCCGCGGGGATATCCGCCGATTCCAAGCGCATGGTCAAGCGCTATGGATCCGCTGGGAATCACCTGCACATCCTCGTCGGGCTGGTCGCCCAGTTTCATGATCGTTCCCTTTCCGAAGTCCTTCTCGAGCTTGTCGATGGTGGCCTGGAGGGCTTTAAGCTTTCCGGATGCGGCTGAGCCGTCCTGTACTACTTCCTTAGGCATACGTGTTTTACCTTAAAAATTAAAAATGTCTGTTTTTCCAGACGCTCCTAACCCCAAAGATAGCTATTTTCCACCTTTCTCTGAAATAATTTTTAGTAATTTTGCATTTGTACAAAACCGCCTTTTTTCAATGAAGCCAAGACTTCTTTCAAAGACGCCTTCGGAGCTAAGGGGAATAGCCTCCGAGTGCAGTCTCCCGTCATATGCCGCATCCCAATTGGCAAAGTGGATGTACTCCAGAAGGGTGCTGGATCCTTCCCTCATGACAGATGTGTCAAAGGCCGGAAGGGAGGCCCTCTGTGAGAAATACGATGGCGGCGCCTTGGTCTACAGCAAGGTACAGACCTCATCCGACGGTACCAGGAAGTATCTTTTTCCGGTAAGGTGCACCCATCGCAAGGGACTCTCCCTATCTGACGGGATGCCGGATAGCGAGCTGGAGGAGTCTTTCATAGAGGCGGTGATGATTCCGGACGGGGAGCGGAAGACCCTCTGCATATCGAGCCAGGCCGGATGCCGGATGAACTGCTCCTTCTGCATGACGGGTAGGGGAGGCTTCCACGGCAACCTTTCCGCGAGCGACATCCTCGCCCAGGTGTACGGCGTGGACGAGGGTGCAGACCTTACAAACGTCGTGTTCATGGGAATGGGCGAGCCGCTTGACAACTGGGAGAATGTCAAAAGGGCCATAGAGGTGATGACAGCCCCCTGGGGGTTCGCCTGGAGCCCGAAGAGGATAACCCTCTCTTCCATAGGGGTGATTCCCGCCCTGGAGGAGTTCCTCAGGGAGACATCATGCCATCTTGCCATAAGCCTTCATTCCCCGTTTGACGAGGAGAGGCTCTCCCTTATGCCGGTTCAGAAGGCCTATCCCATAAAGGATGTGGTATCTCTCCTTAGAAAGAGCGACTTCGGCCTTCAGAGAAGGCTGTCCTTCGAGTATACGATGTTCAGCGGGGTGAACGACGACAAGCGTCACGCCGACGCCCTTCTCAATCTGCTGAAGGGGCTAGACTGCAGGGTCAACCTCATCCGCTTCCACAGGATTCCCGGAAGCCCGTACCATCCGAGTGCGGACATGGTGATGGAAGCCTTCCGCGACAGGCTCTCCCGCCACGGGATAATTTCAACCATAAGGGCTTCACGCGGAGAGGACATAAGCGCAGCCTGCGGAATGCTTGCAGGCGAACATAAAACTGACGGGCAATGAAAAGGGCTGGACTTATCCTTACTGCAATCCTGGCCCTTGCGCCAGTGAGCCTTTCTGCGCAGATGCTCGAGGGGGTCTCCCCCCTGGAGGACCAGGTCATGATGGAGAAATACCGCCAGAAACTCCAGGCGGTGCGCTCCATGCAGGGGCGTCCTACCGTCGCCCTGGTGTTCTCGGGCGGAGGGGCCAAGGGCCTTGCCCAGATAGGAGTCATCCGCTACCTTGAGGAGAAGGGGATACCCGTCGACCTTGTCGTCGGAAACAGCATGGGCGCCCTCATGGGCGGAGCCTATGCCGTGGGATGGGACTCCCACCAGCTCGAGCACCTGGCAAAGACCCTTGACTGGGGCGCCACCATGAGCGACAACACCCCCAGGGAGTTCGTATCCTACAAGGAGTCCAGGTACAAGGAAAGATACATATTCTCGGTTCCGTTTCTCTATTCCAGGGACCAGTTCCTGCGAAAGATCGAGACCGACAAGAGATACGATCCCCGTACCCGCGATGACGGGGGAGACTTCCCGTTCGGGGCGAAGGAAGGTGAGGACGCCACATCCCTCATAGGGCAGAATATCAAGGGAAGCCTTCCTTCGGGGTTCATGTTCGGCCAGAATGTGAACAATGTGATTTCATCGATTACGGTAGGTTACCAGGATTCGCTTGAGTTCTGCAACCTTCCAATTCCTTACGCCTGCCTGGCCACCGACCTTGTCTCGGAAAAGCCCAAGTACTGGTTCTGCGGAAAGCTCACACAGGCCATGCGCTCCTCGATGTCGATACCCGGAATGTTCACTCCGATCCGCGAGAACGGTATGATGCTCGTCGACGGTGCCATGAGGGACAACTACCCAACCGACATTGCAAAGGAGATGGGCGCGGATATCATAATAGGAGTGGACGTATCCGCTCCGCCCCTTACCTACTCCCAGATGAACAATCTCATGGACATCATATCCCAGGGGATCGACATGCTGGGAAGGGAGGTGTACCTTAGGAACGAGAAGATACCCGATGTAAACATAAAGCCGAACCTCGATGGGTTCGGGATGATGAGCTTCTCGCCAGAGAGTGCGGACAGCCTCATTGCAAGGGGCTACAGGGCATGCGTGGAGAAGGACTCCCTCTTTGATGCGGTCAAGTCCCGTCTTGGAAACACTTCCCAGACAGCGCTCTCCTCTCCGCATGCATACGACATCCTTGAAAACGACGTCCTTGTGGACAGGGTCGAACTTACCGGACTCACTTCGGGAGAGGTCGGCTTCCTTCGCAACCGTCTGAACCTTGTTCCAGGCACCAGGATGACAAAGGACCAGATAGAGTCCGCCGTCACGAGGATATATGCGATGAAGTCCTTCGACTTCGTGAACTACGAGTTCTCAGGAACTCAGGAACCCTTCACCCTCAAGATAAACTGCCACAAGGGCCCTATCCACAGGGTTGGCCTCGGAGTGAGGTTCGATTCGGAAGAGATAGCTTCCGTGCTTGTGAACGTCGGTCTCAACGCCTATTCGATACAGGGATCTTCTGTCGACCTGGAGGGAAAGATAGGATCCAACCCCCATGTCAACCTGACATATTCGTACATTCCTCAGAAGGGTCCCACCCTGAATGCAAGGCTGCATTACAAATATGTGGACAGGAACCGTTTCGCTATTGGGGACGCTCACTTCAAGCCTACGTACCACAACCTCAGGTCCGAAGCCTTCCTCTCCGACATGAAGATGCGCCAGGTCGGGTTCAGGGTAGGAGCCAGGAGCGACTACTACAGCATATCCTCCATGCTGTCCGATACGGACCTCTCGGACTATAATTCATCGAACCTGCAGAACAACTATTTCTCGGTCTTCGCAACCGCAAACCTGGACACCTTCGACGACGGGCTTTTCCCTAGCAGCGGATACCAGGTGGGCCTTGACTACCAGTGGACTTTTGCCGATACGAAAAATACCGGAGAGAGATTCCAGGTGCTCCAGGGCAACCTTGCCGCCGCCTTCAGCGTGGCTCCGTTCCTTGTCCTGCAGCCGCACCTTGACTTCAGGACGGCCCTCTCCGGAGTACTGCCCGCCCCTTACATAAACATCCTGGGCGGACAGATGAGGGGGCGCTACCTGGACCAGCAGATTCCTTTCCGCGGAGTCAACAACGTAATTGCAATGGGAGCATTCCTCTCCACCGCGGGAATTGACATCCGGGGCAGGATATCGAAAAACCACTATGTAACCGCCTTCTTTGACGGGGGAGCGATGGCAACCAAGATACAGGACGTCCTTTCGGATGACGACTCCAGGTGGTTCAGCGGCCTTGGACTGGAGTACGCATACAACTCCATAATGGGGCCCTTCCGCTTCAATGTGCACTGGTCCAGCCTCACCCATACGCTTGGGGGATACATTTCACTAGGATTTGACTTTTAGACTTTCGGATATGGAAGACTTGGAAAAGGGGATAGTGCCGCCTTCTGACGGGAAGGACAGGATAAAGAGGGCAAGGCTACGCCTTGAGAGCCTCTGCGCAAAGAGGGAGTGCTGCGAAAAGGATATCCTGCAGAAAGCCCTGAGGGCCCTTGACGGGGATGAGGCAGGGGCGCAGGAGATACTTCATTTCCTCAGGAAGGACGGCTATGTGAGCAACCTTCGCTATGCTACGGCCTACGCAAGGGAGAAGGCGTCCCTTTCCGGGTGGGGGAGGATAAAGATAACCCAGATGCTGAGAGCAAAGGGCGTATCCCGCGAGGATATCGAAGCCGCCCTCTCCGAGATAGACCCGTCAAGTGCGTCATCCAGGATGGAATCCGCCCTTAGGGCAAAGTGGCGTACGCTCAAGGGTGATGACAATGCAAAGCTGAAGCTCCTTCGCTTCGCCCTTTCAAGGGGATACGAATACGACCAGGTGAAGGATCTTGTAGACAGGATAATAGACGAAAAAGACAAAGATGAATAGGGGAAAAAGACGTAGTACATTTATGGCGGCCCTTGCCGCCCTGACGCTCCTGGCGCTTCCGGGATGCAAGTCAAAACCTAACCTCCACTCTCCCAACGGAGAGATAGACATAGAGTTCGAGCTCTCCGGCGGAATACCCTACTATACAGTGAATGTAGGCGAGGAGCAGCTGATAATGCCCTCGAGGATGGGACTTGTCGCGGACGGGATCACCCTGGATGCCGACTTCTCCCTTTCGAAGATAAGAAAGCACGTGTCCCACAGCAAGTGGACTTCTCCGTGGGGAAAGACGAAAAAGCACGTCGACAACCATCGCGAGATGGATGTCGTCCTTGTCAACGAGGAAGGAGTGAAGCTAACCATCTACTTCCGTGCGTTCAATGACGGGGTCGGCTTCCGCTATGAATATGACATACCCCTGGGAGCGCTTGTCGAAGGTGCGCAGTATCCTCTTGGCGAAGTGAGGATCACGGACGAGCAGACCTGCTTCAACCTATCCGAGGACGGGACTTCGTGGTCCATACCGGCTTCGTTCGACACATACGAGCTTCTATACCGTACGCTCCCCGTGTCAGAGGTAGAGAACGCCAATACCCCCTTCACTTTCAAGGTGGGAGACATATGGGGCAGCATCCACGAGGCCAACCTTACGGACTATCCCGAGATGACATTGCAGAAGAAGGACACCCTTGCCTTCAAGGCGGACCTGGCGCCATGGCCTGACGGGGCGAAGGCCTATGTGGAAAGGAAGTTCGTCACCCCTTGGAGGACAATCCAGATCTCCTCCGAGGCACGGGGGCTTGCAAACTCCGACCTCATCCTCAACCTCAACGAACCGCAGGCCCCCGGCAAGTGGGACTTCGTGGAGCCCATGAAATACGTAGGCGTATGGTGGGGGATGCACCTTGGCATAAACTCCTGGACTGCAGACAAACGCCACGGGGCCACAACCGAGAATGCGATAAAGTACATCGACTTTGCGAACCAGAACGGCATAAAGGGCGTCCTTTTCGAGGGATGGAACGACGGCTGGGAGACCTGGGGCGCAAGCCAGGACTTCGACTTCACCAAGCCCGCCCCCGACTTTGACATCGACCAGGTAGTCCAGTATGCCACATCCAGGGGAGTGTCCTTCATACTCCACCACGAGACCGGCGGAAATGTCGCGAACTACGAAAAGCAGCTTGAAAATGCCCTTGACTGGGCCGCCAAAAAGGGGATACACGCCCTTAAGACAGGCTATGCCGGCGGAATAGCCGGAGGCTACAACCATCACGGGCAGTACATGGTGCGCCACTACCGCAAGGTGCTTCTTGAGTGCGCCAAGAGGGGGATAATGCTTGATGTCCACGAGCCCATAAAGGCGACGGGCCTGAGGCGTACCTATCCCAACATGATGTGCCGCGAGGGTGCGCGCGGAATGGAGTGGAACGCCTGGAGCGAGGGAAATCCCCCCGAGCACCAGACAATCCTCCCGTTCACAAGGCTCCTCGGAGGTCCGATGGACTATACTCCCGGAGTGTTTGACATACTCTATGAAAAGGTAAAGGACAATCCCGACCTTCAGAAGTGGAACCAGAAGATCAGCACCGAATGCAGGGTCAACACCACCCTTGCAAAGCAGCTGGCGGACTGGGTTGTGCTATATTCACCCATGCAGATGGCCTGCGACCTTATCGAGAACTACGACCATCCGGCGTTCGAGTTCTTCCGGCAGTTCAACCCTGACTGCGACTGGACCGAAATGCTAGCCGGAGAGCCAGGTGAGTATGTGGTTGTCGCAACCGGCGCATCTGACAGATACTTCCTTGGAGCCGTCACAGACGAGAATGCAAGGTGCGTCACGGTGAGCCTCTCTTTCCTTGACAAGGGAGTTGACTACTACGCAACCATATATGCAGACGGCCCCGAGGCCGACTGGAAGACCAATCCCCTTGATATCAGCATCGAGACAAGGAAGGTGACAAATGCGGACAGTCTGGAAATAAAGATGGCTCCGGGTGGAGGAATGGCCGTAGCTTTCATACCTGACAAGGGATGGTAGGTCTAGGTAGGAAGGCGGCCGCAGCCGCAGCTCTTTGTTTTCTGTGCATTTCCGCTCTGTCGCAGGAGATGCTTCCCCCTATGGTGGAGATTCCTGCGGGAGAGTTTATGATGGGAGGCCCCGGAAATGGCTATGACTTCGACGAGGCCCCAGCCCACAAGGTGACAATGCCCCGTTCTTTCCGAATGAGTGTCACTCCGGTTACAAATGCCCAGTTCGAGGAGTTCTTCCCAGAGCACAGGGACCTTCGCGGCTCCGAGTGGGGGATATCCTCGGAGGATGACGATGCCGTCGTATGCGTAAGCTGGAATGATGCCATTGAGTACTGCCGAAGGCTTTCTGAGAAGACAGGGAAGACCTACCGCCTCCCGACAGAGGCCGAGTGGGAGTATGCCTGCAGGGCGGGAACGACCACTCCTTACTGGACGGGGGACACCCTGCCTTCTTCAATGCTTCATCATCCGAAGACGGAAAGGAACCTTGTGAAGGTGTCCCTGAGGGTGGGGCAGAGTGATGCCAATCCCTTCGGACTCCATGACATGCACGGCCTTGTGGAGCAGTGGTGCATGGATTGGTACGCTCCATATTCATCTTCTCCCCAGTCCGATCCCGTCCAGAACTCATGGGGACTGTACAAGGTTACCCGTGGAGGAAGCCATAATACTCCGGTGGAGTTTTCGAGAAGCTCTTCGAGGATGGCTTCCCTTCCCGGAGACAGTCACTGCCAGATAGGGTTCCGAGTAGTAGAAGTCGACGGGGAGCAGCTTCCAGTGCAGGTAGCACCCCGCGGACAGTGGGTGGAAAGCATCCTAAGGAACAATTTCTCAAAGATACCAAGACTGAGGGAACGGGAGAGCCGGCGCTGGAGAAGGGAAAGGGAAAGTGTAGCGAAGGCTCCTCTATGGATCGACCCCATCCCTTTTGTAATTGCCCCGAAAGACACTTCATCTCCAGAAAGGACTCCATTCTACAAGCACAACCATCAGCCTGCCGTCACCTATACCCAGGACGGGGATCTGATTGCGATATGGTTCTCATGTGATGCCGAGAGCGGAAGGGAGATGGTGGTACTTTCGTCCAGATTTGAGCGGGGAACTTCCCGGTGGGAGGAGGCTTCGCTGTTTTTCAAGGTGCCGGACAGGAACATGACAGGTAGCTCCCTATGCCATCTGCCGGGCGGAACCCTCCTTCATGTGAACGGCGTCGGAAACAGCGGAGACTGGCAGAACCTCGCCCTTGTGGCAAGGCATTCTGCAGACGGAGGCTACTCGTGGACAGACCCCGTGATAGTTGAAGGAAAGCATACCGTAAGGCATCAGGTGATAGCGGGGACGCTAGTACTTGATGACGGCACCATAATCCAGTGCTGCGATGCCGGAGCCGGCAGCGAGGACGGGACAAGCGTCCATGTAAGCCGTGACGGGGGCCTTGGCTTCAAGGATGCCGGCGGAACCGCCGCCGGAATACACGGCGGAGTTGTCGCCCTGCCAGACGGATCCCTTATGATATATGGAAGGGGGAACAGCATGGAGGCGCCCCAGGGCATGAAGGACTCCTTCGGGAAGGACATAGGCGGACTTATGAGGATGCCTTGCAGCATATCCCGTGATGGGGGAGCTACCTGGGAGACTTCGCCAACCGAGTTTCCGCCGATCGCTTCGGGGCAGAGGCTCGTTCTTGTAAGGCTGCGTGAAGGACCGCTCATGCTCGTCTCCTTTACAGACAGCCCCAAGCTGAAGGAGAAGCTGGGGATGGAGTTCAGGGGAAAAGACGGGAAGACCTTCACAGGATACGGAATGTTCGCAGCCATCTCATACGATAACGGAAAGACATGGCCGGTAAGAAGGCTCATTTCCGACGGTGCGGAAAAGGACCTTGACGGCGGGGCCTGGACAAGGGAGTTCCACATGGACTCCTCCCATGCCGAGCCAAGGGGATACCTGGCCTGCGTGCAGACTCCGGACGGTGTCGTGCACCTTCTTTCAAGCCGTCTTCACTACCGGTTCAACCTTTCCTGGATAGAGGCTCGTAAGTAGTTTGGATATGGGCAGGCAAGCTAGGATGTTGTCTATTGTCCTTATGGGACTCTTCCTCTGCCAGGAACCTTTGGCCCTTTCCCAGACTAGGGCGAGCGCAGCGGGCCTTGCCGAGGAGATAGCATCGAAGTTCTCCAGGCGGAAAAGGCAGGTTGACTCCCTTTCCTCCATCGACTGGCACTGGAGCGACATTGGCGGCGGAATGCAGAAAGGCTATTTCGAGGGGGACCTCCTTGGAAACCCCCACTTCATATGCATCGTAAGGTATCCCATGTCATCGTTCAAGACAGACATAATAGTCAGGAACGGCAGCGAGGCTACCGCGACCAGCTACATAGGCTCCAGCGAAGGGGCGAAGGCTGCCATAAATGGCAACTTCTTCGACCGTCTGCACTATTCGGTGAGCATAATAAGGGACGAGGGGGCGACTCCTGCCCTTTCAAAAAAGTGGGACCACTCCAACGTGAACGGGATGCTGCTTATCCGGGATGATAAGGGGCAGAAGCTTTCGATAGACTTCTATGGCGGAGGCCTTCTTCCAAAAGGGTACAGGGAAGGGATTACGGCGGGACCGCTTCTGGTAAAGGACGGGAATGCCGTGTCCTATCCCAAGAGAAGCGGGGCGTTCTACCGAGCTCGTCATCCACGTAGCATTATTGGCATATCCTATGACGGGATGGTATATATGATAGTGATTGACGGAAGGTTCCCAGGGAGGGCCGCCGGAGCTACGATAATGGAGTCTGCCGCCATAGCAAGGAGCCTTGGGCTGAAGGATGCCCTGAACCTTGACGGAGGCGGATCCTCGACCCTATGGACAAGCAAAGACGGAGTACTCAACCATCCATCCGACAACAGGATATACGACCATAGGGGAGAAAGGAGGGTCCCCAATGCGATAGTGGCAAGGCAGCTGCGTTAGAGGCTAATTCTTTTTGCCGGAGGAAGGCTTTCTGTGATATACCCAGTCCGGGTACTGGAGTTTTCCCTCAAGGGCGGCTATGTTGTATGCCCTGGCGCTTACATACTGCGACGGTGCGGCCGGGTTGCGTTTCAGGGGAAGCGGAAGGCAGGCGACAATAAGGCAGCTCTGCCTTTTCCCGAGGAGGGCGGCATCCGTTGAGAAATAGGTCTTCGCCGCAGCCTGCGCTCCGTATATCCCCTTTCCCATCTCAGCCACGTTGAGGTACACTTCCATTATCCTTTCCTTGCCCCAGATCCACTCGATAAGGACAGTGAAGTACGCCTCGAAGGCCTTGCGGACGTAGCTTCTCGATGGAATGCAGAACACATTCTTGGCAGTCTGCTGGCTTATGGTGCTGGCGCCCCTTACGCGTCCTGTCTTCTCCCTTTCCTCGAGAGCCTTCTCTATGGCATCCATGTCAAACCCGTTGTGGGTATCGAAGCGGTTGTCCTCGCTTGCAATGGCCGCCATCGCAAGTTCCGGGGACATCTTCCTGTATGGCACCCATTTCTTCTGAACCTTGTAGGAAGGGTCTTCCCTGAACTCTATCTTCCTCTGTATCATAAGCGGCGTAGTCCAGACGGGAACCCATTTGAGGACGAGCACCCATGCGAAAGTCACCGCCACGAAAAGAAGCGGAATCTTCACAAACAGCAAAAGGGCGATCCTTTTGGGAAGGCTCTTCCTTTTCCTTGGCATGTCCAGGGTGTCTGGAGCCTTTTTCTTTCTATTCCAAATCACTTTCAATCCCTGTTTATGGTTAGGCGGAACTTCCTGCTCACCGACCCGTCCGGGAAGGTCTTCAGTCCCTCTTCCTTGAATCCCAGCGCCCTGTAGGCGTCCCCGCTGAAGGGAAGGGGAGCGTAGGTCATCACGTCGCCAGGGTGCACATCCTCAATGAAGCAGGACAGCATCTTGCCCATGCCACCAGTTATCCTCACATCCGGAAGGGATGCGTACCTCACCCATTCGTAGGACCTGACGGTCCCTTCCGGTGTCTGTAGGTTCCTTGGTGAAGAGAACCCGGCTACGGCCACAAGCGTTCCTTCAGGATATGAAATCCCCTTCTGTCTCCTTTCAAGGAACATACCGTAACGGTATCTCATGGAACAGTATCCGAGGGTGTGGCACCTGGAAAGGAAGTCCTCCGCGAGGGCTTTGCCTATGCGGCGGACTGTGCAGTTGCGGGCGAATATCCTTCCGAGGTGGCTCTTGCTGTCCATGGATGCAAAATTAAGCAATCCGGATGGATTTAGTGTAAAATATGAGCTTTCGATTTGTAACTAAAATTTTAAGGCGCATGGCCCTTGAAGGGAACATTTCCTCTGATTCGCTCTTTAAAAAGGCATGTTCGCTTAAAAAGAATCCTTTTTTCAGGGACTTGTGCCCCCTATGGTTTGCTTTTTGCCAAATGCCCCAGTTATTCCATAAACGTGTACTTTTAAACTTTAAGCGCTATGAAAAGGGTTTCACTTTACACCGTGGCAATAGTATCGCTCCTTGTGGGAGGATGCTCTACGGATGACTACTCTACGATGGGTAGTGGCATGGGTCAGATGCCGGGCGGCGAAATGGGGGGAATGGGAGGAAATCCCGGCGGAATGGGCGGCGGAGGCGCCCAGAGCGTATCGGCCGACATAGGCCTTCTCACATCCTTTGACGTCGAAGTGGACAGGACAGCTCTTTCCGAGAGCGAGAGCGTCCCTTCCGATGACGAGGACTATCTGGAGAACAACACCTTCTCCTCCACAATCACGATCACCTTCGATGGAAGCGCCTCCGTAAGCGGCTCTGTCGACGGTGTGACCATAGACACATCAACCCCTGATATCATAGTGAACTCTTCGGTAAAGGGAGTGAGGTATGTTCTCAAGGGCAGCACTTCGGACGGATCGGTGAAGATCTACTCCGACAAGAAATTCGAGCTGGACCTTTCGGGTGTTTCGATAACGAACCCCACAGGGCCGGCCATCAACATCCAGAGCGGCAAGAGGGGCTACATCGTACTGGTCGACGGGACGACCAACGTCCTGGAGGACGGTGCCAGCTATGACTCCTATGCCAACTACGTTGAGGACGAGGACCTGAAGGCCTGCTTCTTCTCGGAGGGCAAGATGCTCTTTTCCGGAAGCGGCTCCCTTGAAGTCTACGGAAACTGCAAGGCCGGCATCAGGAGCGATGACTACATCCTCTTCCGGCCCGGGAACAACATCTACGTCGAGACCACCGAAGGCAATGCCATCAAGGCAAATGACGCTATCATTGTATCTGGCGGCGTAATCAACGCAGTCTGCTACGCTACCGCCGGAAAGGGCCTTTCAAGCGACGGCTACATCCAGATTGACGGAGGAAGGACAACCGCCATCGTATCCGGCGGGGTGGAATATGACTCTGACGAAGGCGAGTACGTGGGCGCGGCAGGAATAAAGAGCGACTCCCTCTTCACCCTCAGTGGCGGCGAGGTTCGCCTGAAGGCTACCGGAGCCGGCGGAAAGGCCCTCAAATGCAGCCAGAACGCCGTATTTGCCGGTGGCACTCTCTACGCACTTGCAACCGGAAGCGAAAGCAATGACGTGGCTCCCAAGGCCGTAAGGATAAAGGAAGGCGTCCTTGTCAGCGGCGGCACCATCTATGCCCGCTCCTCAAAGCACGAGGCGTTCGAGACGAAGAGCACCCTCGATGTCACGGGAGGATACCTTCTCTGCTACGGAAACGATGATGCCATCAACTCCGGCTCACACATGAATCTCTCCGGGGGATTCGTATACGGATACGGCGAGTCCAATGACGGAATAGACTCAAACGGCAACCTCACCGTAAGCGGAGCTACCGCGATAGCCATTGGCGCAGGAGCTCCCGAAGGAGGATTCGATGCGAACGAGGAGCAGGGCTATTCCCTGAAGCTTACCGGCGGAGTTGCAATCGGACTTGGCGGAAGCACGTCATATCCTTCTACTGCGAGCATTGCGTATACCACTTCGAGCGCCAACCTCTCAAGCGGAGACTATATCGCCCTTTGCAACTCATCGGGTTCAGCCCTGTGGGCGTTCAAGGTTCCGAGGGCATACTCCCAAGGTACTCTGCTTGTCGCGGACGGCTCAATGTCCAGCGGACAGTCCTACACGCTTCTTAGCGGCGTCAGCGTATCGGGAGGAAGCGAAGTGCTAGGATTCTACAGCGGTGCCACCGTATCGGGAGGCAGCACCATCAAGACAATATCAGGGAAATAGGGAGTTTCGGCTCTCACCACAAAAATACTAAAGAAAAGAGGGGGGTCCGAAAGGGCCTCCCTCAATCATTGATACCGTAATCCTCTTAGAAGGAAAGGGCGATCTGGATGAAGTCGTCAGCCTTGAGGGCGGCGCCACCGATAAGTCCGCCGTCGATGTCCTTCTGTGCGAAGAGCTCCTTTGCGTTTGAAGGCTTGCAGCTTCCTCCGTAGAGGATGGTGGTGTCGTCAGCGACCTTCTTTCCGAACTTCTGCTCGAGGACGTTGCGGATGCAGGCGTGGATCTCCTCGGCCTGCTCTGCTGAGGCGGTCTTGCCGGTTCCGATAGCCCATACAGGCTCGTAGGCTACTACGATGTGGGCCATGTCCTCCTCGGTGAAGTGGTAAAGGACGTTCTTGATCTGCTCGGTTACTACCTCGAAGTGCTTGCCGGCCTCCCTCTGCTCGAGGTTCTCGCCGACACAGAGGATAATGTCGAGGCAGTTCTCAAGGGCGAGCCTTACCTTCTCGACGAGCTTCTCGTCTGTCTCACCGTAGTACTGCCTTCTCTCGGAGTGTCCGAGGATGGTGTACTGGCAGCCTGCGGAAGCAAGCATTGCGGCGGATACCTCTCCTGTGTAGGCACCTTTCTCCTTGTCGGCGCAGTTCTCAGCGGAGAGCTTAACCTTGGAGCCCTTCAGGGTCTCGGCCACGGGTACGAGGTGTGTGAAGGGGGTTGCTACGATGAGCTGTACATTTGCGGGAACGCTCTCGCTCTTCTCTACTACCGCCTTTGCAAGGGTCACTCCCTCGGGAACGGTGGTGTTCATCTTCCAGTTGCCTGCTACGATAAACTTTCTCATGATCTAGGTGTTTAAATGTATTTTTTTTATTGCTTTTATGTGCTTTCGGATAGCTTACAAAGATACGCTTTATTCACCTTTTTTCAAAGACTGTGAAAGCTCCACATCCCTGGAAGACACCACCTGTCTCCAATGATCCTCCATTCTTTGCATGGGAAGGATACAGATGGCGCAAATGGGGCGAAGCGGTGCCTAAGTGGACGCTTCGCCCCCTATTCTTATCCGGATGACAGTCTTTTATTTTACGATTTCCTCTTTCCAGTCGTAGATGTTCTTCACACCTTCCTTGTAGGAGAAGTTGATTCCGAGCTTGTGGATTGTCTTGCCTTTATTCCGGGCGGGGACCATGTATTTCTGGAGATACTTCTTTTCGTCTATCTGGCGGACAGCCTCATCCGCAGTCCTGTCAAGCTTGAACTCTATTATGTAGAGGTGGTTTGCCGTATTGATGACGCCGTCTATCCTTCCGATGTTTGTCGTCTGCTCCATGCTAACGTCCAGACCCGCAGCGAGCAGTATGGCCATTACAAGGGAGAGGTAGTACCTCTCGCTCTTCTCATGCAGGACGTAGGAGATGTTCGATATGCAGGACTTGATCTCTTCGATGAGAGCGCCAGTGTCGCCCCTGTTTGCTGCGTCCTGGATGTTTGAGCTATACTTCGCGGTGTCGTCACCGGTGTAGAAGGTGAAAAGGCATTCCAGGAATGATGTCTCCACCTCGTAGTTCGGGAATGTCAGCGGAAGGCTTTTCGCACGGGGGCTCACACCAGGGGCTATGGTGATGTACCCGCTCTGGAACAGTATCTGGATGACCTTGGCCGTCCCGACATTCTCTTCGGACAGGCCCAGCACGTCGAAAGTGTTCAGGGAGTTCCTGGACATCTGGGCCCCCTCAAGGTCTATGGCCGCGATGTCGTTTCGCCTCAGGAGCTCCATCACATAGGATGGCGTCGCCGTGGCGAACCAGTAGTTTTCGAATGAGCACCCGTTGGAAAAGAACATTCCGACCGACACGGGGTTGTACACGCTCTCGACCCCGGGGCAGAACCTGTATCCGTCATACCATCTCTTCAGCTCCCGTAGCAGGCCTTCCCTGTCAAGCATGTTGTCCATGTCGTCATACACGCCTTCTTCCATGGCATGGTCTATCCACTCCTGGAAGCTGTTCTCCAATTCCTCCTGCGTGTAGCCGAGCATGCAGGCGTAGCTCTCGTTCATGCTGATATCGGTGAGGTTGTTAAGGACACTGAACACAGACACCTTCGAGAATTTAGTGATGCCGGTGAGCAGAACGAATCTGAGCAGTTTCTCGCTTCCCTTTATTACCTGGTAGAAATCGGCAAGGAAAGTCTGGAAGGCCTCGGATTCTGCCTTGTTCCCTATGTGGTCCAGAAGGGGCTTGTCGTATTCGTCTATCAGGATTACGATACCTTTCCCGAACTTTTTGTATAACGCCTCAATAAGATTGATGAACACTACGTCCGGATCACTTCCCTTAACGTCGATACCATATGAGGAGCCTATCTCTAAAATAGTCTGTGTCAACATAGCTGAAAGCTTGTCGAGAGTCCTGCCAGGTATCCTTCCGAAATCAATATGTATTACGGGAAACTCTTCCCAGGAGTAGTTTGTCGAATCTATGTAGAGTCCCTTGAAAAGGTCCCTTCTTCCACTAAAAAGAGCATCAAGAGTGGATACGGTAAGACTCTTTCCGAACCTGCGTGGACGGGAGAGAAAAAACAATCCCTGAGGATCGGTAGCCATCTTGTATATATACTCTGTCTTGTCGACATAGAGCATATTGTTCCTGAGCCTGTTGTCAAATCCGTATCTAGTTGTCCATATGTTTTTCATCGGGCCATGTTTTTGGGGTGGTCCCAAAATTAAGTAAATTACTCGCCAAACGCAAAATAACGAATGTGCAATTTTCGATTGTATAAAACGATTTTTATTGTTAACTTCGCTTGATTATGGACAAGAAGTGGCAGATTAAGACATCTCCCGCACCTGAGAAGGTATCCCAGCTAGCGGCTGAACTTGGCGTTGACCCCATCCTTGCCACCCTTCTGCTTCAGAGGGGTGTCGAAACATTCGAGGCCGCCAGGGAATTCTTCCGTCCAAGCCTGGACTCCCTCCACGACCCGTTTCTGATGAAAGACATGGATGTCGCCGTGGAGCGCCTGCACGAGGCAGTAGTAGGCGGGCAGGGCATCTGCGTCTATGGTGACTACGACGTTGACGGGACAACGGCGGTCGCCCTCGTGTATTCCTTCCTCCGCGAGCTGACCTCGAAGGTGGAGTTCTACATCCCGGACAGGTATGAGGAAGGCTCCGGCGTATCCAAAAAGGGAATAGACACCGCCGCAAAGGACGGGTGCTCCCTTCTCATAACCCTTGACTGCGGAATAAAGGCATCTGACAAGATCGACTACGCAAAGACAAAGAAGATAGACACGATCGTCTGCGACCACCATCTTCCGGATGACACCCTTCCCGAGGCAGTAGCCATCCTTGATCCCAAGAGGGAGGATGACAGCTATCCTTTTGACGAGCTTTGCGCCTGCGGCGTAGGTTTCAAGCTGGTCCAGGGCTATGCAATCCGCTACGGAATACCCCTTGACGAAATATATCCGCTTCTGGATCTTCTGGCGGTCAGCATCGCTGCCGACCTTGTGAGCATAACGGGAGAGAACAGGATTCTTTCGCACTTCGGACTCCTGAGACTCAATACTGCTCCTCGCGAGGGACTACGTGCCATAATGGACCTTGCGCACCTGGAGGCCCAGCATGTGACCATCGACGATATCGTCTTCAAGATAGGACCGAGGATAAACGCAGCCGGAAGGATGGAAAGCGGAAGGCTCGCCGTAGAGCTTCTCACCGCCCAGGATGCTGCGAGCGCCACCGTAATCGGAGCCAAGATAAACGAGAATAACAACAAGCGAAAGAGCATTGACCGCGAGATGACCCGCGAGGCCCTTGAGATGGTCGAGCAGGGCAAGGCCGTATCCAACGGCCACACCACCATAGTATATAACGCAAAGTGGAACAAGGGCGTGGTAGGAATAGTGGCATCCCGCCTTGTCGAGGCCTTCTACAAGCCTGCTTTCGTCATGACAAAAAGCAAGGAGTTCGTGACCGGCTCGGCGCGAAGCGTCCACGGGTTCGACCTGTATGATGCGATAAAGAGCTGCTCGGATCTTCTGGAGAACTTCGGAGGGCATATCTATGCTGCAGGACTCACCCTGAAGGAGGAGAACCTCCCTGAGTTTGCAAGGCGCATAGAGGAGTATGTCGCGACCCATATGACAGAGGAGGAGACGGTTCCCGCTGTCGAAGTAGATGCCGTAGTGGACTTTTCGCAGCTGACACCCAAGTTCCTGAGGTTCCTCAAGCAGTTCCAGCCATTCGGTCCAGGGAACAGCATGCCTCTTTTCATGACAGAGAACGTATACGACTACGGCTCGGCAAGGAAGGTGGGCCCCGGGGGCAAGCACCTCAAGCTCGATCTCATCCAGGAGCCTACCCCGGGTGGGGGATACAGGCAGATTTCCGCCATAGGGTTCAACATGTCCGAGTGGTTCGACTACATAAAGGCCGGAAACCCCATAGACATATGCTACAGCGTATTCGAGAACTACTATAGGGGAAACTCCACGATGCAGCTTCGCATACGTGAGGTACGCCGCCACGAAGAGGGCGGCATCGACGACCTATTCTCCCAGTAGGGACTGTATTTCAAGTGCGATCTGGCGGGAATCCATCCCGTCAATGTCGATTATGCTGGAGGCGTACTCCTCATAGATCCCCTCCCGGCTTTCCATCAGCTCCTCGATCCTTTCCCTTAGCGGATGCCCGTTCAGCATGGGGCGGTTCTCCACTCCCACGATATTGAGATTCTCAACCAGCGTGTCCACTGAAGCCCTGAGGTAGAAGCACTTGGTGCTTTCCGATACTATGGATGCACATTCCTCCGTGGTGAGGGTTCCTCCTCCAAGTGACAGGACAAGGGTTTCGTCAGAGTTTCCGTATGTGGAGACTATGTCCCTGAGGGAGAAGAGCTCCATTTCGCGGAATATCTCCTCTCCGTCATCGGAGAATATCTCGCTTATGGTCCTTCCGTCGGTTTCCTCTATGTAGGTGTCAAGGTCGATGAGGGGGCAGCGCAGCATTTCGGAAAGGATCTTTCCCACACTGCTTTTCCCGCATCCCATGAATCCGGCCAGGCTTACTATCATATGCCGTCGAAAAGGGTTGGTTCATCGTCGGGGATGTCGTCTGCGCCAAGGTCGATAACGTCTCCGGGCTTAGCTCCCGGGCCCTTGGGCTTGGAAGGGGCCTTCTTCCTTGGTTTTGGCGGAATGTTCTCCGGAATCTCGGCGCCAAGGAAAAGGTCTACAGGCTCATCGTTATCGTTTTCCTCGATCTTCTCTTCCTTTGCTGCCGGAGCTTCGCTATCGGAGGAAGGGGCTGGGGAAGGGCCCTGGTCAGGGGATTCACTTTCTGCAGGGGCACTCTCCATGGAAGTCTCCTCATTGGATCCGCTTTCAACCTCAGGGTCTGCGACAGGGGATGTTTCCTGCACATCATCCATTTCGATATCCACATCCTCATCCTCGATGTCCGGAA
>Ga0181612_158622_pt1 | contig 50930 bp, 17 predicted proteins | sample HoacroProtozoa21_FD_119630 | JGI IMG/M metagenome (GOLD analysis project Ga0181612, IMG submission 119630) | Hoatzin crop microbial communities from Cojedes, Venezuel. Combined Assembly of Gp0051906, Gp0051904, Gp0051908
CTGAACTGCTTCCAGGCTAAAGAATGAAGGTGTCCTAATAGAGAGGACAAATTTTTTTTTTTTGAGGAAAAATTCATCAAGAGAAAAACAGCCTCTTTAAAAATACCATAATACAACGCTGCACTGCCATGATGCAGCAAAACCTTACAATTACTGTATTACCAAACAAGCAGAAAGAGAAGCATAGAGGAGGCTAAACCCATCTATTTGTTATCTTACATACTGTTTGGAAAAAGAAAAAAAAATGTTGCCGTTTGAGTATGTGTAATCTCGGAAGCTCTAAGCCTCAAGCATAGACAAGAAATATATATATAAACTACAAATTGGGACAAATTCAGGTGTCATTTTCACTTTCTCTCGCTGGTCTGAAGATTAGCTGGCTAAGCAAAACACTGCTGTGTCTCTGGGTAACAAAGCAGAATTTGGCGGTTCTTCAGGGCTGTGGGTGTTCACTGTGGGTTTTACTGACACATTCTTGTACACGTTAGGGAGAAACTGTCTTAGTGTGGGATGGGCAGAAAGGGTTAAGAACCCACTGCTGTTGTGTGTGATAACATTTTTTTCTCCATTTCATTTTCACTGTACAGCAAAATAGTTCTTCTGCTTTAGTTTGTTAATGAACTGAGCACTGCCATCTTGTGTTTTTTTTAGCAAGCGCAATTATGCTTTAAAACACTTCAAAGGGAAGAAGTACCCGTGAAGATCTTGCTCGCAATTTACTTGCCACCTCCATTACGATGCCTCTGTTTACATCTGTAATCTTTGGGTGTATGAACCTAAAAATGCAATGAATGAAGCTAAATTAAAAGTCTAATATAATTTTAAAAGCTGACCTGTATAGCTTTGATATACATTTAGGTTTGTACCTTCCTCTCTGCATTTTGTTTTGGATGGAGATTTAACAACATCCTGTGAACTTCACAGGCTGGGGCGTCTGTGTTTCTCTGCACAATTTTGAGACCACTTTCGTAGACCATGAGCTCAAAATCTAGTAATTATTTTTGAAGTTTGTTGACTCATGGGCTTGGAAGGGTGATTCTGTGAAGATATCCTGGACCCAAAGCTAACAGCTCTTTCTGACAGGTATTAATCAAAGGGCTGTTCTATGAACTCTGTTTTAGGCAACAACTATGAGACACCATCATTTGAAACACTCTAAGGTGAAACCAGGAGCCCAAGATACTTCACTCTCGAGACTGGTTAGCATGGTTCTCCATTACAGGGACAGATGCTAGTATAGCCTCCCTTTACAAAAATCATTTTCATAAAACATAAACTTCAAAAAAGACAAAGAAGAAAACCTGTCTGCTTTGCAGACTCCTGTTTTCTAATGAATTTAGAGAAACATTTAAGGAGAATTGTCAGCATAAGAGGATCAAGGCATACCTACACATCAGTGCTGTTAGAGAAGTCGAAGTACGCTACAGAGCATCAAGCAAACCAGCCAAATGCACACATTAGAGTTTCTCTTCTCCAAGAGGGATTGCCAATGAAACTGTGCCTACAGCAATATAGGCAACAGTGTGGCAAGAAAGAGTATTGGTGAGCACCCACTTCAGCATATCATAATTAAAGAAAAGCTGGATAATTCAGTAACATCTCACAGAAAAGCCCTTTAAACTGAAAAAATACAGAACAACTTGGAACTTCAGCTGCCCTAAGTGGCTTCGGTTTGGCATCATTAGCAGAGCCATCTTTAGCAAAGCCATCGAGGACAAATTTCTTATCTACCACATGTTTTTGGCTTTGCAGTATATTAAGGGCCACCATGAGAGTAACCCAGCTGGAATACCATGGAAAGAAGTTGAAGAGGTCCTCCAGCCCACTGCAGCCACTGCTTGAAGCTTGGATAAGCCCTGGTTTAGGACTGGCATGAGGCAGAGTGTTGCCCAGCACCTTACGGCCCCCGGCCACTCCTCTCCAGTGGCCCAAGGGACAGCTTCATCCCCAAACCACTGGAAGCCAAGAAGCTGCCATACAGCCCACATTTCCATAGCAGCAAGACATGGGCTGAGAGCAATTCCAAGTGGGGAGACAGAGCCATCTCTGACTGGTGCTTCAGGTGATGTCTAGACCATCACAAGGCATCAAGGCTATTGGCTCAAAAATCTGCTCATTGCCCACAGCCTGGAATAGCAATGGTGTTGTCCAAGACAACAACATTTCTTGCCCCTTGCCAGGAATAAAGTCTGTGTCACTTGATGAAGAGGGACTTTTCCTCTGACTCAATGCCTGAGGTAAAATCTTCAGTGACCAAAGTCCCCCGCTTACAATCCCTCAGTCCAAGAATGGTACCCTCACACCTGCACTCCACCATTTTTAGGGCTGCGCTTAGGCTTGTGGTGAATGCTACAGCTCTCAAACCAGCTTTATGGGCGATCTCCATGGAGAAGACACTCAGCCTTTAGCCAAAAATAGGAAGATGGATGGAGCTCCCCATGTCCACCAAGCAATCCTACTCCCAAAGTCTGTGGAGAAAGAGAAGATACATATGGCTTTGTGGTTGAGTTGTATGTATATATTTAGTTTTTGAAATACATATATATATTGCAGGTAAATCAGCCCTGAAGAAATCACTACAGGGCTTTGTCAGTACCACAGGCCCTATAGCACAAATGTGCAATGCCTGCAGGCTTCCGCTGCGATGTGAATATGTGCAACTGCCCACCATGTGCACATACCCAGGACTCTCCAGTTTGGGATGTGCTCATTGAACAAGTCCTTGGAAGCAATCTGAAAAACCACACTGACGTGATCACAGGATGGCTGCTTCTCCTCCTTTGGCCTTCCAATTCTTCCCACTGCCTCAGAAATCTCCCATGAGTGGTGAGAACAATTTACATTATGCACTACACTAGCGTATAGGTATCAGGACATAGGGAGGGGGTTGGTATTTAGTGTGGCAACAGATTGGTTATATGGCCATTACTTAGTCTTGGCATTTTTTAAAGCCTTATTTCTCCGTCTCTAAAATGGGCTTAATGATAATGTGGGTTTTTTTCAAAGAACGTTGAAAGCCATGGCCTAGAAGTACTGCATGTAACAGTTAAAAACTGTTAACAGTCTCTTCATGGCTCTGGTCAACAAAGTGGAAATAAATTGTTTAGCTAGAAAGGATTACGAATAGTTTTATTAACATTTGCAAAGCACTTTGAGGCCCTAACACGGACAGTGGAAACAAATATTGTATAAACATGCTATTATTAAATGACCACTCTACTCTGGGAAATGGCATGGGAGTGGTTTTTTGTATTTGTTGTGACTCAGTGATTCCAGGTAAAACGCATTCATTTCACAAGTTAAAAAAAGAGAGTATTTCTAACTGTCAGCCCTGTCAACACATCTGAGCAGTTGAAAGCCAAGCTGTGTTTTGCCTGGCTGGCTGATTAACATCAGCGGCCGTGAAGTTACAGGCCAAATGCTCCTTGCCATGGCTTTCCATCCTATTCCACAGGATTTCACGTGAGGACGTGAGTACTCTGCCTGCAGGTGAAGGGCTGAGACACTGTCAGTCATTGCTTATTTAACAGTGCTATTGGTAACCGCTGACTCCAAAAGCCTCCAGCTCTCCCTCCCCATTTGGTGCTGATTTAGCAGGATTTCTACATGTTAAAACTGTTAAACATGGCTTTTGATTAATAAAGGGAGCAATGAGTAAATTCACATCGAGAGTAGGTAGGTTGGGTAAGCAGTGCCATTTTCACATAGTCACTCTGAAGAATGCAGTTTGAGGTATTTAATTACACAATTAGTATTTGTCAAAATACCAAAAACTATTCATCTTCTCCCTGCCCCAACAACCCATCAACATGTCACTTCATTTTCAGTGTGGCTTCTAACCAGTGATATTTAGCACAGATAATTATGCCTCTTCAAATGTAAAGCAGTTAAGTTTTGTAAAGTATGATGCATGAAGCAGTTGTACCAGCTGTTTTCCCAAGTCTGAATTTCTGAGCTAGGCTGATACATTGTGCTCCCAATGCATGACTTCTGGTGGTTTCGTGAAAAGCGTCGGGAGGAGAAAACATTGTTGTATTGTATTTCTGCTGTGTTTGGATTATGGCCTATGTGGGCTCCAACACCCCCAGAAGCAAGCTGAAGCTGGCCTTGTGGCCATCGACACTGCTCTGAATATGGCTTATGGAAAAGTTCCATTTAGTTTTACACTTGCAATAACATTATGCTTTGCATGTTGTTTTTTTGTTAGTTGAAAAGCGTGTGTTTTGACTTTTCCCATCAACGTAGGAGCAATGGCTTGTATTTTAAGTCATGAGACAGAAAAGGAATAACAAAGTCAAGGTTTTCTTTCCAAATTTCACCTACACAACATCTTTATAAGCATTTTTGCTAGTTTGAATAATTGATTTATTTTTCAATCAATTTGGCTGATTATCATCACTCAATTTTTTGCACAGACTTAAAATCTGCGAGGACGTTTTCAGAACAAATTTTCTCTACCAGGGTACTTCATGCTGCAACTTTAGGCAAAAAGTGCTGACTTAACATAAAACACATCAAACATATTACCTTCTTCACTGGTCCATAGAAACTCTAATAAAATCAAGTGGCACGAAAAACTTTTTTGCAAGGTGTTCTGACACCAGAAGACAGGATTTCATCATTCATATGGATTAATTATAGCTAGTTGATTAGCTATGGACTGATTACAGCTAACTCGTGTCAGTTATTATGTTAGTACCCAACAGCCATCACTCTTCAGACGTTGCCAACTGATGCACAACAAGCAGAAATTTGCTTTGATGAGATCATCTGTGAAGTAAAAACCTACTCAAGCTAGTCAAGGTATGAAGACCCAGCGCTGGGCATAAATGTTAAGCATCTTGTTGTTTGCTGCACTTCAGATACTCTCCATCCAGTAAGTATTAAAAATATCAAAAACGTACTGTTTTTCTAATACCAACATTGCAGGTTTTGAAAAATGATCATTCTAAAATTGAGTAAGTGTAGCTTTTACTAGCAGATCCATCAGCAAATCATCTCTCATTACGCTGTTTTCAATTGTGATTATAAACCAGGCTTCTCCATGATGCTGAAACATAAATAAATCATGGCAAAAGGATAACAAAACCCACAAGATTTCTAATGGACCTAATTCTGGATGTATAGTTATTTGACAGTGAAGTAAAGTCTGTTGATGTGAATGGAAGGACTTTTAAGAACAATCTGACTAGCATAATGGAGTTTTATTTAGTTAATGAGAACTGCAATTTAAAAAAAAAACTCTCGTAAACAAATGCTTGTGTACTGATAGAGGCTAGGACCCAGCCTGCCTTTTTGGAACCATGTTGGGTGACAGCTCAATCTTCTGAATGTCTCCAGAGGCATTTTCCTCTCCCTGGTGACTATAAAATGAATTTTAAAACCCTGTTGGGAAGGAATACTTCATCGAGCACGTCAAATTGATGTGCCTGCTAAGCTGGGCAGGATAGGTCCTACTGTAAATATACAAATCAGCCATAAAAAAGCCGTTTACTCATGTAAGTTTACTCTCTGGTTGCTGTGCTGAGGAGTAAGCATGCCCACCTGAAATTTGGCTCTGGTGGCTCTCGTAGCTTCTGTGAGATGCTCAGTGTAGCTTAGGGAGCAAAGTCCCTGCCTGATGGTGCCAGGGGACCTGCCCCGTCTCAAAGCCAGCAGTTTCATAACATCCACTTTCATAATGCAGATTTACGCATGACGAGAAGATGGTCATATGTCAGAATGAAAACACCGTGCTGGTGAACCCTGACTTTTATTTTGTGGGATGGGGAATTTGCCCATGCTGGTTATTGCAGGCAGGGCAAGAATTAAATTATCTGTCAGGACATTCCAGCTCACAGCAGGGACGACAGGTATAGCTGACCACCTCTGAGCGCATAGGAGCATGGGCACGTATAATCACCTGCGTCCCTTGGACTGAGCTGACGTCAGCTTAGGCTACCAGGTGGGCTTGGTGCCTGATGTGCAGGCAAGTCAGTTCAGGAATCAGACTGGTCTTCTACTAAATGATAGTTGAAGATATTGAAGGTATTGAAGATGCCATCACATTCAAACAGAGCGGACACTGAAATACTGATATTGAAAAAGACAGAGCACTGCTTCTACCTAGTAGCAAGAAACTTTGTTTGGAGAAACCATCCGTTCGCAGAATGATGTATGCTGGAAGTCACACTACCCAGTTAGTATTCTTGATTTTTGTTCACAGACTGCATATAGATAACATCTCCATCTTAGTGACACACCATACTACACGCAGAAGAGTCAGACACAGCGGTGATTATTTTGTGGACAATCCCTCGTTTCTCTTGGATACGTTTCAGAGATGAAGTAACAGTAACCACACTGAAAAAAAGTCAAACAAACAGTACAGTATTATGGCAACTGATTACATCTTGTTCAAAAAACATTAAGAGTTCTGCTCTGTCGTCTTCTTTTTCTTTTTTTTAACTTGCACATATATTTTTCCCCAGTCCCTGCCCCCTCCCCATCTTTCTGCTGAGACTCGTGTACAAAGCGAAATAGCTAAATTAACTGCACAGTACTGTTCCCAGAGGAGATCCAAACTATAGGATACACACTGGCTTTAAGGCTGCTGTCAAGTAGTGCATTTGACTGTGAAATTAAATATGGCCCTGGGGATTCCTTTTGTGGGCACATAGAAGAGTAGGGTAAATTTCAATATACCATACGTAGCGTTCACAGCAGGACGATCACACAGTTGGCAGTTTACGCAAATTAATGGTCATCCAAGTAAAAAAAAGATTGTCATAATCTCACAATGTTAACTTATCACTCTTGTAACTTCGCAGATGGTTTTTCCTTCCTAATTTTTATTTATGGTGACAATACATGAGGGGGCAAACCAAAGCATTTTAGGCAACAGCAAAAATTAAATTGTACCAAGAATAAAATCATGCTTGGAAATAACTAAGCAAATATTAAAATTAAGGCTAGCTACCATGTACTACCACATATTATCTGGCCTCAAATACACTTTTTGCTTCGAAACTCCTGGAATTTATACACATATGTATAAAAAAGCATTTACCTTAAAACCACTTGGGGTGGGAAAGAAAGACCTTTATTTTAGAATACATCATGAACGATGCAATTCTGTAAGCTACATTTCAAGTTCAGGATAGTCCTGATGAAATGCTTCCACTGATTGCAAGGCAGTACAGCACGCAGCAAGGGTCAGGTTTTTTTAACCAATTAAATCAAACTGGAAGACAAATGGAGCTAAACTGTGTTGGAAACCATCAGCTCTGCGATGACTGTTTGTGAAACACCAATGTCACATGTTGGCACTGAATTGCACCATGTGTCAACTGTGTTAGCTTCAGTTTCTGGAAGGGTTGAAGGTATGGTTTTATGGCAGGACTACCGCCTAAACTCCAGCTGATGTGTGCATAGCTCATGGCATCCCAGTCTAGACTCAGAAGCAGACACAGCCTCCCACCCACACTGGCTGAAAAAAGTCATCTGAACCACTGCCACAGGGGTGACCAGGCACCACCAGCTTCCACCCATCTGATAGCGCTCGAGCATCGCCAGACTAGCCAGAGGCTGTATCCCCACTCCTATCATGCAGTGTAAGGAAGGGGAAGAGGAAGAGGGAAGAGAAGGGAAGGGAGAAGGGAAGAGACAAGACAAGACGAGAAGAGGAAGAAAAGAGAAAAATTAAAAATAGCTACAGTTCTAATTAATCACTTTTTACTATCACCAACTTTAAAAAAAATGAATTATTTGAATGCTTTCTGTCATTTACGTTTAAATCAAATTTCACTTAGAGCTGCAGATTTCTGTATTACTAATACTTTGCTACAGGGCTGGCCACTAAACCAAGGGCTGCCTTCCAGTAGACCCCTCACACTGCCACAAATTGCAAAACAACACAAGCAAACATAAATAATGCATCTGAAAATACATGAGATATTTAAAACCCGCAATCAAAGAGAGCACAACGGGGAGCCAAGAACACTGGTACAGGCTCTACGACATTTATATAGTATGGACCCTTTGCCCCCGAATACAATCTGCTTGGTACATGCTGGAAAACCTCACTGGGCCGACGCTTCGTTCCTGATTGTCCTCGGCAGGGATCCAGGTTTAACCATGCTGGCTTCAGCCAGAGAGATGACTGAGGGAATGAGGGAAGATGTATAAATTCATCCATTGGTCTGAAGGCCAGAAACATCTGTTGGAGTCATGGAGTTGTTGGTTGGCTGAGTTCACATAAAGGAAGCCCCGCTGGGAGTCGGTACCCAGCTCTTTCGAGTTTTGAGGGTTGTCCTTGGAGACCGCAGCCTTTTGCTACCTAGGGGCAGCAGAATGTCAAACTGACCAAGAAATCCTTCAGCCTATTAGCACAGCATGACACAGCCAAAATGCTCTTTGTGAATATCAAACAGGTATTAAAATGTAGATTTTTTTTTTTTAATAAATCCTTGAGGCTGCACACAGCCCAAAAGCTGAGCTCACTCCACTAAATTAAAGGTTTGAAATGTGCAAAGATTTGTAGTGCATCTATTTGGGAAGATGTGAATGAGGATACTAAAGTGATGGACAGAAGTGCAAGTGCTGAAGACAGATAAAATGTAGCACCTTTTCTTTTTGAGTAACAGGACCCAAACAGATTGAAAATCAAGGTTAAAAATGAGATAGTTCCTGTATGAGTCAATTGTCAGAAGCAGTTTCTTATCCCTGATGCTTGCTAAGTATTTGATGTGATGATATTTGGTAACAGTATGATGCCAGATTCATTTGTGTGATTAATTTCGTCAGCTTTTGGGAACAATGGGTGTTACTGAAAAAATCTGCTATTCCACAAAATTCTGGATTAAACAAATCTCAGAAAACACCTGAATTAAATAAATCTCAGAAACACCTGAATTTTCAACTCCTAGGTAAGCTTAATCTTAAAAAGCAGTAAGTTAAACAAGTAAATTAGTAATGCAAAAGCTACAGACTGTGACCCTGTACCAAACTTTACAGTTGAATTTAGCTTCTCTCTCTGATGACTAAGGAGTTGCAATAACTGTTGTCCTTGTGGTAAAAGTACAATTTCCTAGCAGTCTGCTGTATCTGAGTCATCACAAACACTAGGCAATAGAGGATGAAAACTCTCTCCCTTCATTTTGTGCTTCTCATATCTGAGCAGGAGGCACAGAGCATTTTAGAGACCATTCCCTAGTTCAAAGCCCACTGAAATCAATGGGAGTCTTTCTGCTGAATTACTTAGCTTTGGACCGGACCCACCACTCTAGTGCATTTAACAGTGAAGTTTAAGAGTTGTCTCCTTCCATTTCTAGTCTCAAAGTTTAGAGATGTTTTCTTGCAGCTGTCATTGTAATTGGAGGCTGGGAATCCCGTTAACCTGGTGTTTATGGGAAATACATATGTAGGTACGAGGTAAGAGCCTGATCCTCTAAAAATATTGTCACATGTTCAACTGAAAGCTGTATCTTTGGCATACATACAGATGTTTCAGTCTTTAAACACAGGCAGGACTTAATGTACATGGAGGAGTAACATAATTTCAAGGAGTAATGTTTTTAAACTAAGGGACGGTAGATTTAGACTGGATAGAAGGAAGAAATTTTTTACCATGAGGGTGGTGAAACACTGGAACGGGTTGCTGAGAGAGGTAGTGGAGGCCCCATCCCTGGAAACATTCAAGACCAGGTTGGACAGGGCTCTGAGCAACCTGATCTAGTTAGCGGTGTCCCTGCTCGCTGCGGGGAGGTTGGACTAGATGATCTCTAGGGGTCCCCTCCAACCCAAAACTTTCTATGATTCTATGATTCTCTTCTATTTGAATTTTGCTAGGAGCTCCTTGCTCATCCATGCAGGTCTCCTGCCTCCTTTGCTTGATTTCTTACTCAGCAGGATGCACCGATCCTAAGCAAGAAGAAAGTGATGCTTATACAACGACCATCTCTCTTGGACCCCCCTACCTTCTAGAACCCTGACCCAGAGGTTGGGTGTGTGGAGATCCATATCCCTCCAAATCTGTCTATATCTTCATGATGACTGTGCACAGCAAGAATTTACGCTATAGGAAGGGACCACACTGTGGAAGCATAGCAAAGTATGAACACGCCAGCAATATTTCACATCCTGCAAGATTACCAACACTTTATACCAGAGTCCTAAATCCATGTATACCCTCTACATCTTCAGATATTAAAATGCAACTGCCTACTGAAATCACTGTCTCCAATCTCCATCTAACTGCTAAGGAGACCTGCTACTGATTAGAGAACAGCAGATGAATGTATACTACTGATATAGGTCTGCAAATCAATTGTTTATTTTCACATGCACCTAAATTGCATATGCAGGACATAACCCTGGCATCGTACTTCACATATCTGGTCAAGACCTTGTTAAATCTGCAGATCGTAAGATACACTGATTGCAAGCAAGTCTAGATGATGGTGAGACGCATCAAAGCTGAATGAGTTGCCTCAGAGTGCACAAGAACGAGAGGTAGCTTGTCCTGGAAGATAAAAAGACAGATCATCTAATCAAACAATGGAGTTTCAGGAGAAAAGTAGGGGCTGAGAAGACATTCACTTTTTTGCTTTCCACTGCAGTACGAGAAGGCTGGAAACACAATAATTAGCGTTTGGACTAAAGATCCATCTTTCTTTTGCACTGAAGTGGTACGGGAGGAAGTGGGTAAGAGGAAGGGGACCTTTCATACTTGCATGGCAAACACAACTGGTGTACTTACATTCCTCTCTCTGCAGGAAACAAACTGGTGTGTCACTATTCTACAACTCAAACTTTTACTGAACTTCTTTATAACCAGCCAATCTCAGATACTATGAATCTAAACATAATGACAGAAGCTGCATGATTACTGTTTATAGATGGATACAATTCACCACACAGGAAAGTTTGTTTTTTCTTGATGCTCTCCGAACTCGTAACTCATCCGACAAGTTGCGTTAAAAATTACACTCAAGATCTAATGAGCTGTGTTGAAAGCTGGGGATGCTATTTCCAACATTTTCTGTTACTCTAAGCATACACTCCTTTCTCTCTGGCTCCTCCATTATTTTTTCTTTTTTTACCTTCCCAGTCATGATACGGTACTGACTATTTTTACTCTACTTGATTCCTGACCTGCTCTCTTTACAAGAGTTTGATACATTTACCTTTTCCAAATGGCTGAATAAAACATTGACTGGCGGAGAGCACCTAGTCTGTAGAAGTATCCAGACCAAGAGCTGCAAAGAAAAACCTTCCCAAATGTACCATACAGCTACCCACTACTGCCTGACTGGAGAGAGAAGGGATATACACAACGTAATTGTCTCAATACTTCCAGTTCCACTCTGGAAAAAGTCCCAAGTTTCAGCTGTCAAGAACTTGTGTAATGCAAAACCACAGAGAACTACTTCAGAAGATAACAGACAGCTTAATTTCAACACTAGCAACAACCTGGACAGATACACATAACTCACTAAGTTTACCGCTAAACACTGCAAGGCACCAACGCAATTCTAAAATCACTTTGGTATCTAACTGGAAGCCAGTTAGATTCATAAAGTGGTCCTTTTCAGTACTGCAGACTGTAACTGCAGACTTCATTCTCTGCTCTATGTAACAGAGCTTAAAGAAGCAATAAGCCTGACATACCATTAAGTAAGGTCCAAGCAAATGTTAACCATCATCTCTGACACATTACAGAGGAACGGAAAACTCTTCATGAAGACTCAGTCTACATACCAGCAACCAGGTTGACAGTCTCCTATGTTACTTATTTTGAGATGAAATTCAGCTTATGATGTCTAAAGCTTTCAGATTGCTCTAAGTGTATCTACCCTGGACTCCAAGAATTAGTTGGGCCAGGCTACAGGTGTTCATAGCTGTATGGGGAACAACTGAAATTTATAACATTCAGGGATTCTATTCAGGGAAGTTGGATGTTTTTGCTAAAATGACGACACTGGAAGTATCCAAGAATATTGGTATTTAATTCACTCTGATTGCTGGGTTGATATGCCCATCAAGAGGAATGCAGCTGCTCAAGAGCTCCCAAGTGACACTGTTTCAGGCTCTGAAGATTCAAGAGAACACCACCCCATGCAGTGTTTTTCGTTTGTTTGTTTTTTAGGTTGGTGGTTGGGGTTTTTTTTGCATGTCTACATCAGCCAAAAGGGAAAAAGTTCATCTGAAAGACCAAACTCTGGAATACAAGCCTGGAAAATTTGGTGAAGATGATACACGCTACAGCTTTAAAACTTAGGTTTTAGTAGGCATGACCACTGGTATGAAGTGTCTACCTGCTGTTCCTGAATCTATAGCGAAAAATCTGCTTCAGTCTCCCTTTCTGAAATAAAACCACAGAAACCGATAACAAAATACCACAACCGTTTGCATCATTACAAAACTGCTTAGAAAGGCACTGCAATGGCCCCTCCCTAACATTGAATGAGAAAGCTTAATTTACCCTTGTGTTACAGAAGACAACCCACTAATAGCAATTTTCCTTTGCACTTGCTTGTTCGTGAATGGCAGCCAGCATGCTTAAAGCCAGTAGCCTTCATTCTGAGAAAGGCACTCTCTGTGGAGTTCTTGAAACAACAGTTCAGAGAGGAAATTGGGCATCATCTACTAGCCAGGAAAAGCACTGGACACTTGCACATTTCAAGCTCAGTTGGTCTGGCTGCTGCTTAAGCCAAACTCCGGTTACCGAAATGGAAAGATCCATCAAGAGAAAAAGAAAGCAAGGAGGAAAGTCGTACAGAAAATCCATGATCAAGCCAGGCAGCGAACTGTGGTCTCGGTATTCCTAGTCCCATGCCTCTCCCTTTTCACTGGCAACATTTTTAACAAACTCGGAGAAGAAACTAAAAGGAATATGCCGCGCCCTCTCCCTCCTGGCGGGCTGCACAGCTCCATCCATAAATAGCCGGTTCTCATACCTGAAGGAACAGGAACCTGATGCCAGAGTGTGCAAGGAGAATAGTTGCATTTCCACTCAGCAGCTCCCTGCCGAATTGCTGAGTCACACATTTTCTCTGCATTCACTTTCACACTGCTCCCACTCAGTCCACCTGCCACTTCATCTGGGATGGGTGGGAGGAGAGAAAAAGAGGTGAAGTCAGAAAAAAATGTTCATGTTCACCCAGGACCATTACTACGATACGGCAGGGTCACGTATAAAAGCAAGCCTGCAAGCTGCTAGAGAGGGACGCAGAAGAGAAATATCAGATTGCCAGAAAAGCTGCCTCCCCCTCTTCTTCTACAAGAGGAGACTGGCCAGCAAACTAGTTGCAAACCTCATCTGACTTCCAGTCAGTCACTAATGTTCTGTACTTGCTGATACGTTCCGCAAATTTCAGGCTTCAGACCAGGCCTTGAGGTTTTCCCCCTTTACTGCGATTTAGAAGAGCTTTCAAGCTGCTGTGATTTTTTTCAACAGTCCAGGAGGTACTGTGTAATAATTGACTGGCTGCCACAGGGAAGTGCCACAATGATAAATGCCAATACCATCTGGATAGATCCCAGTTCCTAAGGGCATCTTCAGCTGAGTTGCTGCAGTGGAAATGTCCACCAGCCCTAATTTTCATTATTCAAGAAGATGAAGATAGCCGTCTTCTTGCAGCTTCCATAAAACCCAAGCATAACAGGAGCCAACGTCTACTACCTATTAAATTCTTATGTAGAAAAAGGACTGCTATCGGTGGTGGGATACATGTTTGTCATAGTTATAGCAGGTCCAGGTTGCTCTTAGGTTGGGCTGTACATATAGAAACACACGTTTAATTAAATTATCAAGGTAGTAATTTTTTCCACAGTTGGATTTCTGGACAGTACAGTTTATAGGTCATGAGAAAAGAAAACGCCCAGAAGCTTCCTAGTTATTAAATCAATGATCTGAAAAAGCATTTCTGAAACTGACTTTAAAACTAAACCAGGACAACTGTGATTAACTTTCAGACTAATTCCTAACCTACTGCTACTGTTAGCATTCAGTGGAAAAAACGAGGGTTTGTTAGGAACTAAATATGGATTTTGTTTTATTAAGCAGAATTAGCATGTAGAAAAGTAAGCCTATTTCTCCCTGTGAGAAAGAGTCTGTTCTTAGGTAAAGTTCAGCCTTACTTCTCAGTAATTCTTGTGGTGCAACTCTGTTCACTTACAAATGCACTTGCACTCCCCACCTCCTAGAGTGGCTCATTATCGTGTTGCTCAAGAAATAGTTAATGCAAAAAATATGTAACTGAAGGGGAAAAGAAATATGGGAAAGTAGAAAGAAAAACTCGAAACCTTCTCGAAGTTCCCTGCCTCCATACAGTTTTTTTGTTCCAAATAACCAAAAGTACAAGACAGGCTTCCAGTCTATATAGTCATCCTTGAAGAGGGAGGGATGCAGCCTGCCACTGGAGACTTTATTTCACTGAAGGGTGAGACTGGGAGACTTCATCTGAGCTGCCATCAAACTCTTCCTTCCCAGAAGAAACCAGATGCTCAAGACAGCACTCATCCCAGAGCTGGAGTCCTACACAGTGCTACTGGCTACTTAATACACCTATTCCATCTAGTAAAACAGAAAGTAACTTATTTAATCATCTCGCCAGATCTCCAGTCCATAATAATTCATATGAAACAGAGTTGCAAGGGCAGAGCAGCTCACAATACACTTGGCTGATACCACTCTACATCAGGTGTAAGGCTCACTCGCATGGGAGCAAGAGGAAAACAAGATCACCAGGCTCTCTGCTCTAGAAAGACAGGCCTCTCAGTTCAGCAAGACGCACCACTAGGAGCCACCAGAAACAGTAAGGGAATGTCAGATAAAGCAACCATACGGGAAGTATATGATAGCTACTGCACCATCTGCTGGGGTCCATTTCTCCTCCAATACTTGTTAGAAACTACTATGTCTCTTCTAATAATGGGGGAGTTGCTCTTATTTTCCAGTGCAAGATTAATTATGCCCTTGTCCACATATAAATCGTACTCCCATTATTAAATCAAATATACGGAGAGATTTATTCTTACTGGCTCTACCAATGCTTACAGGTCTTAAACAAAATGTGTTAAGCACTGTCCTTTTTCCTTTCCTCCTACAAAATATGTGAAGTTATTATATGCTATTTCTCATGGCATCTAGGGCCCCTAGAGCAATGTTTGCTTCAAAACAATTACAATATTAAATATGGTGTCAAATCACAGCTCTTAAAAAGTGAATGCAGACCCTCGGCGGGCATAGATAGTGAATATTAACTTCTCTCACGCTGGCACATAATTAGCATTTGCCATCTTTCAATCGGGGCTCTATTCAAATCTTCTTTTGTTTTCTGTGCAAGGTGCTCTCCTCCTTTCCTACTAAAACCCTTACTGAAAGTCCATCTTGCTTACCGCTTAACTATTATATGCAATTTAAAAAATTGGGTTTTTATAAAGAGTACGTTTCTTTGTTATGCTGTATTCTTCAGTGAAATTTTTCAGGTACTTGGTGATAGTTATGGAGGTGCCTTGAGCTTTTGCAAACAGACTGCAAGTCGACTTTCAGTGGAGCTGGTTGTCCCAGATTATTCCCAGCCTGCAAGCTCCTTTTAACACTGAAAATGGAAACCCGCAAAGCAGCTCTGTAATTCCGCAGTTAAAGAGCTACAGCTTTGACTACTCATGAATCAGCCTTGCACAGACAATGTAGCCAAGGACCAACGTCAATAGCACAACAACGATGCAGACTGAGATGTACAGGGTTGAATTCTCTTTCTGAAACAGGCTAACCATCCCCTCCCAAACCCAAATTATAATTTTTGTGCCTTTTGCCTTTAACAGGATATAGTTACAAGTGCCCGAATGCATAATCAAAGAAAAAGCAACAATAATTTACAACCAGTCAAATAGCCTCTGCAATATAAGAGTGAATCTGACAATTAAAACAAATACATTCTGGTTCACACACTTCTTAAAAGTATTTACTAGTCATACTACTCTCATCTGCATTGGTGTTAGCACACTTGTATTGCCTGAAAAAAAGCAGATTTCTTCTCATAAACAAATAACTTCTACAGTTCTAATGCTAATATCATTGTGTGTTTCTAATTTCTGTTCAGTGACTTACTAGCCTGGTATTTTGTAGGTATTAAAACTGCTTTCTGCTCTGGTGAATGAGAGAGTTTGCACCTTGAAGCACACGGGCAATATGCTGGCTTCCTGCCAGGTTCAAATGTGAACATTTTGATGTCATTCATTTGGGTATAGCCTGCTTTACTAAGTGACTAAAATCTTATGCCCTGGAGCCTTCAACAAAAACATTTAAGAAAGCCACTATCACATTCATTTGAAAGACATTCTCTTTCCTGAGCAAAGTAAATTATATCAAGACCAGTCTCAACAGTCATCTTCAGTCACAAACCTGATACGTGCCTCAAGGGTACTATCGCAGGTACAAGCGCTTCACTAACACATTTAAAAACACTACGCTTGTACTGCTTGGCTTCCTCAGAAAGCAACAGTATCATTCAGATACTGTAACTTAGGCTCCAGAATAAGCACTTGTATAGATAAGGGTGCAGACATCTAGAAACAGGATACCCACACTCAATTTTATCTCTGTACTAGTGCTATTCCCACCCAAGCCTACTCCATTATGGGCCTAAATGCAAAGCCTACACAATTAAATTTCATTGCTTCCAGTTCAGTGCTCTGCTACCTCCAGAACTGCAGTCCCTTCATGTTAGGGGCATGCTTAACTATTAAAATGTATAACGGTCTCATTAATCTCTCCTTCTCCGTCGCTAACCACATAGCAGCACAAAAAGTGAACAGTGCATGTAGAGGAAGGCAACAGTTCATTTATTTACTTCTGTCGAGTCTATATGGGTTCCTGTACTGTGCTCATCAACATGGATACACAGCCTTAAGTACTGAACTAAAAAAAATACAACAGCTTGCCTTCTTATCCTCTTCCCAGTGAGGAAACACGCATAGAGCAATGTTTTGTCTAGACAGATAAGCAGATATGCACAAGTTGTTACAGATATATGCCAGAGAAGGTGAGACGAAAAAAGCACATGCTGCTGATGAGCCTTGCAATTATTCTGGGAGAATTTTGCAACACTCGCCTGCAGTGAGGAGCTTCACTCCACAAAACAATCCAAAGAAACAAATCTCTCATGGACGCGTGCATCCTAAGGCTCCACCCACAGCCTCATGCTGAGTTACCTTAGCAAAAGCTGACATTAATCAGCAGGTCTGCAAGGTGGCAAGCAAAGTTCCCGTGGCGACACCATTTTGGATCCCGCATCAGCATAGTATTTCTACTTCTAGCTTCAGGGACAGTTTGGTGTCAGCTGGCCTAGGGATTTTTGTTCTGTATTCCAGCAAACAGTGCGGAAGTGTTTTTTGACAACTTAGACCAAGACCATTCTGGAGAAGACTTGAATATGATCTGATGTTACATGGAAGCAGGTATGCTGCATTTGTGGTAGGCAGAGCTGCCAAGGATGTACACTTAAAATCTCCCATCGCTACAGGTATAAAAGGTCTCACAGTATCTCCATTTCTGAGGATGAAGAGACACCAAGTTATTTTAACACCTCATCTATGCAACACAAATTGGGGTATTCAAAAACACTGTTTTCTCAGGCCTTGATTAAAGCATTTCTTCCTTTTCAGGAGCTCCTGATTTCATAACATTTATAATTCAGGCCACCACAAAGGCACCAAACATATCCTTATGGACTCCGAGTTGCCCCGTTGTTCTGCCTCTATGTTGAAACACTGCTGGGTATATATTTTGAAATACGGGTAGTTAATTGCCTTCCGTAGTATGTTCCTTATGTGTGGGTGACAGCATGTGTCAATGGGAAGCAAGACTTCATCCACACAGCTATATTCCTGCTATGCTATCCAGAACACTTATCTGCATTAACAGGAGATGCCACATGCCTCACACCAAGTCTCTTCCCACACTGAGGGACTTCAGTACACTTGACTTCAACATAAAACAAGTGAAACCTGCACTGAGTAATCTTGTAAATCTCATTCTTAGCTTTAAGGGCCAATACAGTGCTTTCAAACCCACCCCTCCTCTGTCTTCCTTCACAAGGGCCAGATTCTCCTAGGAGATTTCTTCCTTGCACCCCTCAACTCCCAGTGACAACTATGGGCAACACACTCTCTGGGTCCTTTTTCCCAAAGATAGCATTAATTCAGCTGGGAAGATCATAAGCAGAATGGACAAGAAAGAGCTACGTTTTATGCATGGCCCAGGTAGAAGCACAGTGATCTAGTTCAGATATGCTGAGCGGAGACACAAAGGACAAAAGATCAATCAAGGAAATATCAAGCCCTACTTCTGAAGTATAATCATAACATTACAGTCCATCCTTTCATCTCTACAGATCTTGAAATGGTCTTGCCAATTGAAAAGACCTAACATCACTGAATCCATGTGCATCCAATAAGAACAGCACTTCAGCAGCATGCAGAAAAACCTAAAGAACAGGGAAGCATCACCTAAGAGCTGTTGCACAAGTGTTTTCTCCTATGGAAAAATAGCATAGGCTCTTCAGTGTCCTGGCAAACGACATTCAGAACCTACCAGTAAGCACGTGGCAGTACAGAGAGCACTCAGGATGCTAAAAGGGGCCATTCTGAGACCCCCTCCATGAACATAACAGAAAGAAAAATTACCTATTCTGAAAAAGCTTTCTGCATTTATCTTTGTCTCTTGCAGAAGGCATACAAAATGGAAGGCATTTAGTGTCTTTCAGAAGCACAATCCCTCTTCCCGAAAGCCTGCAAAACTGGTCAGATGAAATTTTACCTATTTCAGCAGGAATGTTGCCTGTGCAAGGAAGTTGGGAACCAGCCTTGCAGCCTAACCACCTCTCCTCCTATTCCTGGGCTCAGAAGTAACAGATCTTTTTAACACATATATAGGGAAGACAACGGCACTCAAACTGCTAAAGACTTTGCAAAGCAGCAACTTTGGACTGTCATTTGAAGGTCAGTCTCCAACACAACAGTATTTATCTGCCTATTGTCAAACACCTCCTGGAGCAGAAAGGAGTTTTAACAGAATATGTTAGTTAATTAAATCTGGAATGTTAATGGGTTTTTCATAACATTGTGGCATTGTATCTATGAAAAGCAATGAAAAAATGGTTCTATTTAAAAGTGGCAATAGCTGTAGTCTTTGAACATATGCTTAATGAATAAATCTGTTAGGAAAAAAGGCCTGTGTGTATTGGAGGGGGGTAGTATGTTTGTTCTCACTTAAAGCGTGCCATGATGGCAATCATCAACAGCAAATGGCCTCTATTGTCAGGACTAAATAAACTTCCATTTGGCCATTTACTTTCAGGTGAAATTGCTTTTTTCTTTTAAATAACACATTCTTTTAGCTAAACAGCTGAAAATAAAGCAATGCCAGATTCATGTTATTAAGGACACCTGATAAGCGTTCATGCTCTTTGGCAGCTGCAAAAAACCACAATATATCCAGGCAGCTTGCTACCACAGCATGGGGTGCAGCACGCAGAAGCCAAATAGACTACAGTGAAGAGGCATTCAGATCCCATGGTGAGAACAGTCTAACAATCCAGTGCTAGCACGTATCATAGTAGTGGGCGCAATTTCAGGGATGAAATTATATAGAATACAGCACAACTCAAAATCTGAACAGAATAGACTATTTAAAGTATGGATGACAACCAGAAAGCAATGATGGCAACGCACATGAGAACAAACTCAGTCTATTGGGTTTCCATTTCCATGAGCAGGTGGATGAACCTAGTAAGCTGGCTGATTTGTTTGTGAAACTAAAATGTCAGTTCCTTATGCTGGGAAGTAAGTATGGAAAATATCCACAGTTAAAGCCATAGCTGTCTGGGTATTTTTAAAGGAAACTTGACAGATGTTGCTAAAATGCACCCCAAGAAAGTCAAACGTGTCAATATTTATTCAACTCCTGTCCTCTCAAAAGCTCTTCTCACAGGGTGCCAGAATCTCTCCTTTCTCCACTAAATCTGAGAGCTGAAGCTCCTCAGTTTCAGTCTGAATGCTCCTAAGAAAGCTTCACTCAGACAAGTCCCCTTCCTGTTCTTTCCCTCAATAACATGCTTGAATACAGCTCTTGTTTTGCCGCATAGCCCAACCTCAATTGGAAGGTGCATTCTGTGGTGAAACAGCCATGAGGAACTCCCAGGTTGCATTCAACCAAATTTCCCAGTGCAACACACTGCAGCTGGAAACCTAACCAGGTGAGACCATGCCATGATCACCTCTGCTTTGACAACTCTTCTCAGGCAGCAAGGCTGGGAGATTGCTCCTCAGTGCTTTTAGACAGTTGAGCATGACTCAACACCTGCTCTCCATCAGCTTTGCTAGCTTCTCAGTCCTTGCAATCACTCCTCTTCCCTTTAAGAACTTTTCCCTGAGAACATGCAGAGCAAATCCAGATCAACAAAGATCAGAGATCATGAGGAGTTGGAAAGACATATGAAGATGCACAAAGATAAAGCAAGTCTCAGGTTCCCAAGACTTCTTTTCTGAGAGGGAACTGTGATACAATGAAGAAAACATTCCATCGTTAAAACCTCTAATTCTTGGGGATGGTATTCCCCTCCCACTCTCCTCTTTATGCTATCCTTATTGAAATACTTCTCTAATTGAGGTTTCTTGCATTTTCCCATGGTGACAGAAACGTCACCAGCAGGCATAAGGAAACCATGAAACCTCAGCCTGCAACCTGGTAAGGCAGAGGTCTAGAAAGTATGACTTCCAAAAGCAGTACAGATTTGAGATACTGTGACAACAGACATTAGAATTCCAAAAGCTGGTTTGCTTCAGCTAAAAAAACAGTTTATAAGACCGTTGTAAACAGACACACATCAGCAAGGTTCTGTTCTCAAAAATTACTAGCATTTTTACCAGGCTGATTTTCAGCCTATTTCAGCAATTCATGTAGTTATGTGATTAGTTTGTCCATTAATCAACCAGTTAATCAACCCAAACAGTGACCATGAGGCATGCACAAAATTTGGTATGTAACCATGTGCCCAATGCAAAACCTTTTGGGATTCCACATCCCTGAAACAGGTCCTTTGGTATTTTTGACCTCTAAAATGTCTGTTCTATGACACGAAACTAGGTTCTACAGAACCACTCTCATCATGTAACATGAAAGATGAAAGTTAAGCTAGACAACGGACTAGCAGCAACAAGCAGAGAAAGGAGAAGATAAAATAAAGGTGACAATGTGTCAAAAGAAGGCGTGAGTATGTTTGAGAATAATGAAAGTGAGAATATCCGATGAGGGAAGAAATGAAAGAAGGAAAATAAACACAAGGCCATAGAAGTGAAGCCCACAGGAGGAGGCGGCATGTGAAAGCCTGGCAGAAGGACTAAGTGGAGACTAAAAACACAGTCTGGCAGTAGCTCAAATCAAGACAGCATATGCAAGTGCAGTACATTGAGAGCTTCCTTCCTCTTGGGGATTAAGTAAACCTCAGAGTTAGGGTGGAGACTCTTCCCTCTCTCTCCTCTGGAATACCTTGCTCTAAACTCTGAATCAGGAAAAAATCTAGGTAAACCTTTCTGTGATTGTCATTTCCCAATTGCCACTGTGAGGTGTTCATTGAAATTTTCAAAGGCAAAGCTGCAGAAATCAGACATTAATTTTGCTTCATTTTTCTAGTGGAAAACATGATGGTAGGTACCTCCTCCCTAAATGATTTAGGGCATCAAGAGGCCAGACTTTCAAAAGGTCTGGTGAAATTTTCAAAATCCCCAGTCCAGCCAGACAGGACTCTAGTTCTACTGTAACAACTTCAATCATTTTTCAAAAGATGGGCCTTAGCTCCATTTTCAAAAGCGGCTTAAAAATATGGAGTCTATTTCACAGTGAAAGATAATGAGACAACACTGCACAGTTGCTTTTGAAACTGAGAATGGCGTGCTTTTCAAACTGCTGCCAACCATATGCCTTTGCTTCTTTTAATTGTGTCTGTTTGTCATTCACAATTAAGGAAATGGAGGTGCAGTTGTGAGAACATCAAATACTACAAACTGGACAGTCTGAGGACAACCCAGCATTCCAGGTCTTAAACTGCAGCAATGTTTGTGATATTTGCACCTGCACAAAACCTGAGTAAGTCCCATGCGGGAAGTATTACAGCACTAGCCAGAGCCTAATTACAACCTCAGTTTTGTCAGCTCCCACAGGGGTGGAACACGGTCTTACAGGTAGCCATGCCACGCCAAGCCAAGCCATGCTATTTCAGCGCATATCCCACCATGTACCACTTGTTTTTTTGTCACAATGTGTGTGCATAGGCTGCAACATCTAACTGCACAGCAGGAACAAACTACGATCATGATTCTTCCTCGCTATGACCATCCAGAGCAGGGTTGTAACTGGACTAGGCTGTTGCTCTCCTCAGGTCCATACGCCCACATTTCCTTCATCAGAAATCAGGAAAAAAGACGGGAAGATGATGCCACTCAGATCTCACCCTAAAACAGATAAAGCACATGGTCAGATATATCTTCTGCAACAGTCACTACTGTTGAAGATCAAACTTAAAAGGTGGGAGCTACATACAGAGGCAAGAGCACATGAGGGGAAGACTGTCCTAATATGACTGGTGAAAGAAAGACTGACAGAACAGTCCTGAATAATCCCTGGAGGAGAGTGACAGCCCAGAGATACTAGTTTGCTGCCAGTAGAGTAGTGGAGACACAGTAGCATGTACTTTTACCTTGGACTTATGATCCAAATCTTCCTAGGGACTGCCAGAAACTGTCTTAAAAACAAACTGTGATCCACCTTTGAAATACAGCTGCCTACTTCTGCTAGCTCTCCCATACCAAATTAAGTATGGCTCAATGTCCTATGAAGATATGCTTGTGACTCTTCACAAATCTTTAAACTTCTCAAGTGACATTCTTGTATTAAGGTCTAAAGACTGAAACAAAAACAAGTAATTGGTGTGGTCAAATGAATATGAATATGTGAGTTCACACTTCGGTGCATTCTCCTTCATTTGGCTATTTTTTCACTGCAAGCACAGTGCAGCACTATCAAGCAAATACAAGGCAGCTTCATCTTAGCAACTCGGAAAAAAAAACCCCAAACCATTCTGTCACCACAACTGGAAATGCAGTGTTGATCTGGAAAGAAAGAGGCAGGGTGGCATGCACCTGGAGGAAAACAGACATACATCCTTGTGGAAATCCAGAAAAACACTCACAGCTGCTGGAGAAGCAGCAGCATAGTGGTTAGAATAGCTTGCTGTGGAAACCCAAATGACAAGCTGGAGCTTTGCACCAAAACACTGTGCTAGATCAGACTGTATCTTTCACTTGGGGTGTTCAGTTGAAGATGACAGCACACACCACAACACACCACTACAAACTGCTGTCTGCAGAAACTTGTATGCTCTAATCCAGTTGACGTGACCTGTTAGGCCTTTTGAAGTTCAAGACAAACCGTCGTAGCAGTTCATAATTTGAAAATGAGTACTTCACCAGTACCAAACTGTCAGCATTGCCAGAGATCAGCCAGCTTCACAGTTTTCTAGTTAAAGTGACATGATGAATTGCAATCATTCCATGGTGACCTAGAAAGTCACTTACTGATACAGAGATCCAGAGACATACCAGCAAATGGATTCTGTTGTGTTTTCATGCAGGATATCTGAAAGGTGACCAAAGGATTCCAACTTCCACAGGAACTTCAGTGGAAAACAAATAATCAGTTTCTTTAAACGCCCCACAAAATCACAGCCTGAATAAGAGAGTAGTATCTTCGGTATTAAACAAAAAGATAGCCTTGATATTTTGACTGCTATGTTGGGCTAATCGACCTGGCAGAGGAATAAGCATACACTGGCGGACAGCATCGACAGGTTCAAGTCTCTGTAAGTTACAAATGCCAGTTTACCAGAGTTATACCCCTTACTTGGTATGAGGCAAGAAAACCGTTTCATGCACAGGATCAAAGAAGGAACAGCATCAAGTCAACTCACTTGACACCCATCCAGCTTGAGAAAGGATCAAATACAAGAACAACTAAAAAAAAAATACCTAAGAACTGGTCCAGCCTTTCACAAAGATATGCCACACAAAACAACATCTTCCAAACATTACCAAGTCATTGCTTTTCCTTTAAGATCTTGACAAAGACAGAATTTTGCTACGAGTATTTACCCATGTTACCCATATAGCATGTAACACACAGTAAATGCATATTACTCACATAGTTAATCCATTGGTAAATGCTACACTTTCCAACCACAGTTACATTACTTTTCATTCTCCTCCTTGTTGCAACTGACATTTGCACCACTTTTACCTAGTGTACTGTGAATGCCACTTCTTCACGATTTGTAATGGAACAGGAAGAAAAACAACCTTACAAGAAAATGGGTGAGATTTTTCACGCCAAAGTCAGAGTGGCTTTTTTCATGGTTCTATCTGCACTCCACATGCAAGCATATGGTTAGCCAAACTCTGTTCATGTTACTATACAAACATTTCATAAGCACAAACTCTTTCTGAATCAAGCATTCATTAGAAATGCTGACTACTGTTTATAAATACTACAGTGAAATCATGGAATGTCCATGTAGTGAAAGCTCAGTGCAAAATGAACAGTCTCTCAACTTGTATTTGTCAAACCATTAAGAAATCAATCTCTTCATCCTTCCACTATGTTCCCAGAGAAGCATTCTTTCCACTGAGAGTACATCGCTCTATTTTATTTCTCAAACAGAAGCAGTATAGACCACGCAGAGCCAGACTAAGGCTTCCTTATTCATTTCACTCTTCTTTTTGCAAGAAATCTCCCTGAAGTCATCAGGATTATTCGTGCAACACCATCAAATGAAACACAGATTACAATCTGGCCCACAAGAAACAATTACTCTCATGTGTTGCAGACAGCCAGTATCCACCTTAAAGTAAAATTCCCTGAAGGCAAACTGTCTTATATAATCCTGAAAGAAACTGTACTAAAGCAGTAAGGACCGTATAACTAAAACTGGCACATGATAATTTACCAAATAAATACTTGTCGAAAAGAATAGACTGATTTTTAATTTAACTCTATGTTGAAATGTGGGTCCCTGTAGATGCAGTATACCTTGGCACTGCAAATTGCCTCATTTTCCTTGTCTCTCTGATTCTTAGATGCTCAGAGATAAACTGAGATTTTCATCAGTTTAATTTTCTACAGTGTTGAGTTTTGTGCACACACTGCAGAGGAAACTTGCTTTAACGAAGAATTAACTGAAAGACCTCAACTTCAAACTGTCAGCCCAAGTGCACACTCCTTCAAAAATAGCACGTTAATTCTGCTACAGACTCATGTGACCTCTTTTTATCTGTATTTTTTCCACCCGCACCACAGCAACTCACGGCTATGTCTCACAGCTACAGCAAAACTTTTCAAGCCTCCAGGAACACCATTCAGTTTTATTCCACTCTGCACACTTTTTGCTTCATGAGCTATGTTGGATGCAAACAACATGCAAAATCTAACACGAGGCAGCTCTGTGAAATAAATAGCCTCTGGTTACTTAAACTGTCTGTTTTTCAATCCAGTCCATCATTTTCTGGTTTCACCATTCCTTCACATTGGCACACATCCTAACAGTTTCCCAAGGCAGTTTTCAGAATTTGAAAGTGAACACCAGTTTAACATTTGCCCCCCAACCTACCCTAACAAAGCAATGCATTAGAAGTTTCTCATTAGCTCACATACCCTGCAATGAAAATGACAACATTTTCTTTGTATGTGTTTTATTGATTGCTCAACTTGGGCACTAAAACACTGGAAACCTTCAGCCACATTCTACATAGCATTTTCTGCAATATTGAAGTTTGCTCGTATGTTTGTCACAGGTGAACAGAGGTTTCTTAGCCAAACTTGAAACAAGGGCCAGTCTACACTCCTATGGCAATGCCACGACAATGACTTTTACTTCAAACATTTATTGGAGCATCTTCTTTCAACTTTGAAGACATGAATTTGAATTTCATATATCTTTTCCTGAGCCTTCATTCAAATTACTGCTATTGATACTTTCTAACTGTCTTTGCCTCCTGTGCAAAAACCAGTCTCTTCAGCCACCTCAGACTGAGGCCTTTTCAGGATACCTTTCCAGCAAGCATGCCTACCAGAAGCAGCCTATACAGACTTTCTTCCACGGTACGTTACCCATGCTTCCATGCTGACAGTATTATATTAACATGAAGGCAACCGCATGACCTTCAGCTCACATTCAGCTGGAAAGCTTTACCCCAAGTTCTTTGTTGGAACTATTCCACTTCAATGTCACATGATAAATGATTGTCAATCTTTTCTTTCTCCCCTCCCACATCAGGTTTTCCCAGGCTAAGCTCTTCTGCAAGGCAGAACTACCCACGCCTTATTCTGCAATAAAACCAAAACTGTTTGAAAAACTTTCCTTTGTATTGCCCACATATAAAGAGTAAGCCAGTATCATTGCTGAATTAAAGATCTTTTTGACGAACAACCTGCAGACTATGTGCATGAACACATGACATTTTGGCCAAGCAGAATTCAATGGAGATGAGGAGAAGCGACTAAAGAGTGGAACACTTCACTTAGGGCAGCGTCACAGCCTAAGAGAAAACAAAAGGGGAAGTAGTGAAGTCCCATATAAAATGTGGAGGAAGGCAAAAAAAGGGCATTACCCTACCAGAACCATTCATACACTTTGCCCCAAAGCAGCCATTCATTATTTTGTATAACCAGCAGAATTGCATTTACATCTCGCTTTGAAATTAATACAGTCTATGACTACAAAGATCGGGTAACATACAACATCACGATTTTACTTATGTTAAACTATCAAGAGCAAGTGCTTTAAGGCAAAAAGTGCATGTTTGCCATTTATTGCATGTTTGTACATGTCCTAACATAATGAGGCTTCCAATTCTTTGGCACACCTACACAGCACCTCAATATAAAAGTAAATAATACTCATGTTTTACGGCCTAGGTTTAACACTGGCCTCAAAGGACTCAGACAAGACTGTATAACACAAACCCCGTAAAGAACCCTAGCACAACACTCTGAGCTTACAGAAAGGAAAGCACGTCCTTTCTGCTATCAAATCAGTGGCAAGCATTGACTATCAGCTGCCTAAAGCTGACCACTTCTATCTAATCTGTGAAGAGAATATGAACACCCAGGAGAAATATCTGTAGGTTACTTGAAATTTCTCAGGATTCTTATGTAAGAAATAAGTCACAGCTCATAAAGGGCTTTTCAGAAGTAAAGCATACAGCACGTGGAATGAACCCATCCACGGTAGAGCTTGTTTCCACACCGAACGTGTTTTTGAACTCCAAATGCTCCCTAATAAAGGCTTTCAGCATTCTCTTTCCATAAGCTGGGCCTCCTTCACAGCGTGGAGTTCGTTCCAAAGGCACACCTGCATCAGCTGAACTGGCTTCTGTACTGTAAAACCAACCACAGACTACAACAGTCTGCAAGACAAGAGGGTATGAAAGACTTGTCCAGTGCAGCATTAAGGTATATTTAGGTTGTAACCTGAAGGTAAACAGATCAGCTTTCAAATCAATAAAAAGAAAAAAGGTTTACCTATACCAGATGCATGATAGAAAGTGCAAAGTCCAGTAGCTCCAAGAGCCCTCACTGCATAGGTAGGAAACACTTTCTGGTAAGAGACAGAATACGCTTAGAACCAAGTCCAGAATTACCTGAAAACATCCACTTCCTTGATGATTAAACAAAACTAATTTACTTCCTGCTTACCACAAATAAATAAAAAACATGTTTGAGACAGCTATGGACTCGATTTCAAAGGACTTTCTAAGGAGCTTTTAGGACAAAAAGGCTCAATCCTTTAGGCTTCCTCGAAATCCTGGTCAAAACGAGCTTCATAGGCAACAAGTAGGTAATGGAGGTAAAACGGACTGTGCACCATGTGAGAATCACAGCTAGATTAAAAGATATAGTCCACTACAAAAAGATCTATCAAAAAGTACCTTCCATGCTAATGGGGCTTTGCAAAACAAGTATTTACAACCTGCAATAAATCTTCCTTTCTTTTTCTTTTTTTTCTTTTTTTTTTTTTGTTCTTTGTTCCTTTCATTCTCCAAGAAGATTAGGACAAGTTCTAAAAGAGTGTATGACTGATTTTCATCTGTACTGAAGTGACATTATCTGATATATCTGATCTTCCTTGCCTTACTCACCATCTGACATGTATTCAGTCCTTTCAATCACATAGTAGCTCAGTTCCAATGTCTGCTCCAGGACAGATGGTCCTCTGTGTTTATCATTTACGTCGTTTATGCATTAGAATCCTAAAAAATAAGTGAAAAAATCAAAGCTTTAACACTATCAGATGTCCAAGAATCATTCAGGATCTTTACACATAATTTTTCTTGAAAAGAAATTCTAAAACATCATGCTGTGATGTTCGTCCATAAAGGAATTATCACGACACTGATCTGTGGGGTTGAGGGAAGCATGGAAAGGAGATGAAGCATACTGCTGTGTTGCTATTGATCCACTTTTGCTTATTGTCTGCATATAGGAACTGGAATCTACCTGAAGCCTTCCAGGTGTCCAAAGGGTATGTACCATAAAGTCTTTCTGTATTTAAGGAAAACGGGGTGATCTATAAGCTAAGCTCCCATAGGAGCCATCTGCTCCATATGCAAAAAGCCTTTAACTGAAATCGTAATGGCCAACTTCATTAAAATCTCAGAGTGCTTAAAGGTCTGCGAGTACAAGACAGAGACCCTTACTACCTCTTTGTGAAGGACTGTTGAATGTGTCATACATACCACACAGTGGGGCCAACTGAATACATAATTTGGAAACAGACAGTCCATCATAGCCTCAGACACTGTGTGTCCAATATGCCACTCAAAGGACAGCAAACACAGGCATGTCGAAAGAAATTCACCTCTAACAAATTGCAAGGACTTTTTGCTTCTCTACAAATTCTGCTAAGGGAGGGACTGGAGATGTGTTCTTTGTCCAGATGATACAGTAGTCAGCCTCCAAGGCTTATACGATTTGTCATCTACTTCTAAAGCACCTCAAATTGTGAACATCAGGCCAGCTCATCCACACCCTCATCCAAAGCCTACAGAAACCAGTACAACTCTTTCTATTGATGCCAACCACCTTGCATCACAAATCCAATCAAGAAGTCTCCTGAAGAACAAGAGTATAAAGGGCTGAAGCCTGAAAGTACCCTTTCCTGCAGAGGTCCTGTTGAAATCAGAGAGTTCATTTCACTAGACACTGATCTTTCCAGTTTTGAACAGGCTAATAAATCAAAGATCATCTAGATACCCAGACTTCACCTCTTTCACTGGGACATGAGCTGACCACTGCGTACATTTGTATGTTAAAGAAAACATATTTAAAAGCAAGTCACACTCTTAGAAGACACCAGGATACAACAAAACAGCATCCAGGTAAAAGCAAGTCAGAGTCATGTGTAAGGCACTGATCAAAAAAAATAATCTCAACCAACACAGCACATCTTAGCATTATGCAATCCTCTGCTACCCAGGACAAGGGACAACTAAGTCAAGGGAGGAAACGTGCAGTAAAGGCCTGGATACACGCTGTGTCTTTCACTTGTAATACAAACATAGTATGCAGGAATTACGTAGGTCCAAGAATAAGAAATACTGTCTGTATACACAGTGTGTGTCAAAACATAATCTAAAAGTTATTCTTAAAACCAGAAAAATCAGGCATAAAGCATACAGATGGTATTTTACTTTTATAGCCACTTAGAAACACCTCTTCCTCCCTCGCAGGAAAAAATGACAACCAATTATTTTCAGCTAGATGTTTTTATTAAGTTTGTTTTCTGATGTGTTTGCTTAAGTCAAAGCTCAAACACAGAAAAGATGTCTTACAGGCAAGTTCCAAGGGGAGTCGACCTTCTTTTACAGAACAGGTGCCATTCAAAACAACTAACAAGCACCATAAAAAGATGGTGTGGATAATTCTGACTCCACCCTCAGCACCCCCATTGCTCCTCTTAAACTTCCAGGGATGTCATAATCGCCAGCTCTGTGCAATAGTTCCCAAGAAACAGGCTTCATAATACATTCATTCCACTCCAGCAGCATGTCCGTGAGGTGGAGAACCAAGAAGTAACTGGATTTCATAAGTGATTGCCACTGGAAAAAAGGAGTTGATGCTTCTTGACTCACTACTGAAGGCCAGACTACATCAGATGGTCTAATAAAGGATGCTATGCCTCTCTATACAGCTCTCCTTATGTTACCTTGTCTTGACACAAAGGGCTCTGGCATCTGAACAGGTTGCCTCAGTATATGAAGTTATTGCTTCTGTTAAGTGAAAGTGTATTTGACTCTGCATGCTCTCAGTCCAATGCAAACAGAAGACAACATTGACAAAATTGAAGCAAGAAGTGCTTAGTGTACTTTTATAACAGCAGACAAAGAATGCATACACAGTTACTGTAGTTCAGCTGACACAAGGTAACTTGATCACATATGTTAGTTCTTAACATAAAGCTGTTTGCAATGACAGCAGTCCCAAATGCTGTTGTTTGACCTTCCTTAGTGCCTGCAGTTCACCATAATATTCAAATGATGGTATAGAAGTGTTTTCTGTACACACACTTGGTATCACGACATTTCCAGAAAGGCCAAATCAGTAACGGTTAATGCTGAAGCTGTAGGCACAAGGCCTGCATCTCTAGGTCCTTGTAGCTTCTAGAAAGAGTTACCTCTTCTTAAGCTATACGCAACTGTTAGAGTCTGCCTCCAGTACCGGTGCCTTACCAGTCTCCACACTTGAACCCCTTTCTCTACACTGCCTCTGAATTCAAGCATTGCTCCTCTGCTTCCTCTTTCCCCCATCATATAACTTTGGGACAAGCGTAGTTTTAAACTATTGAGGGAAATAAGCCCATCTATCACCTAACAAGCCCCATCCTTCTGTCTCTCCAATAGCATGTGAACGATCAGAAGAAAACAGCACTAAAGCAAGGACAGTTAGGAATCACTCCTGTCTCTGAAAATGCACACAGCCTTATCCTCAATTACCTTACATCTTCCAGTGCAAAACTGGTGTGAAAACAATACTCAGATTTGGTAGCATTTTACACCTTCTTCACACTGATATAGAAGAAATAGGCTGCCATGTTCCCATGACTATGAGGAAAACCTTGAAGGCGGAGTAGTTTTATAGAAAGCTAGTCACCTTAAACAATAAAGGCAATACAACCACATAACCTTGCTTTTAAAACACCTATGTGTCCTTCATTATACTGACATGAGCAGCTAAAGCTAAATGCACGTGAGTGCTCCAGTGACAAGTGCCAGCAAAACCAGGCTCCAAGTTAAGATTTCAGCACTTCATTTTGCTCTGCGTGAAACCTCTAGAGGATGTGTCACAGACAACTGACAAGCAACTGTAAAACTTCTGGTAGCAAGTACTCAGCAGCACATTCAGACTACTTAATGGAAGCAAGAGTGACTTTATCTTGCGCTCTGTATGAGCAAAAGCCCATGGTTTTAAGCTTTTAAACTACCAGGTTAATTTTTGCTGAAAACACTGGCATAGTCTGTCCAGATGCAAGCAAAAATTGTGCACATGATTATCTGGATGTATATTCTAGCATCGACAGAGCAGCAAAGCAGGTTAATGTGCAGAAGCATCACCACAGAACAGTAACACAAATCCATAAGGCAGAACACAAAACTATAAAGTGGTTTATTGCTACTATTCACTTTTCCCCTGTTCTGGGAAGGACATAGAATCTATTCCACAGAACACACCATTCAGGCAATCCATAGTGATGTTGTGTTGTAAGATGTTCCCTCACTCCATCTACAACCCCAGATCAGATGAGTTTTTGCCTGAAAAGGGACTACCCAGAGCCACACACTCTCCAACCTTTTGTCCTTATATTCCCTTTTCTGCATCTTAAGAATGGACACAACTAAGACAGGGCCAAGTCTCTTGGGACAGAGGAACAGAAATATGTTATTAAAGTGTGTACGTAAGTGGTTTCTGTCTTGGGATCTGAAAACCAAGTTTAATTAAGCAGCTAAGTGGAAAGCACAGTTTAGATAATGCAGACTATCTGCGGACTCTCACCCCAGTCATTCCACACAACCCCTGTATCTGCTAATGCACATAATAGCAACTTTGCTGGTAAAGATACAGCAACTAGGATGAGGTATCTAGATGCCAACTTTCACACAGATCAAGCAAGAAGAAACAAGTGTTTAAAATAAAGGAAGTAGAGACTAATCCATACTACACAGGCTACTAAATAGTTCTGTAAGAGAAAAACAGCTTCGCTGCTTCTTGAACTCCTAGAAATCAGTTTGTTGTCAGGTAGAAAGTTATTCAGTGCTGGAAAGAGTCTGAAGACTTGGGCTTTTCTCTACCTGTACTCTGGAATTCTACATTCTTAAATACTGTATACTTATGACATAAGCCAGTGAAAAGTGGGATAAACTTGGAAAAATTTTAGCTCTGGCAACAACTGAGGTCTGTCCATTGAATACTTGATTCTCTGGTAGTGAGGCCACAGAACTGTAAACTTGGTGGTTTGGGATTTTGTCTTTGTTTTCCAGTGCCTCCATTTTTCAAGATTCAGGCTCAAAGGACTGTCTCCCATTCTGCATTTGCAGAGTTCTTAGCTCAGTGGGTCCTTAATATTTCTTGGGGAATTTAAATGAGACTACCATCCAAACAACCAACATTTAAGATTAGCATCATGTTGTATTTAAGATGACCTAACCTTACACTGCTGCAGAAAGAGAGGTTTGTTTCGTTCTGCTCATTCCCCTCTATTGCACCACATCTATCCATCTTACCTACCCATGCAGAAACAAGGTTGCTGCGTCACCTTGCAAAATTGATGGAAAACTAAATAATTTGGGGGGTGGATTAGTCATCATTGGAGGAGTGAAAAGGGGACCATCTTCATTGGAAGCTCACTGCTAGATTAAATGCAAAATTGAACTGCACACAGGGATTTACAGAACTTCCCTGGGTATTCAGCTCAGTAGTATCTGCATGTGTATTTTAAAATTATGGCTAAGAAAGTATCAAATGGAATTCAACTCCTTTGTTACAGCATACTAATTTTTGTCAAAACCTCACACCAATTTTATCAAAGAAAAAAGAGATCAAACTTCCATCACGGTACTTAAATACAAAACTTTCCAACAACATTCCCACTGGAAAAAAACAAAAAGAGTTTTTCCAGACATTAAAAAACAAAGGTAAGCTCAAATAATTACACACGATATGCACAGCTATCCTAGCGAACATTTACAGCAATTACTTGAAATTCTGATGTCACTAGTAACAGATATATCGGCTGGTAGTTTTAAAAACTTGATCGTATATTAAAAACTATGACCAATACTGTTTTCTGTGCATAGAGATAAACATCCTGCTCAAGGATCTGAACTCCTATTTAAAAACAAAACCAAACATTAAGAATAAAAAGCACTCAGTATGGTTCTGAGACACATATGTGGTTGCATTGCATATTCCCTGCCTACACTGACAGTGTGGGAGCTCTGTTAGTCATCTAATGCGCACATTTGCTTGGCACAATGCCTTTACTTTCTTAAGCAGGCAGGAAAGATGATCACCAGTTTATTGTATTTTTACATCTTCATTGCATGTTTGTCAGTCAGTATGACCAGGCCTTCCCAATTCAATCTACAAGCTGTTAGAAGACAGTCCAGTTCAAAAGCAAGCCCAAGGACTGGAAGGTTATTAAGCACATCTGTAAAGACAAGGGTGACATTTTAGACTCATGCTGCTTAGACACATTTTTTGGTGGGACCTAACAAAATATTTATTTTAAGAACAAGGATCTTTTATTGAATAGAAGCCTGATTTAGTTTTGCTTTTAACCCCGACACAAATCCTTTCACAGTCTTCAAGCGCATTAGAGGTTCTCAGCTGGCTTTCTTTAACTGTCCTTCCCTGCCTCCGTTCTGGAGGAAGCTGGAGCAGAACCTAAATTTAGTTTTAAAGTAAGGCTGTCGTAAGACCCTCCTTGCCCAGACTACACTTCAGGATCACACAGATCCCATCCTTCTGGCATCCCAATTCCATTTAAACCCTGTAAAACACATGCAAGAAAGGTGTGCCTTTTCAGTGTAGTGTTGAGGATGAAATCTGAAGAGGAAGGAAAGGGAGGCAGAATTTCCAGATGCCTCAATGTTGTCAGACCTTGAAAGAGTGACTCTGGCCATTTTCGCTCCCAATTGCCCTGGATGCTGCAAATTCATATTTTACCATGAGATACTTCATGTTACAACCTGTTCAACAGAATTAACAGAGCAACAATTCAATTGCTTTCTGACACACAAGGGAAGAAGCGCTTTGAGGGGTGGTAGCTCACTCTGTTTCTTAGATATCTCTATGGCGAACCCACTTAGCACTGACTACTGTATTTATGTCAAGAAATCTCCTGCTGCTCCGCTCCACTGAGGAAACTGGCAAGGCCACCCTTCAAGGACAGTCTGGGACTGCCTTGCAGGACCTCTTCTAACCCCTTCTTTATTTTAAGTGCCTTAGGCAATACGGGCTGCCATGTCTTGCTGGGTTTGCTCCAGATGCACACAGGTTTGGATTCCTGAGGACTGCAGTGCTTTGGTGTAATGTCTGCTAACTGCACTCGGCGTGTTAGTTTTAGCTAAAGGGAACAGCTTTTGACAAGCAAAAGTTCAGAATAGGTAAGATCTGGTCTGATCTAGTGGAGCTCTCTTTAAATTCTATAATGGTAAGACAGAAGAAATATGTGGGAAGCAGCCACAATAATCAACCATCTCGAGTTAATTAGCAATTAATTTAGTGAGCTACTAAAGTCTAGCAAAGATGAATCCTGAGAGATTCTGGCCACAGTTACCATGATGTAAATCTAGATTAACTCCTAGCAAGAACATCAATCTCCATGACAGTTACTTCAGATTTACATCCAGCTACTTTGAATTTGTGCACTTGTTTTCACAGCCGTGTGGGAGATCCGTCTCAATACAAATCAGGTCTGCTCTCCTGCAAATTCTGCAAGGTACACAGAGTTACATTCCTGTAAAAATCTAACCTCAGTGAAATGGGGAAATCAAATTCTCCACTCTGATGAAACCTAAGCCTCCCACATAACAGAAAAAAACCCTGCTACAGAGCCAGCCACTACAAGTGGTCACAATATCCTCTTCAGCTCGCAGTCTGTGGGCAGTAAGGATAATCACCTCTCACTGGATTTCATGAAGCACAGCAGCAAGTATCAAAATGACTACGTTCTTCTGCCTAGGACTCATACAAGTATTAGGAATACCAGATCCACAGAGTGCACAGTTTTAAGTCCAGTCTCACAACCCTACCAAAATCCACAAAAGCCTTTCAAGGTTGTCTTTCTAAGGGGGGTAAACACCTTCTGGCCACTATGATGGCCCATGTGAAATACACTACAGCTGCGTCAAAGAAATTTGATAGGAAAAAGGAGTTATTGTCCTGCCACACAGCCTGTCGCCCTTCTACCAGCTCTGCTCAGCTCTGCATCCCCATCTCTTCACAGCCATCACTTCCCTCTTCCTTTACCCCTTAAGCTAATGGCTGGATTACAATAACATAATGCCCCTTCCCACTCACATGAATCCCAAACCAGGTAGTACAGCACTGCTCATGAAATTCTAAGTTGATTCAGGTTAGGAAATGTTCATATGCTTCTGGGTGAGCCAGAGTAAGGGTCGTAAGTTACAAAGAGCAGAAACAGATCACAGGCCACATACAAATGCAACTGCTGTAAATCTGAATTAAACATATATCCAGACAGCTTGTCAAACGGTTTGTGGAAACACTATGGAGATACATATAGCCAATTTTGCTAGATGGTTTAAGTTCACCTTAAGAACTTGCATCAAACTCATTCACATAGAGATTTTAAGCAAACTATAAATCTCCCCATACTAGCCTAACTTTGGAACACATTCCTACCCGCATCCCGCTGATGATTATGTTCACACTGCAGATCCTAACTGCCTCACCTAGTTTTATCCTTTGCAGGAACTGGCTATCTGAAGGCGCCCCAAATCTGCTTGCTATTCTTTGTTTCATGCCATACCTGGGGTTGATAGAGTTACTCAGGATGATCCAGCAAGCTCAGAGCATAGCTTTCATGTATTCATAAGGAAGTTGCAGAGCTTTTTCTTTTTGGAATAATTTTTTCTGCTCTCGTGTAATCTCACTCTGAAGACTGTTTTGCCATTAAATATTAGTGTGGATTAATGATCTCTCAGTATTGAATCTCCATCAAAACAGCCTGATCAGCTTATGAGCAAGCATCATACTGGCAAAGCATATGGCATGAGTAAAGGCAGCCAAAATTTTCATGGTTCCCAGCATTTGTAGAGTTCAAATAGCGTAAATCAAGTACATCCACAAGTAGAATACACAGAAGAATATGTCATCACTAAATAAGCTTTTGTCTTTAGTAGTATTCTAAAATTTAAAAAATTATGCTATTTTCATGGTTAATGCTAAATTGGGCGAGTGTGTTTTGAATCTATAAAATTGCTTGACAGGGACAGTCATTGTAGAGTGAAGCATTTTAAAGCACCCACTCTCTCTTTCGAAACAAAACAAAACAAAAAAAAAAAAAGGAGATAAACAGCCAGGTTTTTACAAGAAAGATAGAAAGATTAGTTCTCACTTAGGTACTTAAATGAAATGACTGGAAAGCATTTGGCAACAAACAACTTGAAAACATAATGGTAATTTTTAGGGTGGCACACTTTGAAAGGTAGTATATAATAGCTAAATAAATGCTGATCATCAAAAGATTACATTTTAGTTAGGCAATTCTACACAAAAGAATTTCTTCTGCATAGGTCAGTTTAGTTCTTACAATTAGACCTCCACGAAACTATTAAACTTCTATGAACTTGTCTACTGATACAAGTTGTGTCACAGTACAGTTGGATGAGTATTTTAGGAATAGCAATTCCAGAATGAGTATCTCTGTATATTAAGTTGTTTAGAAAGTTATTGCACAGCAATGTTATACGGATAACCTGTAAATAGTACAGAATATTGTAGCATCCCACAAATAAAAACAATTCAACGTTTTTCTGAGATTAACCAAAAAAAATTTAGCCTCCAGATGCACCAAGAACTCAGTAAATCCCACAGCATGCTATAATGCTTATCTCAAATTCCACAAAATTACTGGGCAGAAATAAAGCTAGAATCACACTTAAATCTCAGGTGCCTCTTCTGAACTTAACTGAGGTGCATCAACAGGTGGGATAGGAATTCAGCTGGTTACTGAGGGCTGGGCATGCCTATCCTGCTAAATTTCTGTAAGACTAACTGGACACAAAGCAATCTGTCCTTGCACCATTTCTCCAGGATCTCCCCAGCTAACTCATCCTCCCATCTAAAGTACAGCAGAAGGGTAAAACACAGGGTTTTTTTACCAGAGATTAAAAAAAACCAAAGTAAAACAGAATCTCTCACATCATCAGAATCAAAATTGCTTTGTATAGTAGCAAGAGATAAGACTATACCCAAAAGTGGATGCCAATTTGCAAACTGCCATTAAATTTCCAGGAAGCTAATCCACCAAGGAGCGTACTGCACCCTAGAGAGTCCTTAATTAATAGTGTCACATTTGTAATAGGCTAGTTAAGGTTGTATCAGGATTTACATTACAAATCCCTAATTATGTGTTAGCAAAACAATCCTGAAACTTATTGAAACATGATACACAGGGTTCCAGTCCAGGAAGACAGACTCTGGGACAGAGGTGAGGAGAAAGCATTAGTATCAGGGTAGATTGGATTTCATGTTTTAATTTGAAAATAACAAAAAAACAACCAAACAAAAAAAAGCAAGCTTGGAACCAAAAGCAGAGAACATTTTGGCAGGCATTTAAGGTCGAATCCTGGAGGTGGTAAATGCCCTTGACTCTAATCTCAGCAGGAGATTAGTATGGGTGGTTAGCACCCCGCCAAAGAATGAGGGATTACCAGTATCAATGGGCGTTAAAGCACATAGCAGTTTCTGGTGTCTGGAACACAGTCTACCTGTACTTGCTCTGTTATTCTTGGTTTAGAGAGCTTGAACCTGCTTCCATCACAGGGCTGGCGATGTCTACAGTCCAGGGTCAGGAAGATAAGCACTATAAACTTCCAAACATGATGAAATATACAGTATATATAAGAGCTTTATGCACAGAATATACTTTGCATTAGATGAAGCATTACTCTCCTCTTGATATTTATATGTGGTTTATTTCGCAGTGTCTTGGCAATGTTTCAATTAGAAAATATATACTATCAAATTTGGAGTTCCAACCCCACCAGCTGGAGCAGAGACTTCTAATTCTTGGAAATGGATTGCAGTAGAGGGGAGGTGAAGCAGCATTAGGCAGTGTTAAGAGTGGATAGAGCAGACAGAGGCACTTCGCGATCATCCAAGCCTGCAGTAAGTGGTCTCAGTACTAAAGTAAGGCCAGTAAGGTTAAAAGCAACAGTGGTAAGGCCAAAGTTAAGCCAGTAAGTGGTTTCAGTACCAAATGGAGGCCCACCTGCTGACTGCTTCCATCCTTCATAGTCCTGAGGTCCAGGTACTGGTGCCCCTGAATGTCCTGTGATACCCCACTTTGCATACGTCAATATTTTTGTTACCTTCACAGAGGTGCACAAGTGTCCAAGAACAGCCTTCAGAGGACCTGACGCCTTGGCTGCGGCCACCTCTGCCCCACTTGTGAACCCCAGCCAACTGGCAGTGGGACATGGGAGGATCCTCCTTTTATCCTGCCCCACGCATTGTGGTTGTGTGTCCAGGTGACAGCAAAATGGTATTGGGGCCCCAGGGCCATGCCACAGCTTCCCCTGTTTGCGCTTCGCCAGCCTAGCATTGATTACTCCCCTTTGAAGCACCTACCCATGGGAAAAAACACTGTTTTTCTTCTAGAGTTCAGGGCTGTAGCTCACAAGGCAGTGGCAGTCTGTTTCAATTTTTCTTAGAGAGGAAGCTGTGTACGAGAACTCAGGTCCTAGGTGAGGACTGAAGTAGCTCCCAACCCTTTCTGATACAAGACTTTGCACGTTAAGACAGTATTGTCTTAATTTTACTTAATTGGACACTACAAGCTACAAAAGGGCCATATATGACCAAATATGACCACCTTTAATGTACCCAGGTTTGAAAAGGTTATTCATTCACAACGTTAAGACATTGTAAGTCAACAATCAAGACACTCATCTTAACTAGCAATTACTGATTGGAAATCATACGGTAATTCAGAACCTTGCCTTTCACACACTGTTGTCTCCCCAGTGTAAACCATGGTGAGCCTGACCTTGCATAATTCCTCTCGTTCTAGAAACAGGCTGAGTTTACTAGCATGGTAAGTTGATCTTAAGACGGATTTGATCAGAGAGCAGACAACGCTTCAGAAAGAGAACAGTTTTCTTGTTTCCACCATTGTACCAAATGGCATCTTCTTGTTTGCCAAACAGCCGCCTTCTCAGGTTAAATAGCCCCCTTGATCTTGGGGTGCCACACATGACTGAAGAAAGCAGATCTTGTTACCCCAAAGGAATGAATGCAGCACTCCAAACCATCAGTGTATTGCTACAGTATCTATTTAGCCTATTGCTGCCACAACCTTAAAAATTAATGAGTTCTCTAGGGCATATACAGACATAATGCTCAAAGCAAAAGAAGCTGCTGCCAATACTGTTTTCTTCTCCCTAGACACCACTTCAAGTCAAAACAGAACAGCAGTTTTGCCCCCCAGCAGCGTATCAGGATCCTTTCAGACAGAAAAAATACCTATGCTGGTGTGGACAGGCCTTGAAATTTCACAGTCTGCAAGCTATCACCATGCAGTCTGATCTTGTTCCCTCTGCCATCTGTGGGATTTTTGCCATCAAGTTCAACATGAAGAGAAATTAAGCTTCATTTTGGAGGAACTTCTGAAGTCATCTTGGTCCAAGTTTTGTTAAGATGCTAAACCTTGCTTAGAAATAATGACCCGCCTACAACTAAAGGGGGTGCTTATTTTCTCCAGCTCTAGCACTGACTTAATTTCTTACTTTTCCTTTTCTGTACAGCAGTTAACACCACACCCACAGATATGATATGGCATATACACAGAAACACAGGTCAAAGTCATTTATGTAAGGCCTGTTCTTTAAGGAACTACCTCACTCAAAGGGAAACATGAGCAGATGGGGCTCTGCTTCTGCATCATATTCTTCACATGTGAATGCCTGGCGGGTGCAGAGGGGGACAGGAACAATCACTCTTACCCTTTCCAGTTCTTGCTTTTCACAGCATGACTGCACACAGAAGACTCAAAAGAGCTTCTTTTGCCTTCCAATCCCTTTGCTTCCCCAAAAACCTTCCCCACAACATCAAGTGTCACTGAGAAATCATCTGTCAGAAAAAGGTTTAGAAATGCTCAAATGAAATGGATTAACCATTCAGAATTATTATCAAGTAACAGCTCCATAATGATGCACTAAGAGATTAACACAGCAGAGGTGCTTTAAAATTTATACTGATCTAAGGTCTAAGACCAGTTCCTAAACAACAGGAAAAAAGTGCTTCTCCAGGACAAAGGGCCAATATCATTTAAATCACTATGACTAGTAAGCAAGGCTTTAAGTAGCCTGACATGTTAGCAGATCTCATATTTCTGCTCATCTCTAGCTCTGGTAACTTATGAATCATCAGCTCCTAAAATCATGCAGTAACCAAAGAAGAAAGTTGGCAATTACAAGCAGGTAGATGCAATGCTTACGTTCAATATTTTGGGAAATGGCCTAGAAATGGCTGGATGGATTAACGTGGCATTTTCCATGATCAGCACTGGTTTCAAGATAATAGTTTGAAATACCCACTGTGTTCTCAGAATCACAGAACATGATGTCCATAGCAATCAGTTGCAAAGGAGGAACAAAAACCAGAAGTAAAGAATTCTTTTACGTGTCCTGTAGTAGTGGCCATCAGCTCTTTTCAGCCCATGATAAAGTCCCTTACAAATAAGGGATTCCATAGCTTCTGTGGAAAAGCTGCTTCTTTCATACTTGGACAACATCAAACAGAAGCTGCTGATTTGAGAGGATGTAGTGGACAAAGAGGGCAGTTTGCAATTCCTTGCTTTGAAGCCTTTGTGGCAGAAGGTTACTCAGCTCTTTGTGAGAGAAAGAGAAATACATAGCTAGAGGAGATGACACTTGGACGAGAGAGGTGACAGACACAGATGAAAAGGATGAGAGCCACACACAGAGCAGCAGAGATTGGTATCAATTGAAAAGATGGAGGAAGAAAAGCTTGTAGACACAGATAGGAAACTATATTCCAAACTGGAATAAACATCTGGTTTCAAGTATGGTGAATCAGGTTAGAGATCTCAATTTCTACTTCTGTTCAGTACCAACAATCAAGGGAGTAAATGGATGCCTTAATAAAGCACATTCCCAAATGACAGCAGACACTCTTCTAGCTAGCTTTGGACTGCGTCCTCTTCCCAGTGCAATCAGCAATCTCATAGGCACAGCTTTACAAATCCCAGGCCACCACACAAATGCCAGTAGGCTGTGACAGAACACAGGAAAGCCAGAGACAGTGTTAGCAGGACCTGACTTGTAAGCAAGCTTGCCAAGCAGAAGAGAATCTTTTTCTAAATCCTGGGTACACAGGTAATGGTCTCCTCTGCCCAAACACAGGAAGTAGCACCATGCCTGAATCAGTATCTTACCACCGGCACAATTTTGGGGGTTAAAAAATCCCTTGTGTAACATTAAAGTCATGTCCAGGACTAACACAAAGCAACAGTTCTCAATCTAATGCAAACTAATATAATGTAATCCACTCAGGGATAACAGACTGAAAACTGATGCTCTGAACTGCACAGAATGCACTGCAGATAAAACATATTGTTGCTTACTTGCTGGTTCTCTCATCTAGCATCACTACAGAACTTTAGAATACTGAATCTCCACTTCTGATCTACTGCCCACTGGCAACATGCAGAACTGCGGCAAATGGCCAAAACTATATTCAATAGCAAGATCTACAGCGTTTCCAATCAGGAGTTTGAGGGGTTAGAGTGCCAGGAAGCGCACATGAAATCCAAAGGGACAAACACAATGCTTTTTCTCCAAAAATTCAGGACATACACTGTTGCACATGATGCTTAAAGCTCAAAAGAGATAAAAGTTAAGAATAAATGGCAGTGTCTACTCCAGGGAAAAAATACATAATTAAGAAATTAGAGATGTTCTAAAACGTACATAGCATGGAGAACGTTACGCACGCTTGCAGTAATTTACCACAAAAAACAGAGCACTTAAGGGTCTGAAAACATGGTTTAAGACAATAAATAATGGGCTGCAATACACACAGCATTTGGGCACTCGACTCCTTATGTATGTCAGTGCAAGTTAGGCACCATGTAAGTATGTGAGAAGACCCCTCTAAAAGAAAACGTTAATTATTTTAATTACATGGACATTCTAAATGGGCTCTGAAGTGCTGAAGCAATCGCCAGCAGAATAAAATAGCCACTACGTGCTTTTCAGTCACAGGATTTGTTAAAATACTTCATGAAGCTCCCAGCAGTTTCATAACAAAGTCGTCACATCTGCAGTTTCACAGAAATTATCATGTCTGTGCCAATGTTTCATCTTACAAATGTTGGTAGGCTTTGATTTCCATGTTTAGAAGAGGACTGAAACAAGCCAACTGCTTGAATTATTCCACCTCGCTGGCTTGCTACTCTCAAACTTAAGGAGCAAATGTTTCAGTCAGTGTAATGGAATTGTGGCAGCGATCCGTACCGGCAAGGGAGGCTCTGCTCCTGAAGGAGACAGCTACAGCCAAGCCCCAGGCTGGTAATATGCACTGTTACTGAGACTGAAAATGAGGGAACAGATGCAGTTGGAGTACCAAATGGAAGGTATTTAGGAAAAGAAAATAAACAAATCTAGCCATACTCAACAAGTCAAGGTACAGGAAGGAAGCAGCAAGTCTCTGTTCCTAAAAGTAAAAAGGTCTCTGCAGAGACAGCAGAAAAAAAATGTACTACCTGGTGAATAAAATGGATTCCCTTTCCCAGAATATCTGGATGATGTTAGAAAAAATATTAAGCATGTTTTATTTACCTGTATTAAATCAAACAAAAACCCCCACCCTAATAAAACAAACAGGCAAGTGTAATTCAGTGAGTTGACAACAAATTCAAAAGTGGTATCATATATTCAAGGGAATGCTTCAAATAACATCTCTGACAAAACAAGTTCTCGCTTAGAGAGGCTAAATCAAGATGCCAAGCTTGCTTCTAAGTGTCCTGACCTAAACAATGTGACCTAAAGCTTCAGAGGGGAGAAAAACGAAACCTCAAGTCCATAAGGATTCTCACTGCCATTAGCAGGCCTGCAATAGTCTGCCTTCCTCATTATTTTATGTGAGTACATGCACTGCATTTTAAATAGCCCAAATTTTGGTCAAGTCCAAGACACCACTATGAGACGCAAAATTTCATTACTGATTGAGAAACACATAGAACACATCCAGCAAGATCCAGCTGCCTGCCTTATGCGTAGGTAGCTACTCAATAGTGGAATTGTAAGAATAGGTCTCCGGGGTGGCTGTGTGGAAAAGCTTCTGGTGTTTGCGTGTTGTCATCACAACAGCACATGACAACTGTCAACCTACAACCTACAGACTGCTTGTGACAAGCCGATTTTCAAAGACCAGCTGGGATCAGTGAGCAGGTCAATGGACTGTTCTGCTCCCCTGTACTTTTCTCAACCAAAGAAAAAACCTCTCAACTCCTCCTCTCCCCATCCCCTTACAACTGTCATTCTACGCATGTGAAGTAAACCTATGATCCTGGCAAGCTGGTGGGAGGCAGGAATGAGGCTACAAAAAACAACCCTTCTTAAAGACTGAAATTAGGTAAGTAAGTATCTGCCTGCCAAAAAAAAAAGGCCAGTTACTGTTGATTTAGCCCACCTCAGCTTTTTGAATCCTGCCTTCCAAAAGGATCCAAAGCTTGTTATACTCCAGTGGAGCGTACCCCTCATCTCACATCCATAAAGTATTCACCTCCACCTAAAAAAGTCTACAATGCTGTTGGTTGCTAAAAATCTCCTGCCATTGAAGCAGAAGGAAGAGAAAGAAGGTAGCAACTGGAATGACCTGCTTTTACAGACTGCAAGTTATCTATTATGAAAATAGTTGTTATTTATAGCACCTGAGAGATACAGTTCAGAACAAACACCCTCATTGTGCAAAATTCTGAGCTTTTTCCAGTAGTTTTGGTTACTCAGTATCTGAAAAAGCTCTCTGCATCTTTACAAAATGCCAGCATTCGTTATTTCCCAACAAATCCTAAGATATCGTTAGAAGCTCAAGATATCATTGGTGTTACAAATTGAGTATGTTCTTCCACTGAAGGAGAGTAGCAACTATCTGCAGGGAAAAAGGTAATGTTTGTCTCAGGATTGCTGTGACCACAAGGATTGCTGCTTCCTGGGGTGTGGAATTAGGGAAGAAATGAGATACGACCTCATTTTCAAAGTGAGGTATACATTTGTCCAAATGAATTTATTGTCTAAACTAATCTAAGCCGCCTCTGATAAGAGGTGAAATCAGCAGAGAATTAAACTATACATTAAACAGCAACACAAGTAGTATTCTGCAGTTTCAATAATGGAAGGAGGTATGAACAAACTTAATACTAGTAAATACAGATGGTCCTGTAAGCTTTGATTGAGTCTTTAAGGACATGAAAGTTTCAAGTTTCTGCTTCTAAGAACGTCAGAAGCAATACAGGCAGCTTATGAAAAAAAGTATAGATGAATTAACTGAAGGTAATCAAAACATTTCAAATTATATCTCCTCAATAAATATATTATTTTCTAAAAGATTTTCAATTTAAATTTAAGTTCAGTCACAATTTAGAATATGTTTTAACTCACATACCAACACTGAATTTGTGTTAATCTTCGTTTGACTCTCATTTGCAATGATATCATAGGCTGAGGTAGTCCCACAGTGCAAATACTCCACAGTCAAATACTTAGGCGCTTGACATGAAAAATATAACTTACAATTCATGTATTACAAAGAAATCAGAAATACTTAGGGATTTTTACCAAAGATTATACATGTAATTCACTCTATTTTTGAAAGAAGTTTCCTTCAAGCATCTTGTTTGTTGCTTTGTGTGCATCAACAGCCCCCACTGTTGAACGTCTGCTCCTCTGCCGTTCATTTCAAACAATTTTATACTTTAATGACTGAAGTTTACACACTAGTGCTATTCTTACACCAATTTCCAACATCTAATTCTTAATGACACATAACACAAGTTATCTTTACCTGCACCCCTTGCATTTGAATAACGGATATACATCTCCAGACACACAGAACGCACAGGATCTAGGGAGGCTGTGATAAAAATCACAACCTGTTATACCTACAAAGGTATAATTCCAATTTCAGTAAACACGCGTTTCAATAAGTAACAAACGTCACAGAGTCACTTCACTGCTGAACTAGTAATACAAGATGCATCATCACCTGATTAAACAGCTAAAACTGAAAGTATTCTTCTAAATAGAAAGTTCTCTGTTCACTACACAGATACTCCTTTGTTCTGTATCTAAGAGGACATTTCACCTTAACTTTTCATATTGGGTTTGGATGAAAATACATATTTTTATCAAAGCACATGTACTTTGAAGGTCTTTGTGCTTTTGTTACACTTCAACTTCCACTGTTATTGGCTCCTTTTGGTGTTTTATTCTGCTTTCGGTTTAGATGTGATTTCACCAACTTCCGCAATAGTAATTTAAACCTAAGGGTCTGTCTACACAGGGCTACCTACCAGAATAGCCATTCTGAGTATTTAGGCATATATATTTCCATGTCCACAGTCTGCTTCTGTAAGAGCTGTGCATGCGTGGAAAATAAGCTTGGTACGCCAATGTTAGCAATTTTCCATATATAAATTAGCCCTTCATTTCCCAATGAAATACATCCATCTTTTGCATCTCTCTTTCACATAGCAATGAAAGACAAGATTTAATCCCTGCCTACTTGCAAATAGAAACATACTTTGCAAGATTGTTTTCTGCATTTAGTGTTTCTTACAAGAACTGTGTAATGAAGGTGAAAGGAAATGGAAGCCAGAAATAAGCTTCTTCCACTTTTTGAAATGGAAAAATCTAAGTCCACTAGACTTGTCCACTAAAATGTCCACTAATATCATTTTTTTTCCCCGCAGGAGCAATTATCAATCTTATATCTGCTAAGTATAGTTTTATTTTTATATTTAATATTGGAGTTACAACTGTGTAATGTATTTCAAGACATAATAAGCAGTGGTAGTGTCCTAGCCTCCTGACTTGTAACTTGTTCCCTACTGACAGGACCCTACACTGCAAAAAGTCTCAATGATAAAAAAAGACTTTGCAAGGGTATGGACATCATTTATCTGAAATATTTTGCATATTTCACAACATCAATGATTTCACGACCTTTGTCAACTGCAGGTTTCAAACAGCCTTCTGCAAATGAACTAATATCTTCGGAACACACAGCTTTCAAAACAGAGACTCCTTTGGAACCAGTAGTTTCAGTCATGCTGTAAAGCTTACACCATCCATTTCCTAAATTTCCTAGCAGTTCTAGAAACACAGTAGTTCAGAAATGACGGGTGCGGATCTCAGGTTCACCAGGGTAAATAAAATTACTTCCTCTAATGTAGACGGATTCAATTCACACTCACGAGAAAACCTAGTTGCTCCATAGTCAGATTAACATAACTGAACAGAAACAAATGCATCTACACAGGTCCTGAAAACAGACTCTAGCCCACTATTATGTTTCTTCAGTGCAATAACTTCTTGTAAAGTCAAGGACACCTAGTCCTCCTTAAGACTTACAATTTCAGACTAGACTATGGTTCCATCTTATGCTGTCAGTGTCTGCCAGGAACTCTGAAGCTCTATCCTCCGTCAGCTTCTTTAAGGAACATTCTTATCTTGCACAAAACTGCTGTCTTCAGAGTCCTGGGTGCTCATCAGCACTTTTAATGAAACATAATCTGTGGACAAACAAGCAGTAGAACAATTCTAGTGATATATGAATTACAACATTTGAAAGATTTTTAAAAAGCAGTGTAATTAAGACTACCTGTGTCATAGCTTACGCAGTTTGATGAAGTGGTGTATGCACACAGACATCAGTTTGGATAGTGACATGTTAGTTGTGTGTGTGACAAGGGGCAAAACTAGTGAGTAGGCTCTGCACTCTGCAGGTATTAGTAACTCTTCATTGAAGCTTTCAAAATCTGTCTGAACCTCTGGCACATCCGGAAGTATCAAGTTTACACACATGGGATTATGAAGATAGGCATCATCATAAACAGCCATGAACATAAAAGATCTTACATGCAGTTGTCACTCTTTCTAGCACTTCTTGCTATTTGAACCCAGCATCAGATATTCAATTCTTTTAGAAAAGCTGGTCTAAACGGCTTTATTATACTGCATTGATTGACAAGGCTAGTCTGAAGGTGTTTATCTGATGATAGATCAGGGAGATCACAACCTCCCTGTAACTTAAGCGAGTTGCTTATACCTAAAGGGTGAGTTTGTCAAAAACAAGAGTACCCATTAACACACGCAGTTGTGCCCACAGGTCAGCATTGCCATAACAATGCAGAAGGTCGCACTATCTAGCTGTTACACCCGTAAGCACAGTCGTAAAATACAGAATGAAACTAGTTATCATATGGAATCACAAAGAAAATAAGAAACAAATTTTTGTTATGCCAGAGACCCACTTTTTAAAAATACTAAATATTTTGGGCAGCTACCTTTTACCTTAAACCAGGGTCAGACTCTTACTTTCTATTACACCAGCCTCTTAGAGCTGCAAACGGATTTGAGCCTGACTGAAACAGGTTATGAAAGGCTGCTCCTGCCCCAAACAGCTTAGGAGTCAGGTTACATGCAGCAAAGCACTAAGCAAGCAAGGGCTAAGAGGAAAAAAGACACAAACCAAGAACATACAGAACCACTTACTGTAATTCTAGCTAGTCACAAATGAGGAGTCTTGCAACACAGGAGCCCGAATATGACTTCTAACATGCAAATTACTACCACACTAGCTCTTTAAAATGTTGCTCAAAATCACAGGTCAATTTGGTTCTGTACCATTAAGGGAGGAGTCTGAAAAAAAGCCAAAAAAGAATTACTGCACCTGAGCTCCAAAGTGAGATAAAAAAAATCCTGTCACCTTCCAGCGACATTCAAGACCCTTGCCTTTCTTCAATATCTAGGCTTGCTCACTATGTGGTAGCACACATACATATAGCATACACATGCTCTGCATCTCTTCTGGCCTTATTCTGCTAAAGACGCTTTAGGACAAATCAGCTCATCAGTTCTTAACTTTCACTTACATGTTTTGTTTGCAGGGAGTCTCAAATATCCTCTAAAGTAGAAACGCTTTATATCTGAAAACAAAAAATAAAGTCTCTAAAGCATCAGCTTAAACCAAGAACCCATGCCCTATCATAGGTTGAATCTTGGGTCCCATCAGTCACATTTTGTTGGGGTCTACACAGGACAAGAAGCAAACTGGAAGAGAACTGTGATAGCAAAATCCTCAGTGATTTTAGTGAAGAGGGGATTCTGTCATGCACCTTTTAAAAAGCTACAACTCAGAAAGCCTCTTCTGCAAAAGGCTACACGGCTTTAGTCTCCACTGCCCTTTCTGCCTTTTGACTCAATATCACACAGGACAGAGTGATCTGGTCAAGCAGCTAACAACCAACAAAAGGTAGGAAAACTGCCTGACTTCTGCCAAAGGTTTGTTTGTGGACATTTCCGAGGTAAAGCCAAGTAAGCGGAATTCTTTAACGTAGCCTGTTAGGCAAATGTACTCATTTTATGCTGGAAACAGAAATTTCTTAATTTGTACATTAACTTCACTCCCTTTGTTGAACAAACTTAACTTCTCTATCTCACCTCTTCTGCTGACAAGCCCAAAACAGAGCTAAATGGCTGATCTTTTTAGGCAGAAAGTCAGAACCGATTTTTAATTTTTTTTTCTTCCCTCCTGTGCTGCAAATCAGTGTAACTGCTCCTGCTGCAGCAACATCTGCCTTTCCAGATACCGAGAAAGCAGATACTGGAAAGCATCCTGCTACATAATGGAATTTTGATCCAGAAAACAAAATAAATGTTCATTAAAAAACCTTTTCTTCCCTCTCCCCTCTCTTTTTTTAAGCATCAACTGGATAACAGAAAACAGTTCTTCCCTTTCAAACCAGTTTAGGTACTTCAAAGATGAATGTGTTTATTTGCTTTATTTCATTAATATCAAAAGATGCATGCTATAATCATTCATATTTGCATTCTTGTTGTGTATTCTACAATTTATCACACTGAATTGTTACTAAATTGATGGTCTTGCTATTTAAAGACACTTGTTCTAGTTTTACACGCATGACATCCAGTTGGCAACTCTCTTTGCAGTGGAGTTACAAACATATTAAAGCTTAGCCCTTAAACCACGACGATAATGCTAAATAAGAAGTAAAAAAAAAAAAAAACACACCCAAAAAAACAACCAAAAAACCCAAAGAATAATGCCTATTCAATTGTAACAAATTAAATTAAATAAGCGAACATGATGTGCTTGCCTTCCCGCACATACCTACTCAAAACGCTGGGACTTATTACATGTGAATGTAAAATAAGAGTTCTGGTGTCCATTTTATTCACATTCAAGTCAACAGGCTAAATTTTCTCTCTCTCAGTGGGCACATATTGAGCCCCTGAATGATCCTTGGCTTCAGATATCCAACCCTAATTCAAATGTATCAATGAAAACATTGGCAAAAGCACTATATTCTGCTACTCCAAAGAAACAAATCGGAAAACAAGTGTAGGGCAAGGAGAAAGAAAATTCTTTACTTTAGATATTCCACACAGTAAAATTCAGCACTCCATTATGTACCACACAACTTCTGCTGAAACCAGCGTGAGCTCTGGGTCTACCCAAGATTTGAACTTGACCCATTCACTGTGTTATTTATACAACAAAGAAGTTATCTCAAACTGCCTAACAAAACACTATGATCAAACCAAAAAATTGCCTCCTCGGTACATAAAACACTCATGAAATAAAAAGAGCTTAACGCAGCCACGTTTCTTTTGAACTAGTAATTTATTGCTCTAACACAAGCACAGAATCTGATCCTCAGCTGTCAATCTTTGCCAAGCAGCTGGCAGACAGTGGAGCTGGATCCAAACCTCACAAACTTTGTAAATAACACCGTAACACAAAGGCTGAACCCACTAAACCTGGTTTTCCGTTCCCAACACAACGTAAGAATCAGAGTCTCACTAAAACGTAAGCGTATAACAAGACAGCCATACGTGAAGTTTAAAAAAAAAAAAATCCTCTTCGCGGCAACGAAGCTGACAGGGCACACGCGAAGCCCCTTCTGTTCCACCCCCAGCGCCGCACGCCGCCCCCCGCCGGCCCCCGGCGCTTCACCACCCCCAGCGCCAGCTCTCCCGCTCTCAGCACCGCCACCTAGCAGCGGGCGGCAGCGCGCCACGGGCTGCCCGTCACAGCAGCTCAAAGGCAGCAACGTTCCCCGGAAGCATCGCAAAGCTGTTGCTGCTGCTGCTAAAATTTTAACTGCAGCCAGCAGTTACCTACCGACCCCCCCCGGTCTGACAGCCGCCTCCCCCGGGCCCTCCCAGGCGAGCTCGGCTGAGCGCACACACCCGCGCCGGCTCCGCGGATCTCGGCGAGCTCTCTGGCGAGGGGGGAACAGGGGGGGGGCGGCACTGCGAGCCCC
>Ga0181612_153769_pt1 | contig 50865 bp, 52 predicted proteins | sample HoacroProtozoa21_FD_119630 | JGI IMG/M metagenome (GOLD analysis project Ga0181612, IMG submission 119630) | Hoatzin crop microbial communities from Cojedes, Venezuel. Combined Assembly of Gp0051906, Gp0051904, Gp0051908
AAATTTTATAGATTGTTTTAATGAAGCAACTTCTGAAAAAGTGGAAGCATTAAAAAAACAAGAAGAAGCTGAAAGAGAAGAAGAAAAAGAAGCAGAAAAAAAGAAATTAGCTGATGAATTAGAAAAAGCTAATGAAGAAGACGAAAAAAAGCGTGAAAGCAATAAAAAAGCAAATGAAGAATGGAACGAGAAATATAAAAAAGAAGACGAAACTAACGGTTCAACATCAGGTGCTGTTGGTTCTACTAAGTCATCAGTTGCTCCAGGTACAGTTAATATAATTGTTGGTGACTCAAGAACAGTCCAAATGTGTGCGACTTTGACAGGTAAAAGCTGCTCTTATAGTACCGCAGGTGCAGTTACTAACGGAAGTGATATCTATATAGCTGAAGGATCAATGGCATATAGTTGGTTTGAAAGTACAGCGATACCAGCAGTCAATAATATTCTTGCTGCTAATAGTGGTACTACATATAATATTTACTCTTTGATGGGATGTAATTGGTTACTTGCTGATATAAATAAATATATACCTAAATATAAAGAACTTGCTAGTGGAGCTTGGAGTAAACATAATATTATTTTAGTATCAGTAGGTCCAGTTAATGAAGCTATCGAAGCTCAACATGGTTATAGTACTAAAACAGCAGATGTTATATCATTTAATTCTCAATTGAAAGCAGGCACATCAGGTATTTCTAATATTGGCTACTGCGACATGTACAATCAAATAGTAAACAACTTTGGTACAGGAGATGGTATCCATTATGATGCAACTACTTATAAAAACATCTACAATATAATAATGTCTTGTAAGTAAATGTGTCTAATTTAGTAATAATTATTGAAAACCATTTTATAATATTGCTATAATAACTTTAGGTGATAATTTATGGATTATAAGTATACCTCACGCAATGAAGAAGATACAATGGAATTAGCAGAAAATATTGAAAGCGAAAAATTCGCCGGTATGGTAATTTGTTTAAATGGTGAACTTGGAAGTGGTAAAACAGTCTTTGTAAAAGGATTTGCTAAAGCTCTAGGTATAACAGAAACCATTACTAGTCCAACATTTAGTTTAGTAAAAGAATATCCAGATGGGGAAATGCCACTATATCATATGGATGTTTATCGTTTAGATGATACTAATAATAATGATATTGGTGTAGAAGATTATCTTAATAGTGATGGAATATGTATAATAGAATGGCCAGAAATGATAGAAGATAAACTTCCTGAAGAAAGATTAGATATAAAATTCAAAGTAATTGATGACGATACAAGAGTCTTAGTATTAACGCCATATGGTGAAAAATATGAAGACTTATGTAATGATGTCTTATAAAACTCGTAAGAGTTTTTTATTTTGTAGATAAATGTGTTATAATATGAGCGCGAAAGGGGATATAAAATGTATACATTATACCTTGATACACATGATAAAAATGTCTTAGTAATATTATTTAAAGATAATAAAATATTAAAAAAAGAGAATATTGAATCACCTAATAAACACAGTGAAATAGTAATGCCAACTATCGCTAAAATATTAGAAGATTCTAAACTAGATGTTAAAGATTTAAATAACATAATAGTTGTTAATGGACCTGGTTCATTTACAGGTGAAAGAATAGCCGTTACTATAGCTAAAACAATAGCTTATACTTTAAATATTCCTATTAGAGTAATAGATTCTTTAAAAGTAAAAGCTATTAATATTGAAGATGATAACAAAATTATCTCTATACCAGATCGTAATGGAGCATTTATTGGTATATTTGATAAAAATAATAACCAATTAGAAGAATATGTTTATTTAAATAAAAGTACATATAATGATTACTTAAAAAGTAATAAAGTATATACTGATGTAGATATTGATTATGAAAAAGTTTATGAATATGTAATGAAAACTAAAGAATTAAACCCACATTCTATAAAACCATTATATGTTAAAGGAATAAGTGCTTTAAATGATAAATAAAATAAATATAAATGATTTAAAAAATTTTAATAAACTAGGGAATATAATTAATCCTAAATTTACTAAACTTTTTAAATTAGAAAATTTAATTAATTCAAAATATGATTATATATATGGATATTATATTAATAATAAATTAATAGGTTTTATTCATATTACAAAATTATATGAAGTAATAGATATAATTAATATAGTAGTAGATAATAAATATCAAAGACAAGGCATAGGTACTAAATTAATAAATTATATTTTAAATTTATTTGATGATGCTACTACAATAATGTTGGAAGTAAATAAAAATAACCAAAAAGCTATCAACCTATATTTAAAAAATCAATTCATAATAATAAATGAAAGAGAAAAATATTATGGTAATGAATCAGCTTTAATTATGAAAAGAGAGATATAAATGAAAGATGTTAATATATTAGCAATTGAAAGTTCTTGTGATGAAACAAGCATGGCCATTGTAAAAAACGGAGTAGAATGTATTCATTTAACTGTTTTAACTCAAATGGATACTCATGCTGAATTTGGTGGTGTTGTCCCAGAAATAGCATCTCGTATGCATACTGAAAATATAACAATGGTTCTAGAAGAAACAATGAAAAAATCTAATATGACAATGGATGATATAGATGCTATTGCTGTAACTTATGCACCTGGTCTACTAGGTAGTCTTTTAGTAGGTGTAGAATTTGCTAAAACTCTTTCATTTGTTTATAAAAAGCCATTAATTGCTGTTAATCATATAGCAGGCCATATTTATGCCAACAATTTAGAAAATAAAATGGAATTCCCTTTACTAGCATTAGTAGTTAGTGGCGGACATACTGATTTAATTCTAATGGAAGATGATTATAAATTCAAAAAAATTGGTGGTACATTAGATGATGCTGTAGGAGAATGTTACGATAAAGTTGCTCGTGTAGTTGGTTTAAAATATCCAGGAGGTCCAAGTATTGAAAAAGCAGCACTAGAAGGAAAACATACCTATGATTTACCAATTCCTATGAATGATGACACTTTTAATATGAGTTTTAGTGGATTAAAAAGTAGTATTATAAATCTAGCTCATAACGAAAAACAAAGAGGTAACGAAATTAGAGTAAACGACCTAGCGCGTAGTTTTCAAGATGTCGCTGTAGATGAATTAGTTCGTAAATCAGAACTAGCTATAAAAAAATATAATATAAAAAATATGATAATAGCGGGTGGAGTATCAGCAAATAAATATTTACAACAAGAAATAAAAAAAATAACAGATAAATATAATGTTAATTTATCAGTACCAAGAATGGCCTACTGTACAGATAATGCAGCTATGATAGGTGCAGCTGCATATCCTCTATATAAAATGCATAAATTTAGTGATTTAAATTTAAATGCTACTAGCAGTGATGAAATTTATTAATAAAAATGGTATTATATAGATAATAAGAGGTGTATATATGAAAAGAATTCTCGTAACAGGAGCAGGCGGAGCAGTCGGCTTACAAGTAATAAGATTTTTACTTAGTGAGGGTAAATATGATATTACAGCTTTAGAATTAAAAGATAAACATGTTTATAAAAGATTAAAAAGATTTAAAAAAAGAATTAGTATAGTTTATGGAGATATTTGCGATGAAGGATTGATGGATGCTCTTATAAAAGAACAAGATGTTGTAATCCATTTAGCTGGAGTATTACCACATTTAGCAAATGTTAGAGATGAACTATGTAAAGAAATCGATTTAAAAGGAACTAAACAAATTGTTAATTCTATTAAAAATTATAATCCAGAATGTTTCTTGTTATATGCCTCTACTACATCAGTCTATGGAAAACAAAATGATTATACAAAACTAACTGTTAACAGTAAAACTAATATAATTAAAGGTGATTACTATTCAAAATATAAACTTAAAGGTGAAGAATATATTCAAAATAATTTAAAAAAATATTCAATATTTCGTTTAGCATATATTTTAAGTGATCCTGGTCCCGAAAGTTTAATTTATAATGTCAGTCCAAATATGGAAATGGAATTCTTATCTACAGCAGACGCTGGCTATGCATTCTCCAAAGCTGTTGAAGAAGAAAAGAAAATAAATAAAAAAATATTTAATGTATCAGGTGGCGAAAAATATCGCGATAATTATTATAACTTTTTAATTAAAATATTTAAAACATACGGAATGTCAATTAGATTCCTATCTAGTTATATTTTGGCAGATAAAAATTATTATGGTGGTTATTATCCTGATTCTGATAAATTAGAAGAAATCTTAAAATTTAGAAGTAAAAATTTAAATTCTTACTATAATTCTTTAAATAAATATAAAAATAATCCAGGAAGAGCAATACCAAGAATTTTCGCCTTACCTTTCATATCTAGATATAATAGAAAAATAAAGAAGGATTAATATATGAAGGGTTTAGTGCTAGAAGGTGGAGGAGTAAAAGGCTCTTATCAAATAGGAGCTTTTTACGCTTTAAAAAATTGTGGTATTAAAATAGATGGCTTTGTTGGAACATCTATTGGTTCTTTTAATGCCGCCATGCTTGCTTGTAATAAAAATAAAGAATTACTTAAATTTTGGAATACTGTAAATCCTGGTGAATTATTTGGTATCGATAAAAAATTTATTGACAATGTAAATAATGAAGAACTTAGTATCCAAGCATTACTTAATGGCTTTGAAGAACTAAAAAAAGCTATTCTAAATTTAGGATTAGATAATACTAAATTACTTAAAATAGCTAATAAATTATTAGATTATAAAGAATTAAAAAAATCAAAAAAAGATTTTGGTTTAGTAACAGTAAAGATTTCTAAAGAAGGATTTACTCCTTTATATATATCTAAAGAAGATATAAAAAATCAAGATAATTTAGTTGAATCAGTAATGGCTAGTTGTTATTTTCCTGGTATTAAAGAACAAAAATTAATAGATAATCACTATTATATAGATGGTGGCTTTTATGATGTATCACCAGTTAAAATGTTAATCGATAAAGGCTATGATGAAATATATATAATTAATGTAAAGGGAATAGGTATTCATCGTAAAATACCAAGAAATAAAGCTAAAATAATTACTATAAAACCAAGTCGTGAAAATGGTAGAGTAATTGAATTAAAAGATGATATCATCAAAGATAATATTATGATGGGTTACTATGATACATTAAGAATAATAAAGAAATTAGATGGATATAAATATTGTTTTAAAAATAAAAATGATAACTATTATAAATTTATTACTCGTAAAGTAGATAAAAGATTACTTAGAAGAGTTAATTACTTTTTTAACTCTGATAACATAAAAGATACAGTAATAAAAGCTTTTGAATATGTTTTAGAGCATGATAAAATATCATACTATGATGTCTATAATCCAACTAAATTAATTAGAAAATATAAAAATAATTCAAGTAAACATTTCGTTTATAGATTTATAAAAGAATTAAAATTTATCTTTTAAAATAAAGAAAAACATGTATAATATAATACGTTAAAAAGAGGTGTAAATATGGGAAGAGCTTATGCAGTAAGAGAAGCTAAAATTAAAAAAAGAGGAGCAGCTATGGGTAAACTTTATACTACCTATGCTAAAGAAATATACTTAGTAGCTAAAAGAGGTGGTACTGAAGTCGAAGCTAATAGCGGTTTAAAACATTTAATAGAAAAAGCTAAAAAAGACCAAGTACCAGCAGATATAATTAATAGAGCAATTGATAAAGCTAAAGGTGCTGGTAAAGATGAATATGAAGAAATATATTATGAAGGTTTTGGACCTGGAGCATCTACATTTATGATAAAAACTTTAACTGATAATGTAAATCGTACAGTAGGTGAAGTAAGAGCAGCATTTAATAAAATGAATAAAAGTCTAGGAGTTAATAACTCAGTATCATATAATTATGATAATCTAACTATCTTAAGTTTTAAATCAGATAAAGAAGAAGAAATTTTAATGAGTCTTTTAGATGCTGCTATCGAACCAATTGAATACGAAATGGAAGATGGCTATATAAATGTTTCAGTTAAATATCAAGATGGTATTAAAACAAAAGAAATAATTGAAAAAATAATTCCTGATGTAGACTTTGATGTAGATGAAGCAGGATGGTATGCAAAAGATACTATCACTTTAGAAGGTGAAGACTTAGAAACATTTAATAAACTATACAATATGTTAGATGCTATTGAAGATGTAACAGATATCTATCATAATGTTAATTTAGATTAAGACACATAGTGTCTTTTTTGTTATAATACTAATATATTTCATTAATTTTTCACAATAAATATATAATATATGATTGAGGTGATTTTATGAAAATCCTTATAGTTGATGATGAATCATTAATTAGAGATGTTATCAAAGAATATCTTTCTTTAGAAGGATATGAAGTAGATGAAGCATCTAATGGTGAAGAAGCAGTATCTAAAGCTCTAGAAGAAGATTATTCACTTATTATAATGGATATTATGATGCCTAAAAAAGATGGTTATCAAGCATGTAAAGAAATAAAAGAAAAGAAAAAAAATATTCCCTTTATTATGTTATCAGCAAGAGGGGAAGAATATGATAAACTTATAGGTTTTGAATTAGGAATAGATGATTATGTAACAAAACCTTTTAGTCCAAAAGAACTAGTAGCTCGTGTAAAAGCTATTATAAAAAGAACAACAAAAGAAGAAGAAATTTATAAATTTAATGGTTTAGAAATAGATGATAAAGCTCATGATGTCTTAATAGATGGAAATAAAATATCTCTAACACCAAAAGAATATGATTTATTAAAATATTTTGTAACTAATAAAAATATTGCACTATCTCGTGAACAACTTTTAACTAATGTCTGGGGTTATGACTTCTATGGAGATGATCGTACTATAGATACCCACGTAAAAACACTTAGAAAAAATTTAGGCGCTTATGGGGATTATATTAAAACGGTAAGAGGAATAGGTTATAAATTTGAATACGAAGAAAAATAAAAATACTAAGTTAAAATATAAAACCCTATTTTCTTTAATAATATTTTCAATATTTATATTACTTCTTTTATGGGAATCTCAATTATTACTATCTAAATTATTATATGAAAGATATCAAATGAATGATGTTAATAAAATAGTTAAAAATATTAAAGAAATGCCTTCTAAAAAATTAAGTAGTTATTTAAAAGATGTTGTTTATGATAATAATGTTTGTATTGAATATTTAGATATTGATGGAACATCTAAATTATATAATGATGCTTCTACAGGTTGCTTATTAGGTCGTGATAACGATAGTATCAATAAATATAAAGAAGAATTAATTACCAGTGGTGAAGAAGTAAAAGCAACTAAAATTAGTAATAGTGATTACGATGGTTCTGGTTTCTTGTATGGAGTTAAAGTAGATAATGGTTATGTATTTGTTTTCACAATGCTTGTAAATGTTAATAAAAATTCATCTTTAATTAAAAATCAATTAATATATATAACTATTATTGTTATAATTCTTGCTGTAATAATAAGTCTTTATTTAGCTAGTACTATTACTAAACCAATTATGGATATTACAGAAAAATCTAAAGAACTAGCAAAAGGTAATTACAATGTTAAATTTGAAAAACACGGTATAGAAGAAATAGATGAATTATCAGATACTTTAAATTACTTAGAAAGTGAAGTAAGCAAAACAGATGAATATCGAAGAGACTTAATGGCTAATGTCTCTCATGACTTAAAAACACCTCTTACAATGATTAAAGCCTATGCTGAAATGGTAAGGGATATAACTTATAAAGATAAGAAAAAAAGAGAAGAAAATTTAAATGTTATAATAGCAGAAACAGATAGATTAAATGTTTTAGTAAATGATATCTTAGTATTATCTAAGTTACAAGCTAATTCTGATACTTTAGAAATTGAAACATTTGATTTATGTACAGAAATAAAAGATATCTTAACTAGGTATGATTACTTAAAAGAAGAAGGCTATAATATAGAATGTGATATTCCTAAAAAAGCTTTAGTAAGAGCAGATAAAACAAAATTAGAACAAGTAATTTATAACTTAATAAATAATGCTATAAATTATACTGGCGAAGATAAAAAAGTAACTATTAAAGTAACTGAAAATAAAAAAGATTACTTAGTAGAAATAATAGATACTGGTAAAGGAATCGAAACAGAAAAATTAAAACATATCTGGGACCGTTACTATAAGAACGAAAAGAATCATCAAAGAAATGTTATTGGTACAGGCTTAGGTTTATCTATTGTAAAAAATATTTTAGAATATCATGATTTTAAATATGGAGTTAATAGTGAAATTAATAAAGGAACTACATTTTATTTTAATATTACTAAAGTAAATGAACCAAAAATGAAGAAAAAATAATTCTTCGTTTTTTATTGTTTTTTTATAATTTATGTATTATCATAAATATATAGAAATTGGAGTGAGTGTGAATATGGCTAAAAAAGAAGCTAAAGATGCTAAAGTAGAAGAAACAGCTAAAAAAGTTGAAAAAACTGTCAAAGAAGAAACAAAAGAACCAATAATTAACACTGAAGCAGCAAAAGCTAAAGCTGAAGAAGTAGCTAAAGAAGCTAAAGAAGGAGCAAGTAATCTAATTGAAAAAATTAAAACTGATAAAGCTTTAACAATAATTTGCTGTGTTGTTTTAATAGTATTAGTTATTTTAATTCTTAGTGGCTTAGGTAGTTTATTAAGTGGAACTGGAAAGGGTACAGTAAAACAATATGCTAAATCAATGGTTAATTATGATTCTAAAAAATTCTGTAAATCATTTAGTGAAGTAGTCTTAGAAGAAGAATACGATGGTTTAGATGAATGTATCGAAGACATGGACGAATATTTTGAAAATTTCGAAGATGAAGACTACAAAATTAAGAGTTATGAAATTGGTGAAGGCAAAAAACTAAGTGATAGTAAATTAGAAGACTTAGCTGATGACTTAGAAGATGACTATGATATTGATGCTAAAAAAGTTAAAAAAGCATACAAATATAAAGTTAAATTCAAAGTAGAAGATGAAGATGATTCTGATACTTTAAAAATGGAAGTTTACGTTGCTAAAATTAATGGTAAATGGGGCATCGTAGATATGGAAACTGATTACTAAGAGAATGATTAATTCATTCTTTTTTTAATTTAATAATTAATAATAGTTTTAATAAAAAAGTTATGTTATAATATCATTACTAGAGAGAGTTAACATAAGGTGATAATAAATGAACATAATTTTTAAATATATATTAGTTTTTTTTGTATCAATGGTTCCTATAGTAGAACTTAGAGGAGCTATTCCAATAGCAGTTGGCTTAGGATTAAATAAAATAATTTCTTATATAATAGCAATTATTGGTAATATGGTACCAGTACCTTTTATTTATATGTTTGCTAGAAAATTTCTAGAATGGGGTAAAGACAAAAAAATAATAGGTAAATTTTGTACATGGTGTTTAACTAAAGGTGAAAGAGCTGGTAATAAATTAGAAAAGAAATCAAAATATGGTGTATTTATTGGTTTACTATTATTTGTTGGTATTCCATTACCAGGAACAGGTGCATGGACAGGAACACTTGCAGCATCATTTTTAGATTTAGATTTTAAGAAAGCTGTCATTGCCGTAATGGGTGGTGTCGTACTTGCTGGTATCATTATGATGTGTATATCATTTGGGGTATTTGAAGTAATTTTCTAAAACAAAAAAAGTAGAATTATCTACTTTTTTTAAATTTCCTATAAATTTTTAAAACTATTGGTAATATTAAATAAAAAACGGGCTTATTTACTAAATCAAATTCACCTATAAACTCAATATATTCGCCTCCCATTTTCCTTTTATATTCATAAATGCCCGCTAAATTTTTATATTTGGTATGTGGATCTCCTACAACACCAAAAAGATCAATATATTCATAGTTCTTATCATATGCATCTTTCATAAATTCATAATATAAACGATTTACAGTACCAGTATATGCTGCTACATCATCGTTACCTATATAAAGTGACCAAGCACCTGTAGTAGAATAAGTACATATTAATGAAGCACATGTATATTCTTTAGGATGTTCTTTCTTAACTTCATTAAAATAATCAATATCTTTTTGTAACTTATTCTTCCTATCTTCTTTCTTTTCTTTTTCTAATTCTTCAGTAAATTTTTCTACTAAATGACTAGGATTTATTTTTACTTCTAAAATTTTAACTAAATCTTCTTTACTTAATTCATCATAAACATTTTTATAATAATCTTCACTATAAGCATTAAAACCGTCTCTATTAGAAATTATTTCAATTAATTCATGAAATTTCTTAGTATCATGACTTTCACAAACTACTAAATCATAATTATAACTTCTCTTAACTGGTCTTGAAAATGACTTTGAAAAAGTTTTTTCTATATCTTCAAAACTATCATATTTATTAGTATATGTTCTAAAAGTATACCTAGGTTGATTACCTTCATATAATTTATTAAAACCTTTATGTTTATATCCTAGATTGATAAAATTATTAAAGATATCATAATTATTTTTACCACCATCTATTTTATTAGCTTCACCATCTATTTCTTGATACATAATAGGTGGATCTAATTTTAAATAAATAGCATTTTCTCTTTTTAAATATTTTTTTAATTCACTTGTAAATTCACTAAGTACTTCTTTATTATTAAAATCCATTGTAAATCCTCTAGGTGCATAAAAATAACACATATTAAGAGGAGTCTTCTTTTTTAAAAGTAAAGAAGCAGCAACAATTTTACCTTTATCATCTTTTAAACCAACATAACAAGGTATTTGATTTCTATTCTTTTCACAAGCTTTACCCCATCCATACGATTGCATAAAATGATTATTTGGAGCTTTCTTCCAAAAATTTTTATATTCTTTCTCTGTTAAATTATCTATAAATTCCATAACTAACACTCCTAATAAAAGTATAACATAATTTGTAAATTCTTATTATTCTAAATTGTAAATTGTTGTCAAATTATATCATAATATTTTTCCCATTTTAAAAGAAAGTTTTAAAAAATTAATTAAAAGTGTACTTTTTACACTTTTAATTAATAATACTTCATGCTATATTTTAAATAGGTAGAGAATTAAAAGGTAAAAGGAGATGTTTTTATGAAAGTAGTAATGCTTGGTAATAATACCAAAAAAGAAATAGAAAAAAGAATTCAAATAGTAGCATCAGCTGGTAATCTATCTCGTGCTGATGGTACAGTAACAGAAGTTATAAGTAAACATAAAGATTATGAAAGTAATTTAAAACTAGCAAGAGCTATCGTTGGTTATGGACATAAATCAATATCTGAACATGATTACTTAGTATTTGCTCTAGAAGATGTAACACCAATTATTGAACAAATTATTATTGGTTATCGTCTAACTAGTTTTACAGTAAAATCCAGAAGAAATGTTGATTTCCGTACATCAGGATTTTACATACCAGATTTTAAAGATAAAGAAGGAAATATTCTTCCTAATAATAAAGAATTACAGAACACTTATAAGTCTTATATGGAATCATTATTTAATAAATATGGTGACCTAGTAGATGAAGGATTACCTATTGAAGATTGTCGTTATATCTTACCATATTCTTTTAATAGTAACTTAATAATGGGTTGTGATGCTAACGAACTTCTTAATATGACTAGTGATATGTTATATGGTAAAATTTCTAAAATAACAGAAGTTCATGAATTAGGTCTTCAATTAGAAGAAATGATTCGTACAAAAGTGCCTTATTTAGATAGATCTTTAAATAAAGAAAAAGATAAAGACTATTATGCAGATAAATTATCATTCTTAGATGATTATATAACTAAAGTTGAAAGAAAACCAAAATCAGAATTACTAGATGAAGTTAAATTAGTAGATTCAACATATAATGCTGACTGGAAGGTAGCAGTAAGTGTATTAATGACCAGATACCAACTAGAATATGAAGAAGCAGAAGAACTCTTACATAGTATGTCATTTGATTTAGATAAAAATCCTAAAAAAGAAATAATAGATGCTTTAGTAAGAAGTAAACAAAATAGAGAACTAGAACAAGCTTATTACACATATGAAATGCCAATTTCCCTAGCAGCTCTAACTCATTTAACAAGACATCGTATGCATTCCTTATTAGTACCAGATTTTACTCCATTATGGGATTTAAATAATTATGTAACACCAGAATCTTTAAAAGAAAATCATGAAGAAGAATATCAAGATATTTATTCTAATAATGAATTAATAGTAAATGAATTTAAAAAACAAGGAGTAAGAGATGAAGACTTAGTATACTTCTACTTAGCTGGTAATGCTTGTAACGTAACTACGACCATGAATGCTAGAACATTAATGTGGATAAGTAGAATGCGTTGTTGTAATAAAGCTCAATGGGAAATAAGAGACCTTGCTAATCAAATGGTAGCGCTAGCCAAACATAAATCACCTTTAATAGGAAACGGATTAGGTAAAACATGTGAAGTATTACAATACTGTCCAGAAGGAAAAGATAGTTGTAAAAATAGAGGTGTTGTAACTAAAAAATTAGAAAAGTAATAAAACACTTTTCTTTTTTTAATAATTTTGATAGTATAAATTCTTAAGTAGGTGATTATATTGCTAAATTATAAAATAGTTAATGCTAAATTAAAAGATGTTGATATTTTAAATAGTATAAAACTAGTTACTATGATAGATGATTTAGCAGATGAATCATTATCATATGAAGAAAAAGATAAAATTAAAAAGAGTGTATCTAAAAATATTGAACTAAATTCTGAAAAATATAAATTAATTCAAATAGAATCTAAAGTAGCAGGAGCATATCTAGTACTACCTTATGATGATGGTTATATAATAGATGAAATATATTTATTTAAAGAATATCGTAATCAAGAAATAGGTTCTAGTATTATAAAAAAGATTATGAACGATTATGATAATTTATATATTTGGGTTTATCAAAATAATAAAGATGCTCTAAGATTATTTAAATCATTAGGTTTTAATACTGTAGTAGAAGGACGTACTATGATATTAAAATATGACAAAGTATATAATACAATTAAAGATAAATTAGAATCAATTAAATTAGGATATCGAGATAAAAAAGATAATAAATATACAATTTATAATCAAAACTTCCGTGATAACTTTTATTTACAAAGTCCAAAACAATTATTAGAAAGTAAAATAGGTTGTGTATTTGATCAAGTTGAATTAGAAAGAGAATTAATAACTAAATTAGATACAGATTGTCGTACATATTTTATTTCATACCCTAGTGATGACGCTGATATGGCCCATGCCTTTTTAATATATAAAGATAGTAAAAAATATTACTGGTTAGAAAATGCTTGGTTAAAATATAAAGGTATTCATATATATAATAAAAAAGATGAATTATTAAATGATGTCTTAAAAAAATATGTAGCATCTATTCCAAATGGTGACTATCGTAAAGTAAGACTTTATATGTTTGAAAAACCAAGATATGGTATAAACTATGCTAGATATTTAAATCATTGTATTAGTAATAGAAGTATAAAAATTAAATAGAAAGGATTTATTCTTTTCTATTTTTTGATATACTATAAATGGTGGTATTTATGAAAGAAATCTTTTATGAATTAATACAAGATGCTAAAGAAGACAAACTAGAAATAGATGGATATCCTCTTCATATAGCATTTAATACTATTATAGAAGATAATAAAAGATTTATTGGTAACGAAAAATATCCAACACTAATAATTAATAATGAAGATCCTTTCTTTAAACTATTAAATCAATATCTAGAATTAGAACATAACATAAAAAGATCAAATAATATAAATGATAAAATTTTAATAGCATATATATTTGCTAATGCTACTACCGAAGATTTCTTAAATCCAGAAACTCTATTAAGAAGAAATATTTCTTTCTTAAAAGATTCAACTTTCAAATATTTAAATACTCCTGAAATAATAAATATAAATAATCTTATACCAAATAGTAAATTAATAATAAAAAATAGTAAGAATTCAATATATAATGAAACCCCATATCAAATAACTGCTGAAATAACAGATGGAGAATCATCATATCCTTTAGCAAATATAAGTTATGGTATTCAAGAAGAAAATGGTAAAAAAACATGTTATATCTATAGTATAATGCGTCGTAATAATATAGAACATAATCCATATCAAAAAAAGATAGAAAGATTTCTATATAAAATAAATGCTAATATTTATGAAAATGAATCTAATGAATATAAAGATTATAAAGAAGGGAAAAGCACATACTATCCAGAAAACATTTCTGATGTAACACCATCTTTTGTCTTATCATTAAACATATTCATGTCTCTTCTTCAAAAAGAACATATTGAAGAAATAAAAGCAGTTCCTTATCTTCCAATAAGATATTTATCCAGAAGTATAGCAGCAAATATCCAAAATAGTGAAGAATTAGAAGCAAGAAATAATCGTATTCAATATAGTATTACTAATAAATTTATAAGATTATTTACAAGACTTTCATATCATATGGAAGAATTAAATATTACATCTCTTCCTTATGAACTAGATGAATTCCTTACTTTAAATTTAAAAACTAAAAAAATTAAAAATAATAATTCCATCTTAGAAGAAATATCTTCTAAAATAAGTAATATAAGTAATAATGAAAAAGTTAAAGAAGCAGTTCTTTATGCTTTAAGTAGTAATAGTCTAGAAGGCCTAGAATTAGAAGACAATGATATAGCAAGAATCATTCGTAGTATCAATTCCGGCAAAAAAGATAAAAGCTTTCTATATGAATTAGTTAAAGAAATGGAAAAAAAGGATGATAACTATGGCAAGAAGAAATAGTCCTTTTGAAGAATATCAATCTAAATATAAAGAAAATGGCATTTTAATAAATAAACGTAATATCAAAAACCAATCAGAATTAGATATATATGAAAGAAATGTTACTACTTATAAATTAGCTCAATTATTTATAAACCCAGGTAAACAAACATTTGATAAAGAACATTATTTAAGAATTCATAAATATTTATTTGCTGACATATATCCATTTGCAGGTCAAATTAGAGATGAAACTATTCAAAAAAAAATCATCTTTTGCTTGCCTTTATATATTGAAGAAAACTTAGATAATACTTTAAATAAAGCTCGAGATAATATGCCATTACTAGATACTAGAGAAAAACTATTAGAATATATAATAGAACTATATGCTGACTTAGATATTATTCATCCCTTTATGGAAGGTAATGGACGTACATTAAGAGAATTTATAAGACAATATATTGATTATGTTTGTAAATTAAATAACATAGAACCATTCTTCTTAAATTATAGTAAAGTAAAAAAAGAAGACTATATAAAAGCAGTAATCCTAGCAGATGTATGTAGATATGAAGAATTAACTAAATTATTTAATGATATAGCTACTAATAAAGAAATGAGTGATGAAGATGAATATACTTATAAGAAACGCTGAAATAAAAGACCAAGATATTATAAATAACTTCTTAGAAAAATTACTTCATTACGAAGCAATAAATTATGATAAAAATACTAGACAAGATGCTAAAATAAATTCCTATTACAATAATAAAATAGGTATAAAACCATATCTTATCTTAGTAGCAGAAATAGATAATAAAGTAGTAGGTTATATCTATGGACGTCGATTAGTAAATCTTCTTCACTATCATAAAGAAGCTATAATAGAACATTTATATATCGAAGAAGAATATCGTAATCAACATATAGGTACTAAACTAATAAATTCATTTACTGATATAGTAAAAGAAGAAGGAATAAAATTTATCCATATAGATAACTACGAAAAAAATACTATAGCTAAAAACCTATATACTAAATTAGGTTTTAATATAATGAATGAAAAAAGAAGAAAGGAAATATAAATATGAAAATAATTTTACTAGCAGGAAGAGCTAATACAGGAAAAGATTCAAGTGCTGAATACTTTGATGAATATTATAGAGAACAAGGATTAGATGTTGTTAATATCCAAATAGGATATTATATAAAAATGTATGCTAAAGCTATAGCTAAATGGGATGGCGATAACGAAACTAAACCAAGACAATTACTTCAAGACTTAGGAACGGAATTAATAAGAAAACATATAGATGAATATTTCTTTATTAAAAGATTATTACAAGATATTGATATCTATTCTAGATACTTTGATGTTATTACTATAAGTGATGGTCGTATGCCAGAAGAAATGGATTCTCTAAAAGAAGCTTATCCAGAAGCTATTAATATCCATGTAACAAGACCAGGTTACGTATCAAAACTTACTAAAGGTCAAAAAGCTCATATAACAGAAACTCAAGTAGATGAATATTCTAAATATGATTATGAAATAGTAAATGATGGTTCCTTAGAAGATTTAAAAAAACAAGTATATAAAATGGCTAAAGAAATAGATAAAGAAAAAAAATATAATCGTAATGTTGAAAAAAGAAAAGTAATAAAAGAATAAATTGACAACTAAAATAATAAGTTTTAAAATAACGATATAAATGTTGATTGAGAAGAGTATTATATTTAATATTTTCTAGAGAGTTAGCATATGGTGGAAGCTAATAAATAAGAATATAAGAAGACACTCAGGAGTTAATTATAGAAATATAATTCGGTATAAACCGTTATCATAAAAGAGACTACTAAGTAGTAAATTGGGTGGTACCGCGGATTTAACAGTTATTCGTCCCTTAGGGATTAATAACTGTTTTTTTATTAGGAAGGTGAAAACATGGAAAAATTAAAATATTTAAATATTAATAATGTAGGTGAAGAAGTTACTTTATATGGTTGGGTTTCCAAAGTAAGAAATCTAGGTGGTTTAGTATTTATTGATTTAAGAAATAGAACAGGTATTACTCAAGTAATTGTAAGACCAGAAAATAAATACTATGAAATAGCTAATAACTTAAAAAATGAATATGTTATTAAAGTAACAGGTAAAGTAGTAGAAAGAGAAAATAAGAACGAAAAATTAAAATCAGGTGAAATCGAAATAGATGTTAATAACTTAGAACTTATTAACAAGTCAAAAGAAATACCATTTACCATTACAAATGATACTAACGCTCTAGAAGATACTCGTCTTAAATACCGTTATTTAGATTTAAGAAGAGAAAATCTAAGAGAAAATATTGTTACTCGTAATAAAATTACTTATGCTACTAGAAAATTTTTAAATAATTTAGATTTCTTAGAAATAGAAACTCCTATCTTATGTAAAAGTACACCAGAAGGAGCAAGAGATTACTTAGTACCTAGTCGTGTTAGTAATGGTAAATTCTATGCTTTACCACAATCTCCGCAAATATATAAACAATTACTTATGGTATCAGGTTTTGAAAGATATTTCCAGATAGCTAAATGTTTTAGAGATGAAGACTTACGTGCTGATAGACAACCAGAATTTACGCAAATAGATGTTGAAATGTCGTTTGTTGATGAAGATGATGTTATGGAAGTTGGTGAACAACTAGTAGCTAGTATTTTTAAAGAAGTAAAAGGTCTTGATATCAAGCTTCCATTAATGAGAATGACTTATGATGATGCTATGTGTAAATATGGTTCTGATAAACCAGATCTAAGATTTGGTATGGAAATTCAAGAAATCACTAAATTATTTAAAGACACTGAATTTACTTTATTTAAAGATATTTATAATAGTGATGCTATTATAAACGCTATTGTTGTAAAAGATAGTGCTGATAAATTTTCTCGTAAAGATTTAGATAAACTAACTGACTTTGTTAAAACATATAAAGCTCAAGGTCTAGCTTACTTAAAATATCAAGATGAAATAACAGGTTCTATTAAAAAATCTTTAAGTGAAAAAGAACTTACAAGTATTAAAGAAGAACTAAAAATTGAAAATAACGACTTAGTATTAATTATTTGTGGTGGTTATAAAATAGTTAAACAATCCCTTGGTGCCCTAAGATGCAAACTAGCTAGAGACTTAAATTTAATAGATAAAGATGAATATAAATTATTATGGATTACTGATTTCCCAGCATTTGAATGGTCTGAAGAAGAAAACAGATATATGGCAACTCATCACCCATTTACAGCACCTAAAGATAATGATGTTGATAAATTACTAAATGCTAAAAACGAATGCTATAGTAAAGCTTATGATATTGTAATTAACGGTTATGAAGCAGGTGGTGGATCTATTCGTATCCATGATGAAGAAGTTCAAGAAAAAATGTTTACAGCTTTAGAATTAACTGAAAAAGATATTGAAGAAAAATTTGGTTTCTTTGTAGAAGCTTTAAAATATGGATGCCCTCCTCATGGTGGCTTTGCTCTAGGTTTAGATAGATTAGTTATGTTATTATGCGGTACCGAAAATATTCGTGATGTAATAGCATTCCCTAAAACTGCATCAGCATCTGACTTAATGTGCGAATGTCCAAGTACAGTAGACGAAAAACAACTAAATGAACTAGGTATTAAACTTAAATAAAACAAATTCTATGAAATTTGTTTTTTTTAATGTATAATAGAGAATAGTTTTTTAGGGGGCAAGGTTATGGAAGACTGTCATAGATACAATTATGGACCTGTATTAATGGAATTTGTAATCAAAAATATAGATGAATTTATAATTCCCGAAAATCAAAAAGCTTGTCTTTTATTATGGAGTAAAAATATTTTTACTGTAATGACTAATAATTATGATAATGATTTCTCATGGATTACTATCTCTGATTTATCAGAAGAAAACGAAAAAATATTTGCGGATTTAAGTAAAACAGATAATAGACTAGGACATACTTGGGGAGGTCGCGGATTTAGAATAAATATTAAACCCGAACCAGGACGTGATACATATGAAGAATTTAAAGAACTAATAGACCAGTTTGCTTACCAAGATGTTCAAAAAGAAGGCTATATAACTATTGAAGAATTCATGCGTGATAATACAGACTGTTATAAAAAAATTAGAAACCCTAAATTTAAATACATAAAAAAACCAAAACGCCAAGAATATGATGATCCATCTGAATTTTCTAAAGCATTTGATAGATATGTCGAATCAACTTTTGTTCCTGTTATGATAAGAGTAATGGATGAAACCAAAATGATTAAATCATTTCAAGAATATGTAGATGATAGTAGATATAAAGGATTATATGATCCAGATACTAATAGAGTATACTTAAATAAAACATATTATAAAGCTCATATGAATTACAAAAATAATATTAAATTAATAAAATTATAAAAATTATGTTATAATATTAACGTAACATATGAGGTGATAATATGGAGAGTTTGACTAAAAAGAAAAAAGGACCAAATCAAACTGCTATTGTAGTAGTAATGATGATAATGGCAACAGTTTTAGGTTGCATGACTATTGTTGATTATCAAAATAGTTATTCTATAAAAGAAGATACTAATATTGAAGTACCAGAAGAAACTACTACTGAAGAAGAAATAATAAATACAGAAGCAATTGAAGCTAATAAAAAAATAAGTAAATTACAATATGCAATCACATATGCTTTAAATGAAATAGATGCTATTGATAGTCGTAAAAATACCGAAATAATATATAGTGATGCAGAAAAAATAAAATTTACATTTGCAACTATTTCTTTAATCGATAATGAAGATAACATAAAAAGAAATACTAATAGTGAAGGTCAAAATATAGCAGGATATCTTGGTATAAATAAAGATTACTTCAAAAAAATATATACTGAATTATTTACTAATCCTGTAGATGAAACTACATTAGCTAATATATATACTGAAAAAGATAATTATATTTATGGTAGTGTCTCAGTTGGTCTAGTATTATCAAATACAACATTTAAATTAAATTCATTTACTCAAGATGGAGATACTTATAATATAATAATTGATGTTTTAAAAGATAACACTAATAACTCTGAATATGCTAAATACTTTGGTGACAATGTCGTAGAATATCCAGATAGTTTAGTTTCTTATTCAATAAAATTAAGTGTTACTAAAGCTGAAAATTTATACAAAATAAATTCTATGGTAGCTTATTAAAATAAGCTACTTTTTTTATGAAAGTTATGCTATAATTTAAAATGAATAATGAGGAGTTGAACTTATATGACAGAGAAAGAAACAATGCTTAGAAGTGTTTTATTCTTAGTTGTAGGTATTTTACTTTTACTTTCATTAGTAATATGTATATATGTTGTAAGTCAAGAAAGTGACTTAGTACCAATTGAATCTGTAGTAACTAATATTACAAAAGATTCAGGTACATCAGGAAAAAATCAAGTATATGTTACATATGAAGTGGATGGCAGTTCTTATAACTATGCTTTTAATACTAAAAAAGATTATCAAGTAGGAGATAAAATAAATATCTATTATCACTCTAAACAAGTAACATCTGTTCAATTAAGTAGAACAAGTAAATTAATTTTTATCTGTCCATTAATTGGTTTAGGTTTATGTGCTCTAGGTCTTTATGAATTATTTAAAAAGAATAATCGTGAAAAAAATCAATTTAAAACAACAGCAATTGGTGTTATTGGTAACACAGAAGAACTAAAAATAATAAATGAAGAACCTTCGTCAGTTCCAAAACCAGAACCGGCAACTGTAGCAACAGAACCAGAAACTGTTCCAGTAACTGAACCAAAAACAGAACCAAAAGTAGAAAAAGTGGAAGAAACTAAAAAAGAGGAGGAAATCGAAATGCCACAAGAAAAAGAAGTAAGTGATGTTCAAATTACTGATATCTATCCTAAAGAAGAAGTAACAACTCCTAAAAAAGATCTTTCTTCATCAATAGTTGAAAAAGTAGAAAAGACAGTTAATGATAAAAAAATAGAAGTATCAGAAGATGAATTAAAAGATGTAATAAAAGGTGTTCTAGCTGAAGTAATTCAAGAAGTAAAAGAAGATAAACCAAAAGAACCAGTAGTTCAACAAAAAGTTATTCCTAACTATTATTATATTTCAGGAACAACATTAATATATGAAGAAGCTGGTAAAGAGAAAAAAGAATTAGAACTTAAAACAATAAAGAGTGTTGTAAGAACAATTAATAAAGCAGGTAATGTAGTTAAAGTTACTGTCTCAAATGATGCTGTTAAATGTATCTTAACTAATATGAAAAATATCGATTTAGGTCAAGTAGCAGATTTATTAAAAAATAAATTAAGTGCAATGGATGATAGTTTTAAAGAAGAAATAGAACATAAAGAATATTAATAAATGAGGTGGAAGTATGAAAAAGAAATATATCATAATAACAATTATTATAATAGTATTATTAGTACTTCTATGCTTATTTATATCATCTAAAAATAATAAACATTCTACTATTAATAAAATATTTACTAATAAAACATATACTGAATATAAAGCTGGAAATAGAATCCATTATAATGATGAAGAATGGATAGTCATGTATGATTCAAATGAAAAAGAAGACTATGTAACATTAATATGTGCAAGTATTCTATATTTGGGTGAAGAAGATATTGATAAAGTATTAGATGGTATTTATGAAACAAGTGAATTAAATGAATACTTAAAAACAACATATGCTAAAGAATTAGGTGAAGATAACTTAGTAGAAATTCATGGGTATAAAGTAAGACTATTCAATGAAGACGATATGGAAAATTTACTAACTTATGAATATGTAGAAGCTGAAGATAAATATAATATATTAGAATGTCCAGATTATATATGTTTAACTAATGTATCATATGCAACAATGATTGATACTAAAGAAGGCGATTATAATGTAGATGAAATATCTGATATAGATGATTCATATGACTATGAAATTCATTTAAAATATTATAATTTATATTCTACATATGAAACATATCAATTAGAAAGTATAGTTGATGACAATACATTATTTGTAAGACCAGTAATTAATTTATACAAAGATAGCATTGAGGAGAACAATGAAAAATAAAAGAAATATTATTCTAGGAATAACATTTATAATAGGTTTAATCCTTTATTTAGCAGGTTTATTTCTTCTATTCGGATCAGTATTTAATAAAGTATCTTTACTAAATATTTTATTTCCTAAAACAATAATTACAACAGATTTCTTAATAAAAATTAAAATAACTGGTTGTATCCTATTTTTAGTAGGATTTATAATCTTTATGTTATCAGTTATCTTGTTATATAGAAAAGATAACAAAGAAGAAAATAAAGTAAATTTAATAATTGAAGGTAAAGCAGATGTTCTAACTATTATTATCATGACATATATTATGATATTTATGTTAGTTATATGTTTAATATTTAATGAAGTAATTGGAGCTTTATTATTTGGAATAACTATTATTGTTCAAAGCTTAATAAATTGGTTATTAATAAAATACTATAGTAAGAGCTATAAAAGGAAATAGTTTATTATTTTCTCTTTTTATTGTATATTATAAGTGGTGATAGTATGAATAATAATGAAAAAAATACTATTGATAAATTTCTAGATTATGTCGAAGAAAAAGGTGGTAAAAAATATATTCGTAAAAGAATATATGAAAAACCAGCTAAATGGAAATGCATAATAGGTTTTATATTTACTTTAATAATATTATATTTTTTATTAAGATTATTTAGTTTTTCATTAATGTCAATAGGTCTAATATTATTAGATATTTTATTCTTAACATTCTTTAGCATAAACTTATTTACAGAAAAAGGTTTTGGTTTACCAAGAACTATTCTTATCGAAGAAGAAAAAGAAAATAAAGAGTAGTATTGTAATTTTAAAAAAATATAGATATAATCTATAATAGGTGAAAGATATGAATATAGGTATAGATATAGATGATACAATAACCAATACATATGATACATTTTTACCTATGGTAGCAATTAAATACGGTTTAGATATAAATAGACTTAAACAAGAAAAAATATCTTATGATACCTTAAAAGAAAAACTACCAGACTATGATGGTTTTATGGCAGAATGCTTTGATGCAATGGCAAGAATAATACCAGTTAAAGATAATGCTAAAAATATCTTAAATAAATTAAGAAAAATGGGCCATAAAATAATAATTATAACAGCTAGAAATTATAGCGATTATGATAATCCATATGAACTAACTTATGAATATTTAAAAGCTAATGAAATACCTTTTGATAAATTATTAGTTAATATATCTGATAAAGGAAAAGAATGTGTATTAGAAAATATCGATTTATTTATTGATGACAGCTATAATAATTGTAAATCAGTTCAAGAACAAGGGATAGAAGTTCTTTTAATGGATGCTAAATTTAATACTGATAAAAAAGACTTAGTTAGAGTAAAAGATTGGGAAGAAATATATACTATTATAAATAGTATGAGTTAAAGGAGAAGATAATATGAACGATAACAATCAAAATAATTACAATCCAAATTCAACAAGCTTTGATAATGCATTTAGTTCTAACAATTATAATCCAAATAATAATATGCAAATGCAAAACCAACAGGTGATGAATCAGCAACAAACCATGAATAATCAAATGAATAACCAAATGAATCAACAAATGATGAACCAACAACAAATGAGTAATGAACAAATGGGTGGATTCTCAGAGCAAAATCAAAATCAACAAATGATGAATCAACAATTTGGTAATTTATATGCTAATCAAAATCAACAAACACAACAACCTAATATGAATAATATCAATAATCCGATGACACCAAACAATGGAAATGGTTCAAATAATTCAAAAAAAATGAATAAATTGTTTTTTATACCTATAGGTGTAGCAGCTTTAGTATTAGTAATAGTTTTAATAAATGTTATTGCTACTAAAACACTTACTTGTACTATCTCTGAAACATCTGATGCCTATAGTATAAAAGAAGAAGATACTCTAAAATTTAAATTTGGTAAAATAAAATCCAAAAAAGAAGTAGTTACTTTTACTTTTTCATCAGATATTGATAGTTCTAATATTGATACTTTTGTTGAACTGATGGAAGAATCTTTGGAAGATGAATGTGAAGACGGCTGCAAATATAAAATAGATAGAAGCGGTAAAAAAATTACTGCAACAGTAAACTACAAAGGTGACGACATTGATGAAAAAGATAGTACTTTCGATGAATTAAGTAATGATTATGAAGATAATGGCTACTCATGTAAATAAGTTCTAAAAAGAACTTATTTTTTGTTATAATGAAATAGGTGGTTTTATGAATATTCCTAAATTTTTAAAAGATAATGATACAATTGGTATAACAGCATGTAGTTGTGGTGTTCTAGATAAAATAGATAAATATGAAAAAAGTATTAACAATATAAAAAAATATAATCTAAATATTAAAGAAACTAATAACGTTAGAACAAGTGGTAAAGTAAGTAGTGATATTAATACAAGAGTAAAAGAACTAGATAGTTTAGTTACTGATAAAAATATTAATATGATAAGTATTGCAGCTGGCGGCGACTTTATGTTTGATATGTTAGATAATATTAACTATGAAAATATTAAAAATAATCTTAAATGGTTTAGTGGTAGTAGTGATCCTACTAGTTTACTATATACTATAACAACTAATTTAGATATACCAACTATCTATAGTCCTTCTAATATGTCAGGTTTTGATAGTGAAAATCTTCATCAATCTTACATAGATTATCTAAATATTATAAAAGGCAACTTAGTAAAACAATATAAAAGTGAGTACTATGAAAGTGATGATAACGTTTATGACTTACCTAATAAATGGTTAAATTTAAATGGTAATGTAAATGTTGAAGGAGCACTTATTGGTGGCTGTTTAGATGTTCTAAAAGATTTAATAGGTACTAAATTTGATAAAACTAAAGAATTTATTTCTAAATATGATAATATCATTTGGTACTTTGATATCTTCTCATTAAGTAGTGAAGAATTATATCGTACATTACTTCAATTTAAATATGCCGGTTATTTTGAAAATACTAAATTAATAATTATAGGTAAAGTAAGATTTCCTAATACTATAACAAACACATCATATGAAGATGCCATAAAAGAATCTCTAGGTAATATAAAAGTCATTTATAATTTTGATATTGGTCATGTAAAACCATCTATGACTATGATAAATGGTTTTGAAGTAAGAGTAATTAGCAATGAAAAAGAGGGAAGTTTAGAATATATAAAATAATTATTGCAATTCATTAATAATGGGTATATAATTTAATAGTTCGCAATCGAACTAAAGTGGTGATTAGATGAATGAATACTCAGTAACATTAGAATTAAAAAGAATAAATACTAAAATATTTAAAAAAATATCAGAAAGATTACGCGAAAAGAAATTAGCTATATCACCAGTTCAAGCAAGAATTTTATTTACTCTTCATAATTCTAAAAATAAACTTAATCAAAAAGATATCGAAAATATTATAAATCGTAATAAATCAACTACGTCATCTATTTTAGATACTATGTCTAAAAATAATCTAATAAAAAAAGAAATAGATAAAAATGATGCTCGTAAATATAACATAATATTAACTAAAAAAGCTTTAAAAATAATAAAAAAATTAGATGAAGATCGCTTAGAAAATGAAAAAAAGATAATGGAAAATATTACTGAAGAAGAATTAAATAACTTTAAAAATTTTATAAATAAAATAGAAAATAACTTAGAAAGGATGTAATTATGAAAGAATTATTTAAAAACTTTGATAAAAAAGATAAATTCTATATATTACTATGTATTATTTTAGTAGTATTTCAAGTTTATATTGAATTAAAAATGCCAGAATATATGAGTGAAATAACTCGTTTAGTTCAAACAGATGAAAGTACTATGAAAGAAATATTACTTTCTGGAGCAGGCATGTTAGCATGTTCACTAGGTGTCTTAGTAACGATGATTATAGTAGGCTACTTATCATCATCTTTATCAGCAAGTTTTTCTAAAAAAGTAAGAAGAAAAGTCTTTGCTAAAGTAGAAGAGTTTGGTATTGCTGAAATCAAAAAATTCAAAACAAGTTCACTAATTACTAGAACAACAAATGATATTACTCAATTAGAATCTCTTATTAGTATGGGGCTTCAAATGATGATGAAAGCACCAATTATGGCAGTATGGGCTATACTAAAGATAGTAGGAACTAGTTTAGAATGGAGTATCTTTACTGCTATATCTGTTGTAATCATGTTAATAACAAATGTTATTATAATGGCTTGTGTTATTCCTAAATTTGAAAAATTACAAAAATTAACTGATAAAATAAATGGGGTAACAAGAGAAAACTTAACAGGTATTCGTGTAATAAGAGCATTTAATGCTGAAAAATTTGAAAAGAAAAGATTTAATGATGTTAATGAAGAACTAACAAATACGCAATTATTTAATCAAAGAGTATTTGCTCTAATGAATCCAATGATGAACTTTGTTATGCATTTTCAACAACTAGGTATCTATACTATGGGTGCTTTCTTAATCGCTGCAGCTGGTATGGTTGACAAAGTCAACTTATTCAGTGATATGGTTGTCTTTAGTAGTTATGGTATGCAAGTTATTATGTCATTTATGATGTTAATTGCTATCTTTATGATATATCCAAGAGCTAAAGTATCAGCAGAACGTATTAATGAAGTTTTAGATTCTGAAATATCTATAATAGGTGGCAACTTCGATTCAGAAACTAAAGTAAAAGGAATAATAGAATTTAAAAATGTATCATTTAAATATCCAGATGCAGATGAATATATTTTAAGAAATATATCTTTTAAAGTAGAACAAGGTGAAACAATAGCATTCATCGGATCAACAGGTTCGGGTAAGAGTACTTTAATTAACTTAGTACCAAGACTTTATGACGCTACCGAAGGAGAAGTCCTAGTAGATGGTATTAATGTAAAAGAATATAAAACAGAAACCCTAAATAATAAAATAGGTTATATACCTCAACAAGCAGTAATGTTTACAGGTACAGTATCATCAAACGTATCATATGGAGATAATGGTAAGAAAAAACCAAGTAAAGAAAAAATAAAACAAGCTATTAAGATAGCTCAAGGTACTGATTTTGTTGAAAAATTAGAAGACACATATGATGCTCATATAGCTAGAGGTGGTACTAATATATCTGGTGGTCAAAAACAAAGACTTGCTATAGCTAGAGCAATTGCTCGCGACCCAGAAATTTATATTTTTGATGATTCTTTTTCAGCACTTGACTATCAAACAGATGCTAAACTAAGAAAAGAATTAAAAAAATATACTAAAGATGCTACAAGCATGATAGTAGCACAAAGAATAGGTACTATTATAAATGCTGATAAAATAATTGTTTTAGATAAAGGAAAGTGTGTTGGTATCGGAACTCATAAAGAATTATTAAAAACATGTTCTGTATATAAAGAAATTGCTTTATCTCAACTTAGTGAGGAGGAACTTAATAATGGCTAGAGGACCAGGTGCAGGTAAAATGGAAGTATCTGAAAAATCAAAAGATTTCAAAGGTACTATGATAAGACTATTTAATACATTAGAAAAATGGAAAATTATGTTTATAATAGCAATGATACTAGCTTTAGTAAGTGCTCTATTATCAACAATAGCACCTAATAAACTATCAGACTTAACAAATGTAATTTCAGCAGGAATAAAACCAGATACTGAAAGACTATCTGAAATATCAGAAGAAATATATTCAAATGTCTTAAGTAATTATATGGTTAAATCAGCATCACTTGGAGAAAATATAATAGATTCAACTAATGTCTTAGAAATAGGTGATGCCGATACAGAATCTGCTTTAAATGAATTTAATAGCTTATCTGATACAGAGAAAAAAAGTTATTTAGAAGATATTGAAATTGAAAATACTACTATTTCTGTTGATGATCAAATAAAATTTTTAAATATAATATCCGATATGGATGATTCTATGGTAACAGAAGGCTTACTTGCTAAAATGGATGAATTTCCAGAATCAATATATAACTTAGTTAAACCTAAAATGGATATGGATGATGTTAAATTAAGAGCTACTATATTAGGGATTATTTATGTAGCAAGTGCTATTTTCTCTTATATTCAAGAATATTTAATGGCTACTATATCAAATAATTTTGCTAAAAAATTAAGAAATGATATAAGTATTAAAATTAATAAATTACCATTAAAATATTTTGATAGTCATGAAACTGGAGATATCTTATCAAGAGTAACTAATGATGTCGATTCAATAGCTCAAAATATGAATCAAAGTCTAGGTACAATGGTTACTAGTATAACTCTATTCTTAGGATCTCTTTTTATGATGTTTATTACTAATTATATTATGGCAATAACTGCTATTCTAGCTAGTGCCTTAGGTTTTGTATTATCATTTATTCTTCTAAAAAAATCTCAAAAATATTTTATTAGAAGACAACAAGAACTTGGCGATATAAATGCCCATATTGAAGAAATATATTCTGGCCATAATGTAGTAAAAACATATAATGGTGAAAAAGAAGCACAAACTAAATTCGATTCTATAAATGAAAAACTATATCATAGTAATTTTAAAAGTCAATTTATTTCTGGTATTATGCAACCAATTATGATGTTTACTGGTAACTTTGGCTACGTAGCTGTCTGTGTAGTAGGAGCTTTACTTGTTATGAATAATCAAACATCATTTGGTACTATAGTAGCATTTATGATTTATATTAGATTATTTACTAATCCATTATCTAGAATTGCTCAAAGTATGACTAGTCTTCAATCTACAGCAGCAGCTGCAGAAAGAGTATTTGAGTTTGTAGATGAAAAAGAAGAAACAAACGAAAAAAATATTAAAGAAAAATTAAATCCATCTAAAGTAAAAGGTAATATTGAATTTAAAAATGTTAAATTTGGTTATGATGATAATAAAATAATTATAAAAGACTTCAGTGCTAAAGCATCTCCTGGTCAAAAAATAGCTATTGTAGGACCTACTGGTGCAGGTAAAACAACAATGGTAAATCTTCTTATGAAATTCTATGAAATAAATGAAGGAGATATCATTATAGATGGTATATCTACAAAAAATTTAACTCGCGAAAATATTCACGATTTATTTATAATGGTTTTACAAGATACATGGTTATTTGATGGAACTATTGGTGAAAATATAAAATTCAATAGTAAAAATATTACTGAAGAAGATATTTGGAAATATTGTAAGATAGTTGGTATCGATCACTTCATAAAAACATTACCAGGTGGTTTAGAATCTGTAGTTGGTGATAATGATAATATAAGTCAAGGTCAAAAACAATTACTAACTATAGCTCGTGGTATGATAAAAAATGCTCCATTCTTAATTTTAGATGAAGCTACATCTAATGTCGATACTCGTACTGAAGAATTAGTTCAAAAAGCAATGGATAAACTTACTGAAGGAAGAACATCATTTATTATTGCTCATAGATTATCTACTATAAAAAATGCTGATTTAATTTTAGTAATGAATGAAGGTAATATAATAGAACAAGGTACTCATGATGAACTTATGAAACAAAATGGTTTCTATGCAAACCTATATAACAGTCAATTTGAGAAGACGATTTAATCGTCTTTTTTATATATTAATAATTCATAAAGTATGTTATAATCATACTAGAATAGTGGGATTGGCTTATGAAGAAAATATTTAATGCAATATTAATTTCTTTACTAGGTATTATAATACCTAATTTTGTCATGGCAGAAGACTACTATATAGTTAACTACAATATAAAAATAAATGTTAATAGTAATAACATTTATAATATAGAAGAATCATTTACAGCAAACTTTAATAATAAAGTAGATACTATTAATATAAAAATACCTTACTATTTAAAATATAATCGTAGTGATGGTACATTAATTAATAAAAGAGCTATTATAAGTGATATTGAAGTAGATAATAATTTCTCCTTAACTACAGAAGAAGGCTATCGTACAGTATATATTGGTAATTTAAATGAAAATAAAAATACTAAATATTACCTAATAAAATATAATTATAATGTAGGTAATGATACTATAAAAAATGAAGATGAATTTGTCTTTTACTTCCTAAATACTAATGCTATAGTTAATGATATTACATTCACAGTTAATATGCCCAAATCATTTTCTAAAGAAAATATTTCTTTTATAGATGAAAATGGTATAGAAGTATCTAATATAGAATACACTGTTGAAGGTAGAAAAATAAAAGGTATAATAAATACTGTAACTAATCCAGGTATTAACTATGGTATTAAAATAAAATTAGATGATAACTATTTTAAATATACAACAAATAATACTAATAAATTAACAATTATATCTATAATATTAAGTATTATACTTATCTTAATTACATTACTAATATCTTATATTATAAGACGTAAAACATCTTGTCCTAAATATCATAGTGTTTACTTTGATAAAAATATAAATAGTTTAGAAATGAGTTATTTATATAACGGTTACTTAAAAGAAGATGATATTCCATCATTATTTATTACTTTAGCAAATAAAGGTTTTATAAATATTGAAATAAATAAAAATGGTTACAAGATAACCAGAAAAAAAGACTATGACTTAGATGATACTCTAGAAAAAGCTTTTATGAAAGAATTATTTTCTGAAAAAGATGAACTAGATAAACAAGACTTATTAACTTCAATAAGCGATATGAAGACTATTCTAAATAATCGCTTAAAAACTCATAAAACTATTGATGTTTATACAAGTCCTATCTTTAACTATAAAATAATCTTCTGGTTATTAATATGGTTAATATTTATCATAAATAATATTCAATTATTATATGAATATCAAACTAATATTATATTATTTAATATCTTAATATCTGGTACAGGTTTAGTTTTATTATTAAATAATATTACTAGTAATAGAACTATCTTTTCTAAAATAATTATATCTATTATAAGTATTATCTTAATATCTTCTCCTATTATCTTAAGTTCATATAAAGCGTTCCTAATTGACTTCTCTAAAACAATAAGTTATATAATAGGAATAATATCTATTATCATAATATTTAGTATCCTAACATATCTTGGTAAAAGAAGTTTATATGGTAGAAAAATGTATAATAAAATTAATGCATATAAAGAATATTTATTAAATATGGAAGATAAGGTAGTATCAAGAGAATTATTAGAAAATAAAGATTGCTTCTATCGTGTATTACCATATACATTTACACTTAATATCTTTGATGAATGGTATCATAAATTTGCAGATAAAAAAATCGGCCGTCCATCATGGTATAAAGAAGATAATTTTGAACTAGAAAAATTCTATGAAAATATAAAAAAAATATATATAGATATCTTAATAACTATAAAAAAATCATAAAATAAGGTGGTGATCTAAATGAGTAAAAAACCAAAATTTGAAATAGGTGACGAAGTAATTGTTATCAGTACAGGTATAAATGGTACTATAAAAGAAGTAAATCTCCATAATGAAAATGAAAATATATATACAGTACTTATAAATGGTAAAAGAAATAAATTCTTAGAATCTGATTTAAGAATCTATCGTAAAAAAAATAAAATAATGCAACTTGATATGGATAAATTCGCTATCGACTTAGAAATAGAAGATGAACTAAATAAAATAATTTTAAAACTTAACTTAGATAGACCATATACCGAAGATATAGAACTTCAAAATGCAGCTAAATTACAAATGTATTTAGCAACAATTCCTCGTTTAGATGAAAAACTTAAAGAAAATATAAAAACAACTATCTTTGATACAGTAATTACTAAAAATTTATTAGAAAATAATAGTTCTAGTTTATATAATACATACATCTTTAAAGAAATACTTAATAAATTAGATAGTAATGTCTTAAATGTCTTACTTACTGATGAAAATAATAACTACTATGTATCTAATCTAGTTAAAATAGGTGATCAATATTATTATTTTGATGTAACTTTAGAAAAAGCTGTCTTTGAAGCTAATGGATCTAACTATGATAACTTTGTCTTATGTTGTGCTGCTTTAGGTAAAAATAGCTATGAGCAATTCTTTAGACCAATCTCTTTAATAGATTTTAATAAAGAATTAAAAGAAGATACTTTACCAAATAATATTTCTAATATTGATATAGATATAGATTTAGTAAATAAAATCTTAAATATGTGAGATATTTGACAAAATATCTCTTTTTTAATAATATAATTCTCATTAGGAAGTGAAAAAATGGCATATAAAGATATATTAACAATTAATGATGTTGAAATTTATTTAAATGAACATAATCAACGAGTAAAAATATATGAAAAAGTAGATAATAATTTATGTAATTTAATTACTAAAGAAGATATAGATTTAATAGAATTAAGTCAAAAAGGATATAAAAAAGTAGAAGATAAAGAAAAATTTTTAAGTCCTGATGTAACTTATACTTCAGGAGCATTATATGAAATTCAAGAAATATTTTCTCATAAATTAGATCAACCATTTTGTAATGAAATATCTAGTATTGTAACTGGTTATGATGAAGATGGAGAACCTATAGAAGAATATTATTTTCCTGGTTCATTCCTACATATTTATAAAAATGATTGTAAATACATAATATTATATGATTTAGACGATTTCCGTTACTTAGATATCTTAAAAAGTAATACTATTAATAAAGCAATAATTCCAATATCTGATTATGAAAAAGTAGATTATGAATTTAAAAATAATGTATATAGTTTAGAGGAATTATATAATATAATTGATGAACTAAATAACAGAAAAAAATTAATAAAATAAAAAAGATTATTTCTTATCGAATAATCCTTTTATTTTGTCTGCAAAACCTTTAGCACTATCAACAGTTATTTTTGCTTTAACACCATCTATAATGGCATTAATTTGATCATCGGGTAAATCAATACCTAAAATACCTTCAACAGCTTTTACAGGGTCTTTCTTAAAGTTTTTAGCAAAATCTTCATCTGATTGAACTTTCTTAACAACTTTTTCAATCATTTCTTTAACTTTATCCATACTATCTCTCCTTATGAGCTTATTATATATTAAAATATTAAAAAAGTGTATAATTTTTGATATAATGGTATTAGAAAGTAGTGATAAAATGAGTACAAGAAATGCTAAAAGAATAAAAAATGTTTTACCAACATCACAAATGATGGCTGATTTAAAACCGGGTAGATGTGATAGCTTTGTTTATATTCACAAAGATTTTGATGTAACTAACTTGGTTAAGTATGTTGAAAAGAGAAAAAAAGGAGAAGATAAAATAACTTATTTTCATGCCTTTATGACAGCAATTGCTAAAGTAATTTATAATCGTAATAAATTAAATTGGTTTATTCAAAATAGACATTTCTTTGAACATAATGATGTTGTTCTATCTTTTGTAGCTAAAGTAGCATTTGAAGACTCTTCAGAGGAATTAATGCTTATGATACCTATTGAAAAAGAAGACAATGTTGATTCAATTAGAGATTCTATAAAAAATAAAGTAGAAGCTATTCGTAAAAAAGGACCATCTAAAGGTGGTGCTAATAAAGCTATTGAAGTTTTAGCTAAACTACCTAATATCATTAGAGTACCAATTATGGGTTTATTTAAATGGATGGATGATAAAGGTTTATTACCATCATCTCTAGTCCAAGATAATTTATATTATAGTAGTATGATAGTATCTAATTTAGGTTCTATTAAATGTGATGGTATTCATCATAATATAACTAACTTTGGTACATCATCATCTCTAGCTACTATCGGTCAAATAAAAAATAAAGAAATAATAAATGATGATGGTACAAGAAAAGTAATTAAAGTATGTGATTTTGGTATAGCATTTGATGAAAGAGTAGCGGATGGATTTTACTTTATAAAATCTTTAGAATTATTACAATATATCTTTGATAATCCTGAACTATTAGAACATCCTGCTAGTGAAAAAATAGAAATAAAAAAGAACTAAATAATTATATTAGTTCTTTTTAAGTGGTTTATTACCTAAATCAAATTTATTACTTAAATTATTAACTAATTCTTCATATTTAAAATAAAGTTGATCATCAGTACTTATAGAAACTCTTGTTTTATTAGTATTATAATTACTATTAAACATTAATAATATACTATCATTTTCTCTTGTAATAACAACTTTATTAGTTTTAGATAAATAATCAACATATAAAAATAACTCACTACCATCTAAAAAACTACTAAATGGTTCATAAAAATCATTATCTTGACTAATCAATATTTGAAAAAATTCCTCATTTATTAAATCTTCATCATTTTGAATAGCTTCTAAATAAGGACTATTTAATGTTCCAACATCTAATCCACATAAGAAATTATCATTATCATAAATTGAAAAAGAATAAGACTTATCAGTATTATATTTAATCTCCATAAGATCACCTGTTTCATTTAAATTATTTTAACACTAATTTGTAACTTATGCTATAATTTAATTAATTAAGGGAGTGGTATAAAATGAGTAAACAAATTAATACAGAAGAATTTAATAAACTAATAAATGATACAGAACCAGTACTAGTTGATTTTTATGCCGACTGGTGTGGTCCATGTAAAATGTTATCTCCTATAATGGATGAAATATCAAAAAATAACAAAGTATATAAAGTAAATGTAGATGAGGAGTCATCCTTAGCAGCATCTCTAGGTATTATGAGTATTCCATGTGTAATAGCATTTAAAGAAGGAAAAGAAATAAATAGATCAATTGGTTTAGTAGATAAAGAAACTATTTTAGACTTAATTAAATAGAGGTATAATTATGGATAAAGAAAATAAATGGAAAGGTCTATTCTTCCAAGCATTACACTATGCTGAAATATCTGATGATATCGAAAATGATGATGACTTAACTAATGATAATTATAATGAAGTATCCTATACTGACTTAGTATCATTAATAGATAGTTTAACTGAAGAAGAATTAGATTATATTAAATCAAATATTAATAAATTACATAAAAAACTAAACCAAGTAACTAAACTAAATGATGCTGAAGCTCTAGAACTAAGAGCAATTAATACCTTAGAAGAAATAATAAATACCAAAGAAGAGACAAAGACATTATAGTTATTGTCTTCTTTTTTTGGTATAATGAAGAAGGTGATTATATATGCATGACATTATAGTTATTGGTGCTGGACCTGCTGGTTTAACAGCTGGAATATATGGTGTAAGAGCTAATAAAAAAGTTCTTGTTTTAGAAGCAAATAAAGTAGGTGGGAAAGTAAACCAAGCAGCTTTAATAGATAACTACCCAGGTATTTCTCATATAAAAGGAGAAGACTTAGCTCAAAAACTTTTTGAACAAGCTATGTCTCTAGGTGTCAAAATAAAAATAGATAAAGCTATGCAAATAATTGATAAAGGAGAAACTAAAACTGTTGTATCACTAGATAACTCTTACGAAACAAAATCAATTATTATAGCAACAGGTAATGAAAAATATACACTTAACTTACCTAATGAAAAAGAATTACTAGGTAAGGGTATTTCTTACTGTGCTACCTGTGATGGTAACTTCTTTAAAAATAAAGATGTCGCTATAGTAGGTGGAAGCGAGGAAGCCATAAATGATACTCTATACTTAGCAAATATATGTAATAAAGTATATTTTATTTATACAAATAAAAACTTAGATGTATCTAAATTAAATAAAGATAATATTGAAATAATAAATGATAAAATAACTAAAATAAATGGTAAATCTCTTCTAGAAAGTATTACTATAAATAATAAAGATATTAAAGTATCAGGTTTATTTATAGAACTTTCATCAGTACCAGAAACTAACTATCTATTAGATATTACTTATAAAGATGAAGAAGGCAATATAATAGGTGATGATTTACATACTAAAAAAGAAGGTATCTTTATAGCAGGAGATATTCGTAAAAAAGAATTAAGACAAGTAACAACTGCTGTAGCAGATGGTAGTATAGCAGCAACTCTAGCTATCCGTTACTTAAACAATCTAAAGGATAATAATTTGAATATTAAAATATATAAGAAAAATTTAATAAATGAAACTAATATTATAATAACTAATAATAATATTGAATATTCAAGCTATACTAAAGCTCCAGGTAGTGAAGAAGAAATAAGAGAAGAAAAAGAAATAGAAGATAAAGAAATAATAAATAAATTTATTAATGAAATATATATACCACATAAAAATAAATTAATTGAAATATCTAAACAATTTCAAGATAAAAAGAATTTAACTAGATCAAAAAATACTGCTACTAATAATTTATCTATTAAGGATGAAAACTTAAATATAGAATTTGATTGTTATATTCAAGAATATAATAATATACCAAGTCTTTTTACAGTAGAAGTAGAAAAATATATTAAAAATTTATAAACTAATATTTAGTTTTAATTTAACTATAAATATAATATAATAATAATGTTACAAATAAGTAGGTGATTACATGCCAAGAAGAAAGATAAAATCTCCATGGACTAAATACTATGATGGAGTAAAAGAACACTTAGATTATCCAGATTTTTCTGTATATAAATTAGTAGAATACACATCATCAAAACACTGGGATAATATAAGTTATAATTATTATGGTAATAAAAAAACATATTATGAATTTTTAAAACAAATAGATGAAGCTGCTCGTTCATTTAAAGCTATGGGTATTAAACATAAAGATGTTGTATCAATTTGTATGCCTAATACTCCAGAAGCTATAATAGCTTTCTATGCTTTAAATAAAATAAGTGCTATCTCTAATATGATTCATCCATTATCTGGTGAAAACGAAATAAAAGATTTTATTAATAAAACAGATAGTAAATGTTTAATAGTAATAGATGTTGCTTTAGAGAAAATAAATAATATTATTAAAGATACTAAAGTAAAAGATATTATTATTGTATCTGCAGCAGATTCAATGCCACCTCATTTATCAATTGTTTATCGTACTATGAATATTTATCAAAATACTTTAAATAGTTTTAAAAAGTTCACTAGTAAATACAAGAAAATGATGATTAAATGGAATGAATTTATTAAATTAGGTAAAAAATATAATAAAGAAATAGATGGCGATTTTAAAGGTAAAGAAATCTGTACTATCCTTTATTCTGGTGGTACGTCAGGTGCTCCTAAAGGAGTAGAATTAACTAATAATAATTTAAATGCTTTGGCAATGCAATGCTTTGAATTATGCGCTAACTTAAAAGAAAAAGATAAAGTATTAGCAATAATGCCTATCTTCCATGGCTTTGGTTTAGCAGTATGTATTCATACCGTTCAATATTTCGGTGGTACATCTGTTTTAATTCCTCAATTTAGTGCTAAAACATTTGATAAATTAATTAAACATTATACACCAAACGTTTTAATTGGTGTCCCAACGTTATATGAAGCATTAATAAGTAATAAAAATATGGCAAATTATAAAATGCCATTCCTAAAATGTGCTATATCAGGAGGAGACTCATTATCTGTAGAACTTAAGAAAAAAGTAGATACTTTCTTTAAAGAGCATGGGGCAGATATCCAACTTCGTGAAGGTTATGGCTTAACCGAATGTGCATCAGCATCATGTCTTACTCCTGAAAAATATTACCGTGTAGGGTCTATTGGCATACCAATGCCAGATACTTATTATAAAATAGTTCAACCTAATACTGACCATGAAATGCCTTATGGCGAAGAAGGCGAAATAGTTATATCTGGTCCTACTGTTATGTATGGTTACTTTAAAAGTAAAAAAGAAACTAAAGAAGCGTTAAAAAAACATCGTGATGGTAATATCTGGCTTCATACAGGTGACCAAGGTATTATGGATAAAGATGGATTCATTTATTTTAAACAAAGACTAAAACGTATGATAGTTTCATCTGGCTATTGCCTATATCCTCAATATATAGAAAATATTATTGAAGGACATCCGGATGTTATGACTAGTTGTGTAATAGGAATAGATCATCCATATAAAGTCCAAGTGGCTAAAGCATTTATAGTACTTAAAGACTCTAAAAAAGCTACAGTAGAAACACTAGATTCAATAAAAGAGCATTGTGAAAAAAATCTTGCTCGTTATTCATGGCCATATGAATATGAATTTAGAGATGAACTTCCTAAAACTTTAGTAGGTAAAATAGCATATAATGTTCTTATTCAAGAAGAAAAAGCAGAACATAATAAAAGAGTCTTCCCAGAAGAAGAAAAGAAACCTATTGCAGTTGAGGTTGTTCAAGAAGATTTATTATTAAAAGAATTAGATAAAAAAGAAGAAGTTGATAACAAATAAGTTATCAACTTTTAATTTCTATAAACTAATTTTTTAATATAATTTTCTGTTTCTATATTAGGTTCAAAATAATTATCTTTTTGTTCATTTAATTCTCTTTCATTAACAAGTATCTTATTTATACCATCAGTAAGATATACAGGGGCATTTATTTCTTTACAAGAACAACTACAAATAATACTATTAATAACTGCTATCGCATCTTCTTTACTAAAATTAGAACCAGCTATCCAATAATCATTATCATCTAGTAAATTAATATCAAATCTATCATCTTTATTTTTAGATACTAAAATACCTCTAATACCCTCATTAGTAACACACTTTTTAGCTATATAATTAGCAAAATACATTGTTTGTTTATCTAAATTATAAGGTGATTCTAGTTCTGTACCATTCTTATAAAAAATAGTAATATTAGGAATATTATTAATATAAATACAAACTTCCTTACTTAATATTTCCATGATAAAACCCCCTTTTTACCAAGAAAAATATTATAAAATAAGACTTAAATAGTGTCAAATTTACCTATCCAATAAGCTTCTTTATTTATCATCTATTTTAATTATGTTATTATTAGATTAATAATGGATAGGTGGGATTAAAATGGATCAAAATAAGAAAAAAGTAATTTTATCAGATAGCAATAAAACTAAATCCATTATCAATAATCCTATACCTAAAGATAACGTTGAAAAAGTAGACAAATACTTGAATGAATACGAAGTATTAGATGAATTTGAATTATATGATGAAAATTATATGCAACAAGCTATGATTAAAAATAATAATAATCCTGTTAGTCAAGATGAGCCATTAACAGAACCAGAAATAGAAGAAGAGGAAGAAATAAAACCAATCCCTCTTAAAATAAAAGAAATAACTTCTAAAGAAAAGATTGATAAAGTAAAAAAAGACATTACTAAAAAAATAAAAACTTATACTAAAAATATTAAACAAAAAATCAAAAAGAATACTACTAATTTAAATAGTAAAATAAAAGAAATGCCTAAAAAAGTAAAATATGCTAGTATCTTAATAATTTTGTTGATATCTTCATTTGCTTTCTATAAATTTTATAAGTATGAAGTAAAAATAAATACTTATAATATTGAATTACTAGGTCAAGAAGAAATATCTTTATATGAAGGAGAAATCTATGAAGAAGATGGTGTTAAAGCCATTAACTATGAAAATATAGATAATACAGATAAAGTAAATATTGAAGGTACAGTAGATACAGAAACAGTTGGTGAATATAACATAACTTATTCTATTAATAGTTTTTGGAAAAAGAACTATGTAACAAGAAAAGTCCATGTACTAGAAAATCCTCTAGGAGATATTGTCTTCTCTTTAGTAGGCGATGAAGATATAACAATTGATTTAAATTCTGAATACCAAGATGAAGGCTATAGCGTACGATCAGAAGATAACCAAGATTATTCTGAATATATAACAACTTATAGTAATGTAAATACTAATAAAGTAGGAGATTACCAAGTAAGTTATTTAATAAAAATAAGTGATAAACAAAGAGAACTAATTAGAAATGTTCATGTAACTGGACCTAGATATGAAGTTAATTATAATAAAGAAGTAGTAAATAGTGATATTACTATTAATATAAGTAGTAATATTAATGACTTTGATTATTTCATAGTAGATGGTAATAAAATACTTCAAGAATCCATTGAATATAAAGTAAGTAATAATGGTACATATAAATTTGAATTAGTATCAAGTAGTGGTATATCAGATGAAATAAATGTTAGTATAACTAATATTGATAAGACACCACCAAGTGGTTCATGTAATGGCTGGATGAGTAGTCAAAATAAAAACACTGTCTTTAAAATTAATGCAACAGATGATCATGGTATATCTAAATACGTTTATAATGGAAAAACATTTACAACAGCTAACTTCACAGTAGACGGTTTAATTAATAAAGGTAATGTAACTATTTATGACGTAGCAGGTAATAGCTCTGAACTATCTTGTGCATATGGATATGGTGCTATTACACCAAAAAGTAATAGTAAAGTAGTCAAAAAATTCTCAAGTGATACATTATATTATTGGACAGAAAATGCCGGATCTAACTACTACATAACTCATATTTGGGTAAAAGATGCCTATAGTCAATTTGGTGTTGGTATCCCAAAAGAATTCCCGCAACTAGATACTGCTACTAATATAATGAGTATAACTTCTAATAAATATAATTATTATAGTAAAGCTATGATAGGTGCTAATGCATCAGGTTTTGTTACCAATAGTTTTAACTATAATATAGCTAAAAAATATCCAGAGTGGAAATGGTCGAGTAAATCCCCACTTGTAATAGTAAATAGTAAAGTATTACGTAATTATACTAATTTAGATTTAACTGGTATAGGAGTTAATGTCTATGGATTAGGTAAAAATGGTTACTTAACATATGAGTATATAGGTGGTAGTGATACATCAAAAAATCAAAAAAGAACTCAAAACTTAATAAATGCTGGTGTTAAAAATACATTTGCTTTCAGTCCTGTCTTAATTCATAATGGTAAAATCCAAAATAATTTAGGTACTGATAAAAATATTAGACAAGCAATTGGTCAAATAGATAAAAATAACTTTGTAATAGTATCTAATACCAATAATGTTAATAATAGAACAGCTGGTTTTAGCTTCAGTGCCTTAGCAAATACAATGAAAAATTTAGGATGTACAGAAGCTTATAACATGGATGGTGGTGGAAGTACTAATCTTGTTTATAAAAATAGAAATACTAATAAAGCATCTAGTCTAATAACAACAAGTAGAGATGTTGCCGACATAATCTACTTTGTAGAACAATAAAAAAAGTAAACGCAAGTTTACTTTTTATTATTCATTACCTTTTAATGACTTAACCATATCTATTTTCTTAACTTTCTTAGCAAGTAATTTATTAACTACAATAGTAATTAATAATACACTAACAATACCTATTAGATAAGTTCTTAAAGTAATATAAGCTCCAAAGTCATAATGATCACTAATAGCATACTTAAATAAATAATCAGTAAAGTAGTAACCTCCAGGTATACCAATTACTAAACCTACTATTGAAATCCACATATTTTGTTCAGTAAATATTTTTTCTATTTTTTTATCATCAAAACCTAATACTTTAAGAGTAGCAAATTGATAATCTTTTTCACTAAATGATAATACACCCATATTATAAATAATTATAATACCTAAAATACTAGCTAATAAAATAATAATAAATATCATACTTTTCATAGTTTCTGTCATATCACTTAGACCCTTTTTAATAGAATCAATACTTTGAATAGTAGAAACTCCATCTATTGTACTATCAACTTTATCATTAGTATAAATAGAATCTGGTTTATATTCTAAACCTAATGATTCAAAATATTCTTTAGTCATTGTCATATTTTGATTTTGAGCATCTTTATTAAAACCTACTATCTTAACCTCATAATAAGTATCATCTCCATAAATATGGAATCTAATTTTATCACCAATCTTATATCCATATGTTTTAGCAAGTTTTCTTGTTATATAAGCTCCATCACTAGATAATTTCATAATATTACTATCTTCATCTAAGAATTGAATAAACGAATTACTATCATCTACAAATAAATTATTATCTATTAATTCATTATCTATATCTAATTCAATACCATAAGATTTAGAAGAATACTTAGAAATATTATTATAAATATAATCTAATTCACTATCAGTAATATTATCATTTAAATTAAGACGATATTGATAATGGTTAACAGTATTCATAGATGTATCTAAGTAATTATTTATTGTATCAAGCATTCCAAGTGCACATACAATTAATAAAGCACATCCAGCTATTCCTAGAATACCTGTTAAAGTTCTCATTTTATTCCTTAATATATCTCTAATATTCCATTTAGCTTTAAAACTTAATTTACTAAATAATTTAGATTGTGTTAATTTTAAACTTTTTAATTTAACTTTAGGTCTTTCTACTCTAAGTATTTCTGATGCTGATTCCTTTAAAGTCTTTCTAGTACTAAAATAAGTAAATAAACATACTAAGAAAATAACAAATAAAGAAGTCTTTAATACACCAATGTCTATATAAGTAGAATAGTTAGGTACTTCAAAATAATCCATTTCCATATTTAACATAAATGGTCCTAGTAAATAATATCCAACTACTATACCAGCACATGCTCCTAATATACTAAGGAAAAGTCCATATGATATATAATGCCATGTAACACGATAATTTTTAAAACCTAGTGCTTTTAATGTACCAATTTGTGTTCTTTCTTGTTTAACTATTCTAGTCATTGTTGTAATAACAGATATTAAAGCTATAAAAATAAATAAATAAGTAAAAGGCCCTATATAAGTTTCTCCTTCTTCTATTTCACTTTGATATCCACTATATGAAAAACTATCTTCTATCTTAGTAACAGCATATACATTATCTATCTCTATAATATCCTTCTTTATATCATTAAAATCATCTTTATTATCTATATCTACTATTATATTAGAATACTTAATATAATCTTTATAATCAAAATCTTTTATTACATAATCTATCTTATCTACATCTATATTAAGTTCTTTACTAACTTCTGTTTTAATATAATCTTCTGTAATTTCATTTATACTTAAATAAGCATATCCATAATTACTATGATTTGGAAATAACTCCGTACTATCTTTAATACTATATACATGATCTGGTGTTTCTATTAAACCTTTAATTTCTTCTTTTAATGTTAAACTATTATAAGTAAGTTCTATTGTATCACCAACATTTAAATTATTTTCTTTAGCATAATAATTATCTATCCATATACCATCTTCGTTATTAAATTCTATACCATCTTCAACATAAAATTTAGATATATTATTACTATTAATAAAATTTAATTCTAATTGATGATCATCTTTATTATCTACATCTGCTAAAAAAGTAAGTACTCCCTCAGCATCTGCAACACCATCTATATCTTTTATTTGATCAATTTCGTTATCCGTAAATTCTCCATAAACATCTAAGTCTTGTAAATTATTCTCTTCATAATAATTATCTGCAGAATATTTCATTCCTAACATATAAGCTTCTATTCCAGTATAAGCCATTAAACCTATTAAAATCATTAAAAATATTGTAATAAATTGTGATGCATTATTTTTTACATCTCGAAACATTTTACGTTTTAACATCTTACCAACTAACCTCATCAACTTGTTTAGGATTTTTAATTACAATATTTTCTTCTACTTGACCATTTTTAAGTTTAATAACTCTATCTGCTATTTCTGCTATTAAAGAGTTATGAGTAACTATAATAACTGTTGTATCTTCATCACATTGTTTTCTAAGTAATCTAAGTACTTCAATTCCAGTTTTTGAATCTAAAGCTCCAGTTGGTTCATCGCACAATAATACCTTAGGATTTTTCATAATAGCTCTTGCTATACTAACTCTTTGTTGTTCACCACCAGATAATTCAGAAGGGAATTTATTAATATGTCTTCCTAAACCAACATCTTTAAGTACTTCCTTAGAATCTTTAGTAGTAACAGTTACATCTTTAACTAAATTAACATTTTCATCTACTGTAAGAGTAGGCATTATATTATAAAATTGAAAAATAAATCCAACATCATGTGCTCTATAGTTCGTAAGTTCTTTATTATTAAATTTAGCAATATCTTTTTCACCTACGATAACACTACCTGATGTAGGTTTATCCATTCCACCAAGTATATTAAGTAAAGTACTTTTACCTGCACCAGAAGGACCAAGTATTACAACCATTTCACCTTGATTAATTTCTAAATTAACATTATCCAAAGCATTAAAAGATTGTTCTCCTATTTTATATGTCTTTTTAACATTCTTTAATTCAATAAAACTCATGTAATAACACCTCTTTCTAAAAATATGAAACATATTTCATATTAATTATAGTGTTTAAACACAATATAGTCAATCAATATATGATATAATACTAATTACGAGGGATTATTATGACAAGAATACCAACTCAAAAAAGATCAATTGAAACTAGAGATAAAATCATTGAATCAGGTTTTAATCTAATTACTAAAAATGGTTACTATAATACTAATACAGCTGAAATAGCTCAATATGCAGGTGTATCAACTGGTATTATTTATAGTTATTTTAAAGATAAACATGATATCTTAATAGAAGGTTTATCTCGATATGGTGATAGTATCTTTTTTCCTATGTTAAACATTACTATAGATTATATAAATAAAGTTGATTTAGAAACAATTATAAGTAAGATGATAGATAAATTTATCGAAAATCATAATATGTCTAAAAAAGCACATGAAGAAATAGTAGCTATGATTCATTTAGATAAAGAAGTTGCAGAATATTTCCGTAATCGTGATATCAAAATGACAAAAAAAATATATGAAGTATTAAAAAATAATGGCTACGAATCTCCTAATTTAATGGAAAAAATCCATATAATGAATAATCTAATAGATAACTTATGTCATGAAATAGTTTATCATAATCATGAAGAACTTAATTCTAACGAAATGAAAACATTAGTTACTAAATGTATAATTAATTTATTAGAAAACGAGTAAAATTTGACAAAACCATAAATAAATGGTAGTATCTTACCCATCAAGAGGGAGTAGTTACCCAAAAGGGATTGTATGCGTCAGTACGATTCAAATCCGCATATAATTTAAATAACAAGACTTTTGTGAAAGCAAAAGTCTTTTTTGTATCCCTAATTTTAACAAAAAAACTTGTATACACCTTTCACAAAAGCCCGAATCTTGATTAGAAAGGAAAAAGCATCGGCGAAAAACAAAATTAAGAAAGGTGGAATGAATATGGAAAATTATCAAGAAGTACAAGTTGAAAGATTTGTAAAAGAAGGAATCGAAAATGGTACAATGAAACCATTTGTAGCAATTAAATATGCTAGAATCATTGCAAGAAAAGGTACTGTTGGCGAAGAAGTAATATCTTGGTCAGTAGACGAAAACGGAAAAGAATTAAAAGAAAAAGTAGATCAAGTATCATTAGATGATACTACTAAAGAACCTGGTTGGATTGTTACTAAAACATCAGAAAATGGCGAAGTAATATTAGATGAAAATGGCCATCCTAATGAATGGATTATCTCTGACTCAAAATTCAAATCTAAATATGAAATAGATTCAGAAAATCCTGGTCTTTATAAACCAGTAGGTGGACCACAAATTTTTGTTGAAATCCCAGTTAATATAACACTAGAACAATGGGGTTCAAAAATGAATATCGCAGCTGGTGGTTTTATAAATATAACAAATCCAAGTGATATGTATGGAATCTCAAAAAGGGATTTTGAAGATACATATAAAATTATAGATGAACCAATTAAAACAAAAAAACTTGTTTAACAAAAAAATATAAAAAAAGGGGGGAAAATATATGGAAAGAATAGAAGAAATGCCAGTTAGAACTGTAATCTTAAAAAAAGTAATAGATTCAAGTTTTGATTTACCAGAAATTAAAAATGGTATATTTACACCAGGTGAAATACTTGATTTCAAAGAAGAACAATTTGAAGAATTCAAAAGTTGTCATCCAGAATCTATTCAAGAAATCGAAATGACAGAAGAAGACTGGCTTAATTTAACAATATCAAATATTAAAGAAGCTAAAGATAGAATAAGTAAATTCGAAGAATTAACTTGTTTTAAATATTCAAGCAAATATTCAATAGATATTCCAAATTCATATGAAAATCTAATTGAATTCTATAGTAATTTAAAAAATGCTTATGCATATTCAAAATTACTAAAAATAACATCAAAGGCATTTGAATATGATTGCATATTAACGATGCGTGGAATCAATATGTTTAATCCGTTTGAAAGTGAATTACCATCAAAAAAATTTTTATAAAAAATAACATGAAAGTCTTACTAATTTAGTAAGATTTTTCATTTTGTAAAAAAGAAATTTTAATAATTTTTACTATACAAATTTGACAATTTAAATTATAATTAAGAAGAGAGTAGAAGTATGGAGGTGAACTTATGAATATAATGATTCCAAAACCAGTCAACGAAGTTTTAAATATCATAAACGAAAAAGGTTATGAAGCATATATCATAGGTGGAGCCGTTCGTAATTGGGTTATTGGTACTAAACCATCTAATTATGATATTAGTACAAATGCATCTTTAGAAGAAATAAAAAAAGCTTTAAAAGATTATCAAACATTCTATACTGGTGAAAATGATTCTCGCCTTGGGATAGTTAATTCTAAATTTCCAATGGAAATATCTCAATATAGAACTAAAGAGAATACTCTAGAAGCAGATTTAGCTAGCAGAGATTTTACAATGAATGCTTTAGCTTATTCAGATGAAGATGGTTTAATAGACTATGGTAGTGGTATATTAGACATCAATAATAAAATAATAAGACTTAATGGTGAAGATGATTCTCTAATTAAAGAAGATCCTCTTAGAATACTAAGAGCTATTAGATTATCTGCAGAATATGCTATGAGGATCGATCCTGAAACTCAAAAATATATGATAGAAAATAAAGAATTAATTAAAACAGTAGCTAAAGAAAGAATAAGAGATGAATTCTCTAAATTACTAGTTACTCCTCGAAGTGAATTCTATATAAAAAAATATTTTGATATTATAATAGAATTTATTCCTGAATTATCTTTATTAGAAAATTATCAACAAAATGATCCTCATCATATATATGATGCTCTAAATCATACACTAGCTTCTATGAAAGCTATTGAACCTAAATTAAATTTAAGACTAGCTATGTTATTTCATGATATAGCTAAACCATTTACTAAAGAATTAAATAATGATGGTACTGCTTATTATAAAGATCACGCTAAAAAAGGTGCTATTATTACAAGAGAAATAATGAATAGACTTAAATTTAGTAAAAAATTAATAGATAAAGTTACTAAATTAGTAGAATATCATGATTATGAAATACCTAGTGATGATATAAAAATAAAATACTTTTTAGCTAAATTTGGTACAGAAGATTTAGAAGATTTATTTAAAGTTAAAAAAGCTAATTATTATGCTAAGAGTCCTGCTTACACAACAGAACTCACTAAAATAAATAATGATTATGAAAGAGTTAAAAGGTTAACTAGAAAAACATCATTTATGAAAAAAAATGAACTTAAAATAACCGGTAAAGACTTATTAGATTTAGGAATAGAACAAGAAAATCTTGGTAAATCATTAGACATAATATATAAAAATATCTTAGATGGTAAATTAAAAAATAATCGTGAAAAGATTATTGATTATGTAATAAATAAATTACTACCTAAAGGATATGATAATGAATTATTTAAAAAGGAATAGCTAAACTATTCCTTTTATTCTGTGTAGTCATCTGTATAACTACCACTTTTATCTTCTAAAACAATTATAGTTTTATTTTTATCTTTACTTTCAAAAACATATTTAAAAGCCAAATTTTCATCATCAGTACATTCTTTAAACCAAAGATTAGAACAATCAGCTAAATCACTATAAACATATGCAATATACTCTGTAGCTTGATATTCGTCTTCATCAAATTCATACTTTTCATCTATATAAGCTTTAGCTGCACTAGAATTTGTTTCGATATAAGCTAGTTTACCAAAATGAATAAGTAATAATACTAAGACGATAATGATAGTTAATAAAATTAATTTCCATACAAAAGTACCAACTCTACCAAATATATTTTTTACAGTATCAAGAGATTTACCCATAATAAAGCCTCCTATTATAAATATTTTATATATTTAATTATATCATATCCTAGACACAATTAAGTAAAATAGTGGTATAATGTTTACAAGGAGGATTTTTATGGTAAAGAAATTAATTTCAGAATTTGTTGGAACAATGCTTCTTGTTATCTTTGGATGCGGAACAGCTGTAGCACTTAGTCAAGTTTATGTTCAAGCTGGAGCATCTGCTAGTGATACAGGATTGCTTACATCAATGTATGGTGGAATAGTATTAATTGCTTTAGCATTCGGACTAGTTCTTACTGCTTTAGTTTATACTATTGGTAAAGTATCAGGATGTCATGTTAATCCAGCAATTTCATTTGCATGCTTAATTGACGGAAGAATGGGAATCAAAGAATTCGTAATTTATGTGGTTGCTCAAATTTTAGGAGGTATCGGTGGAGCATTAATTCTTTCATGGATTTTTGCTAGCACTACAGCTCTAGGAGCAAATGGATATGGAGATGCTAGTGTTTTAGGTACAATTACAACACCAACTATAGCATTCCTTATCGAAGCTATCTTAACATTTATCTTTGCTCTAGTAGTATTATCAGTTACTAAAAGGGAACATCCAAGTAACGGTATAATAATTGGTTTAACATTAACATTAGTTCATTTATTTGGTATTCCATTTACTGGAACAAGTGTTAACCCAGCTAGATCAATAGGACCAGCTATCTTAACTAAAGGAGTAGCATTAAGTCAATTATGGGTATTTATTTTAGCACCATTAGTAGGTGCAGCCTTAGCAGCATTATTCTATAAATTTGTTATCAGTTCTTCTGAACCAGATGAGATGCCAGAACCACCTCATAGACCAGAAGTAATGTATGAAGACAAAGAAGAAATAGTAGAAAAAACTGCTAGAAAACCAAGAACAACTAAAAAAAGTTCTAAAAAATAGACGAAAGTCTATTTTTTATTTATAATAAATTTGTGGTGAAAAAATATGTGGAAAATTGGTAATGTCGAAATTAAAAATAAAATAGTTTTAGCACCTATGGCAGGAATATCTAATACATCATTTCGTAAAATAATAAAAGAAATGGGAGCGGGACTTATCTATGCTGAAATGGTTTCTGATAAAGCTATAACATATGGTAATGATAAAACTTTCTCTTTACTTAAAATGGATAATATGGAAAGGCCAATAGCTCAACAAATATTTGGTAGTGATAAAGAATCTTTCGTCTTAGCAGCTAAAAAAATAGAAGAAACTATGCATCCAGATATTATTGATATTAATATGGGTTGCCCAGTACCTAAAGTTGCAGTTAGAGCACAAGCAGGAAGTGCTTTATTAAAAAATCCCCAAAAAATTTATGAAATAGTATCAGCTGTTGTAAAAAGTGTTAAAGTACCTATAACAGTTAAAATAAGAAGTGGTTGGGATGAAAAACATATTAATGCTGTAGAAGTAGCTAAAGTATGTGAAAAAGCAGGTGCTAGTGCTATAACTGTCCATGCTCGTACAAGAAGCCAAGGATATAGTGGTAAAGCCAATTGGGACATAATAAAAGAAGTAAAAGAAAATGTATCTATCCCCGTAATAGGTAATGGTGATGTAACAACACCAGAACTATGTAAAAAAATGCTCGATTATACCAAATGTGACGCTGTTATGATAGGTAGAGGAGTCTTAGGTAATCCTTGGTTGATTAGAGACTGTATAGCATACTTAGATAAAGGTATTGTAATGCCATCACCAACTATTGAAGATAAAATTAATATGATGAAAAGACACTATGAATTATTAGTAAAAGATAAAAATGAAAAAGTAGCATTACTAGAAATAAGAAGTTTTATTATGTGGTATTTAAAAGTTTTGCCTAATAATAAAGAAATAAAAAATAAAATATGCCAAGCTAAATCAAGTGAAGAAATATTTAATATTATAGATGAATACTTAAGCTATATAAAAGAAGAAACTCAAAACTGAATTTCTTCTTTTAATTATTTCTTTAAACCTTTTTTATTCTTAATTAATTCTCTATACTTGGGAACATTTTTACCAGGATATATATTTAATGAATATAAATATTTTATATAATCAGTTGAATTATTAAAACGAGCAGAAATAATTTTATCTAACTTATATAAAGCTATATTATGATTTTCTTGATATATAAAATATAATTCTATAGCAACTAAATAAGCATAAATATAATGTGTATGAAAAGCTAAATCAGCATTTAAAGTATCATATATTTTATCTATACTAAGTCCTTCTTCATTCTTTAAATATGCTATCTTTTTCTTGGCACTAAGTAAATCATTTATATTTAAATTACCTATCATATTTAATTTATGACAAACTATATTACAAGAATATAAATAATCATTAAATGTATCTATTAATATACTATTGCCTTCATCTTCTAGATTAAGTTCATTACTCACATATTCATTACCTATCATTTCCATAAATAATGGCATAACTTCTAATAACATAACTTTATTTAATGTTTCTAATTCTTTATCATTAATATTAAATGCTATTACATGACCAAGTTCATGAATAGTAGATAAATAGTCTTGTATAGTACCTGTTTTACCTATTAAGATATAACTATTATTACCTATTGGAATAGTTTCTCCAAATTCTTTCTTACATTTAGATTCAATATATTTTATTCCATTATCTTTATCTTCTATAAATTTTTTTAATATCTTATTATAA
>Ga0181612_104735_pt1 | contig 50614 bp, 44 predicted proteins | sample HoacroProtozoa21_FD_119630 | JGI IMG/M metagenome (GOLD analysis project Ga0181612, IMG submission 119630) | Hoatzin crop microbial communities from Cojedes, Venezuel. Combined Assembly of Gp0051906, Gp0051904, Gp0051908
CATAATATACAAGGAAGTATCAAACGGAGTCCTCGAGGGGACAGTGAACCGTTTGAAGGTCGTCAAGAGGGTCATGTACGGGAGAGCAGGCGTTAAGTTGCTAAGAACCAAAATGATAGGATAAAATCATGCTCTTTCACGGAAATTGCGTAAGAACCATCCACATTCACCTGATGCAGTCTAACGTACTTTTTACTAATTTTGTCAAATTGGGTATGTCATTGTTCCATAATTGAGATGACGGAACCGCATATCGCCACAAAAACAGGAACGCTTATGGGCAAAAACCTCTATATGATATCCACTCTTCTGGCATTAGGACTGGGTTACATCCCTGGCATTGCATCCCCATCAGCATCAGAAGGGATGGCAATCGCGACCCAGGACGAGACCGCAACCGGAAAAGTGACCGACGCATCCGGAACGGGGATCATGGGCGCCGTGGTTGTCGTAAGCGGGACTGACAACGGAACGATAACAAATTCTGACGGTACTTTCTTTCTGTCCGGAGTAAAGACGGGAAACATACTCATCATTTCATGTGTAGGATATGACGAAGTCGATGTGGAGTGGGAAGGACAGCCCCTCGATGTGAAGCTGGAGAAGAATGAGAAGGAAACCGAAGAGTCTGTAGTGACCGCCCTCGGAATCAAGAGGGACAGGGAGTCTCTCGGATATGCGGTGGGTGAGCTATCCTCTACGGAGCTCATGAAGAACAAATCGGAAAATGCCATAAACTCACTTTCCGGAAAGGTTGCGGGAGTGAATGTGACCCAGTCATCAGGCGCTGCCGGAGAAAGTTCGCAGATCGTCCTCCGAGGCGGGACATCGGGTGCCGCAGGCAGGGACAACCAGCCGCTCTTCGTAGTGGATGGCGTCCTATACGACAACACTACGCAGTTGACGGACGAACAGGGCTCCGGAGTCTCCTACAATCCCGCATCTGCCATAAACCCGGAGGACATTGAAAACATGTCTATCCTGAAAGGTCCCGCTGCCGCAGCGCTCTATGGATCAAGGGCTGCAAACGGTGTCATCATCATCACTACGAAAAAGGGTCAGGAAGGTGTAGTCGAAGTGAACCTGAATTCCAAATTTTCCGTTGCCTGGGCAAGCCGCCTTCCAGCCCAGCAGACCCAGTGGAGGCGGGGATTCATGGAGGACATGCTCAATGACGACGGGACTTACGCGGGGACGTATTACAATGATTTTTCATACGACTCTTGGGGTGACGAGGTAACCTCGTCTACCGCTATCTATGACAATATCGGGAATTTCTTCCGTCCTGCCGGGACGTGGGACAACAACGTATCAGTTTCGGGAGGATCGAGAATGGGTAATTTCTTCCTTTCAGCCTCCCGCTACGACCAGAATGGCATAGTGCCGGAAACGGATTACAACAAGACCACATTCCGCTTCAACGGGGAGCATAAATTCCTTCGGATCTTCACCCTGTCAGTCAACACCACATACTCCAAGGCGAACACCAACAGGACCCTCACATCCGGAGGCCTCTACGGATCCAGCGGGACTGGTACGCTTGCCGCCGTCTACCAATGGTCTCCGACCGATGACATGACCATCTGGAAGAATGAGGACGGCAGCCGCTACCGCCTGTTTGGCGACCGCCTCGCCCCCTGGGAAGAAAGGGACAACCCATACTGGATTCTCAACAACAACTCATATACGGACAAGAATGAGCGTTTTACAGGAAGCATAAACCTGAGGGCGAACATCGCCAAGTGGTGGTATATCAACTACACCGTAGGCATTGACACCTACAACATGACGAGCTCCACCAAGATCGCAGCCGGAGGAGCCATAAAGCAGGCTTGGCAGAAGGGAATGATAAGTGACAACAGCCTCAAGTACACTTATTATTCACACAATCTGATATCAAATTTCTCACATAGCATAGGAGATTTCAACGGCAACCTCATGCTTGGCCTTACCACCGACGACACAAGGACGGACAGGAACTACAAGTCTGCATGGAACTTTACCTCATCAGACTTCTACTCATATGCCAACACATCTTCAGACTATACGCAGTTCACCCATGGCGCCACTACGAAGAGGCTCGTCGGCCTTTTCGGAGAGATCCGTCTGGATTGGAAGAATACGGTATTCCTGTCCATGACAGGAAGGAATGACTGGTCCTCCACTCTTCCTATCGAAAACAGGTCGTATTTCTACCCTTCCGTAAGTGCATCCATAATATTCACAAAGCTTCTCCAGGAAAGAGGGCTTATGGATTTCAAATATCTGTCATTCGGAAAGTTGCGCGCATCCTGGGCCAAAGTGGGAAAGGATACCGGAGCATATGAGACAAATACTCTCCTATGGCCTGTAGGCACCTTCATAGGGGATAAGACAGGAGTCGGAGCCACGTGGACAAGAGGCAATCCCTATCTGAAACCGGAGATGAGCAGATCATCCGAAATCGGAGTGGAGCTGCATTTCTTCCAGGACAGGATGAATTTCGACCTGGCATATTACACAAATGATTCGTTCAACCAGATAATGTCACCCCGCGTTTCACAGGCCACAGGATATATCCTATGCTCGATAAATGCCGGAAACATCTACAACAGGGGATTTGAGCTACAGTTTTCAGGGACCCCGATACAGAAAGATGACCTGGTCTGGGAAACAGGTATCAACATGGCCCACAACAAGGGAACACTGGACGGCCTTCCCGAAGGAATGAATGCAATCTACCCTGCAGACGTATCCTACGGAGTCGCGAAACCGGCATCTTTCTCAGGAGGACACTTCATGGCCATAAGCGGAACGGAATGGCTGAGAACGGACGACGGGCAGCTTATCCTGGATGGAAACGGCTTTCCCCAGGAGAGCGGTTCTTCATCAGTGCAGGTAGGCAATCGTGAGCCCAGGCTAAGCGGAGGATGGGACAATACCCTCACCTACAAGAACCTGACATTCAACATGCATTGGGAGTTCCGCCTTGGAGGGGATGTGTACAACGGCACGAAATACGCCATGACCGTAGCCGGGACAAGCAAGTTTTCGGGAGATGTACGAAACCAGCCCCTCACCATATCAGGTGTGACGCAGGTAGGATCAGACGCCAATGGGGATCCTGTATATGAATCCACGACAAACACATGGTACCCTGACGAGGTCTATTCCTTCGGAGGTTCGTACATGACCGGTTACAACATCATAAAGAAATACTACACGGGGGCATATAACTACGAGACGGCGAATTGGATAACAAATGTCAATTCGCTGCGCCTGCGTTCCATATCGGTAACCTACAATCTTCCGAAAAGGATACTGGATAAGGCAAAAATAATAAAGAGGGCATCCGTATCAGCATCCCTTGGAAACATCCTCCTTTTCACCAATTATGACGGAAATCCCGAAGTGGCAGCTTCCAGCAGCAGCGGAGGTTCTTCCACGGTCGGGTTCGACTATCTGGGAGTCCCATCCACACGCAGCTGTACTTTTGGAGTAAACATCACATTCTGACCACTATCACATCCAAGATATCTTTGCAACAAAGAAAATGAAACTTTCAAAACATATCATAATCGGCTGTCTTTCGCTGTTGTTCCTTTCAGAGACATCCTGCAGCAAATGGCTCGATGTGAATACGGACCCGGAAAATCCGACCCTGGAGAGTGTCGAGTATCAGCTGCTGCTGGCTAACATGCAGTTCTACACAAACGGCGCAACACAGATTGGTGCATGGAGGTCTGCAATGGGCATGGGAGACTGGACACGATACTATGATGGAGGTCTCTATTGGAAGATGTCCTTCTGGTACCCGGACCTAGAGACTGTCGTAGCCCCGTACCAGTGGTTCTTCGTCGGTGCCGGACCGAACATCAAGGAAATGTATAACAAAGCCATGGAGGCAGGACAGTACCACTATGCCGCCGCCGCGAAATTCATATACGCATACGGATTCATGGCAATGACGGACATTTATGGAGAGATACCTTTTACCGAGGCTTTAGGTGAAAGCTCCACCCCGGCATACGATAACGGAAAGACGATATTTATCGGGTGTCTTGAAGCGATGGATGAGGCCATCGACCTTTTCCAGAGAAGCGTCGATTCTTCCCTTCCCTCCCTCTCTGAAGGTGACTCATGGAACAACGGAGATTTGAACAAATGGCTGAAACTGTGCTATCTCATGAAGGCCAGGTGGTGCAACAAACTCAGCAAGAAGGCCCAGGGAAGCTACCTCGAAGGCAAATACGACAAATCGACCATCCTTGACTGTCTGGACAAGGCAATGAAAAGCAATTCGGAGAACACCATCGTAAATCACGTCGACGGCAACAGCACCACCCATGACCATATATGGGGAGAGCCAGTAGACCAGTCTCCGATATTCTCTTCGTGCGGAATGAATGCAGGCTACATGGTAACGAAGATGCTATACGACAACCTCACAGACTTCGACGGCCTCGGGGTCGAGGATCCGCGTGCAGACCATATCATACCGTGGGCCTATTCCCTGAAGACGGACTCATCCCCATCCGCAATAAAATGGAACGGGAACTGGAGAAGGTCTCTCGGGGTAGACATGGCTTCCGCAATAAATTCCCAGGGTGGCCCCTTGCGTGCAGCCTATGCGGACGGGAGGTTCTACATATCTTCGGACAATGCGGACCGCCTTGGGGACACCGTATATGTGGAGTGCACATCATCAAGCAAAGGCTATCTTGCCAACGAAGACATTCTCTACCGTCGTGGCGACGTCTACGGGAGCGAAGAGTCGGGATCATTCTATACAAGGGTGTCATCCCCGACATACTTGGGAACATATTCCGAGGCTTGTTTCATAAAGGCGGAAGTCCTTTTCAACTCCGGAGATGTCCAAGGGGCCTTTACGGCCTACAAGCAAGGAATCGAAGCTTCAATCGACCTTATGAACGAGAAGTTGAAGGCATGGGTAAGCGAGGATTCAGATCTCTCCTCGTGCCCTTCGTTCACCCCGATATCAGATACGGACAAGGAGAATTTCCTGGAAAACGGGATAGGGACGGCATCTTCCCTTACCCTTGGGCGCATAATGACGCAAAAGAGGCTTGCCATGATGTTCTCCCTTGAAATATGGAACGATATGCGCCGCTACGACTTCGACAGCGACATCTTCCTCGGATGGAGCGTCCCCGCATACCATGATGTGAACTCTGATGCCCAGACTGCAGTACCGCTGGGCAGGCAGCTTAGAAGATTCAGGCACAGCTACCTTGAGTATGAATACAATACGACCAGTCTTCAGGCGATAGGCTATGATGTGGATGGAGCCGACATGTCTTACGTAAGTTCGAACGGCATAGCCTGCTGGAACGTAAAGCCTGACGCATGGACCATAAACGTCTGGTGGGATTCATCGAAGGACTGAGGCATCTGATAGTGGATTATATTTGTCCGCGAAACCATATTTTTCCTATTTCGCGGACGTTTATAACTCTTTCAACAGACATGTTGACATCAAAAAGCGGGGACAATCATCAAGATTCCCCGCTCATGTTTCAATGGACTCCCCTACGCCTTTTCAGGAATGTAGTATCCACCTGTCTTCTTTGATCCGCGTCTCTCGACAGCTCCTTTCTCCATGAGAGAAGCCAGATACCTGGTGGCTGTACGGAAGCTCACTTTGAGTTTTTCGGATATCGTGGACGCATTTATGCCGGGATCCTTCCTTATCATGGATACCACCTTGTCCAGCTTGGCATCCTGTGGCGACTCGACCTTCTTCGCCTTGGGTGAAGGCTTTGCGACCTGAGCCTTTGCCACCCTCGGAGCAGCCGGCCTTGATGGCGCCTTTGCAGGGACGGGAGGTGTGCTTAGCCGCTTGCTTTCAGTTGCCGGCTTTGCGGAAGGCTTTACCGCCTTCACTTCATTTTCAAACGCCCTGGCCTCCTCCTTTTCAGGAGCCTTTGCCTTGGTTTCAACCTTGACATCCTCCTTTGTAACGGCAGAAGATGCTTCATCCTTGGAGTCATCCAGACCTTTTTCAAGAGTCGAATGGAACTTCAAGATTACTGCAAAGCAATCGGAATGGTTTATGAACTCCGGGGCCGGAAGATGCTCCTTGCTCATCGCACTTACCACAAATGGCAGTCCTGTTCCCCAGCCTTTCATAAGGCCGGCCTTCTTGAGGACTTCCACGATAAGGGGATTGCGGGGGTTGGAATGAGGATTGGCGATGAAAAACTCCGGGGATGAGTCAACCGGGAAGCCCCCCGGACTGCGGAACTCTATCCGGTCATCGAATATTGCAATACTGGGGAAGATGTTCTCCCTCGAGTATTCCCTGTGGGCGAGCATGTTCACGACAATTTCCCTAAGCACTTCCGCAGGAACCATCGAAGGGACCATGTAGCGAGAGATGAAAGAAAGTGATTCCTCATACAGGTCGAAGATGTTTCCGCAGACAGTGGTTTCGTCCCTGAACACCAACCTGTCCCTTCCCTCGAAACGGGCAAGACGCATCCTGCACTGAAGCGGCAGAACCGAGCACCTGCGGCTGAAAAGGACTGTGGCACTGTTGAATATCACCTTGTTCTGCGTGGCAAGTCCGAGATCCTTCAACACTTCGAGGGTGTCCCTGTCGGATGACGGAGCCTCCTTTCCCAGAACAGCTGAAAGCCTTCCCCTGTCTATGTCGGAAGCTTTGATTCCGGGATCCTGTCTCTGTTCCCACCTGTTCCCGGGAAGACCGCCGCGGATTCTGTCTACCATCATGTCAAAAGGCATCCTGCGAGTCTCCGTGCCGTCACGGTAATAGGCCTTGCCATCATAGCAGTGGATCTCCCCGTCATGCGGTGGCATCATCCTCAGGGCTATTATGCTGGCTCCCGGCCTGCCGGAGACGGGAATCTTCGAAATTGAATAGTCGGCCTTGGGCTCGAACCTTTCCATAAGGCCTTCTATCTCCTTTGTCACATAGTCTGCGAGAGCGAGACCTATTATCTTCTGCTGCCTGCTGACCCCGAACAGTACGTATCCACCCGAGGTGTTAAGAAATGCGCACGCAGTCTTCATGGCGGATTCGACCTTGTCGGCATTCTTCCTGAACTCGGTCGTTGTACCTTCTCCGCGAAGGATTATTCCCCTTATGTCATCCATATTCATGGCCTTAAAGTTAGAAAACTTTGCCGGATAATAGGACAGGTTATACGGACATTTTTATGAAATGCACTGAAATGTCCGTCTCCGCACAAGCGATTTAAAGGAACAGACATCCAAAAGGAAACATCATAGACAATAATCCACAGCACGGACACAGTGAAAAAAATAGGATACGGTGCCGCACTTTTGGAAAAGCAGGTCATCATGCTTATTTTTGAATTCACGGCAGCAGCTGTCACTTTTCTGAATTTGCGGCAAAACACTTGATTTTTCTGAAAAAGCGGCATAATTTTGTAAAAAACGAGAATATGGAAACCAAGCTGAGCCGCAAAATATATGGCAGCCTCATAAAATGGAAAGAAGCCCCTAGCCGAAATCCCCTTATACTTGATGGCGCCAGGCAGGTTGGCAAGACATGGATTGTGGAGGAATTCGGAGCAGAAGAATTCTCCGGCATGGTCAAGGTGGATTTCAAGAAAACATCTGAAGCAAACAGCTTTTTCGAAGACACCCTCGACCCATCCATTATAATACCGAGGTTAGAGTCCTTTACCGGAAAGAATATAACTCCGGGAAAGACACTCCTTTTCTTTGATGAAATACAAGACTCTCCAAGAGTCGTAGCTTCCATGAAATACTTCTCCTCCGACAGACCTGACCTTCATCTTATAGGAGCCGGGTCAATGCTCGGCCTAAAGATACGGGGGAATGAGCCCTTCCCTGTGGGGAAAGTAGACCTTCTGAGGCTTCGCCCACTCGACTTCATAGAGTTTCTTGATGCAATGGAAAAAAGCGAGATGAAGGAATTGCTTGAAACAGGTACTCCGCAACAGATAGACTCCCTGCATGATGATTTCTGCTCCATGCTGAGGGTTTACCTGTATACCGGAGGCATGCCTGCAGTAGTGAGGACATTTGTCGAAACTTTTTCATTCGACGCTGCCCGTCAGAAGCAGAAAGACCTGCTTGCCCAGTATCGTGCAGACGCTCCGAAGTATGCAGAGCCAGAACTTGTACCAAAAATACATGCTGTGTGGGATTCCATCCCTGCCCAGATAATGAAGGAACATAGCAACCGCTTCCACTACTCCAGGATAAATGAAAATGGAGGAAGAAGTGAACGAAGAAAACGCACATACGGAGATGCAGTCCAGTGGCTTGTAGATGCAGGAAGCGTAAACCGGGTCTGCATAGTGAATCCTCTGAGCGCCCCTCTTTCGTCAAATGCAGACGAGTCAATATTCAAACTGTACCCGCTTGACTGCGGACTTCTAGGAGCAATGTACGACTCCTCGGCAGAAGACATCCTGTCCCAGGGGGGAAGATTTGATTCATACAAGCGTGCCCTTACCGAAACATATGTCCTTGAGCAGATACTTTCATCCGGACGAATCGACAACGCCTATTACTACGGTTCCAAGGACAACGAGCACATCGAGATAGATTTTGTAATAGAGATTAACGGAAATGAGGTTCCGATAGAGGTGAAAAGCGGAACGAGGGTTGAGTCCGCATCACTAGGAGCCTATCTTAGGAAGAACCCTGACGCGATAGCTGTCAGGACATCCCTCCGCCACTTTGGACAGACTGACAGGATAGTATCTGTTCCCCTGTACAACATAGGCGCATGGATTGCCAGGATGTCCAGGAAAGAAAGCGAAAGCCCAATCGTAAAGCAGGTGGAAAACATGCTGCGCAACGGGGATATTCCGGGAAAAGCCTAGCGGGGGCGCAACAAAAAAACACCGGAAAGGACTACCCTTCCGGTGCGTTCGATATTTTTTCAAAAAGATTAGTCGCTAAGGGAGAACCTTCTGAAGGCTACTACCTTGGCGTCCTTGTCAATCTTCTTGATGTAGGCAGATACGCTGATCTTCTCATCTGACTGGACGAAGTCCTGGTCCTCGAGGGTGTTCTCCTTGTAAAACTTCTGGAGCTTGCCCTTGGCGATGTTCTCAAGCATGGCAGCGGGCTTTCCGGCCATCTTGGGATCCTCTTCCATCTGCTTCTTGTACATTTCAAGCTCCTTCTCAACTACCTCCTTAGGGCAGTCAGCCTCGCTGACAGACACGGGGTTCATAGCGGTAACCTGCTGGGCTACAGCCCTGCCGAGATCGGCGGGAACCTCCTTGTTGAAGGCAACGATGGCACCGAGCTTTCCATTGAAGTGGATGTACTGGGCGATATAGGGAGCCTCGAGAGTGGAGTAGTAGGCAATCACATGCTTCTCACCTGACTTTCCGGTCTGGGCGGCAATCTCTTCCTCAACGGTGTGGCCATTGGAGCACTTTGCAGCCTTGAGACCCTCTACGTCAGCAGGGAAGTTGGTGATGGCGGCATCAGCTATCTCAGCGGCGAGAGCCTTGAACTCGGCGGTAGCCGATACAAAGTCAGTCTCGCAACCAAGGCAGGCGATGATGGCCTTGCCCTCACTCTGGCGGATGACAACCTCACCCTCGGAAGTCTCACGGTCAGCCCTCTTGGCGGCCACGAGCTTTCCTTTCTCACGGATGATGTCCACAGCCTTCTGGAAATCGCCTTCAGCCTCGATAAGAGCCTTCTTGCAATCCATCATGCCAGCGGAAGTCATCTTACGTAACTTCATTACGTCTGCTGCTGTAATGTTCATAGTGCAAAAATTCTTTAAAATATTGGTGTTAACAGAGCCTTATTCAGCCTTGGGTTCTTCAGCCTTGGGAGCCTCTTCCTTTACAGGCTCAGCCTTGGGAGCTACCTCCTTTGCGGGCTCGGCTTTGGGAGCATCCTCCTTTACGGGCTCGGCAGCAGCTTCAGCCTCTACATCAACAGGCTTTGCGCTCTTGCGTGCGCGGAGCTTCTTTCCGGAGGTCTTCTCCTCTGCGGGCTGCTCTGCAGCCTCCTTGTCCCTTTCGAGCTTCCTTTCGTTCAGTCCCTCCTGAATGGCATCGCAAAGTGCTCCGAGTATGCACTCTATGCTCTTTGCGGCATCGTCATTTGCCGGAATCACGTAATCAATAGGGGTGGGATCGCAACAAGTGTCAACCATGGCGATTACCGGTATGTTGAGACGATTGGCCTCCTTGACGGCGTTTGCCTCCTTCTGTACGTCTACTACGAAAAGTGCTGAGGGGAGACGGCTCATATCCTTGATTGAACCGAGGTTCTTCTCAAGCTTGGCCCTCTGGCGGTCCACCTGGAGACGCTCCCTCTTTGCGAGCTTCTCGAAGGTTCCGTCCTCTTTCATCTTGTCGATGGTGTTCATCTTCTTTACTGCCTTGCGGATAGTGGGGAAGTTGGTGAGCATTCCGCCCGGCCACCTCTCGGTAACGTAAGGCATGTTGACTGAAGAAGCCTTTTCAGCTACGATATCCTTAGCCTGCTTCTTTGTGGCCACAAAAAGAACCTTGCGGCCTGAACGCGCAAGCTCCTTGAGAGCCTCCGCGGCCTCGTCTATCTTAACGACGCTCTTGTGCAGGTCGATGATATGGATTCCGTTCTTCTGATCGAAGATATAGGGAGCCATCTTGGGGTTCCACTTGCGTGCCAGGTGGCCGAAGTGTGCGCCTGCGTCGAGCAACTCTTGGAAATTTGTTCTTGACATTTCTAAAATGGTTGTTTTGTTCTTTGCTAAACTGTCCCGGTTCCCCGGGCTCTTTTCATCAATCCGAAGTAGCGCTCCCAAAGGGGCGGTCTTGCGGATTTTCCGCGGTAGCGGCAATCTTCTGGCAGCTTTCCGGAATTCACATCCAGGACAAGATCCGAAGATTTGGTGAACCGTACCGTGCTGTAAATCCCCAGTGGAGCAGGACTAACGCTTGCTGAACTGGAAGCGGCGACGTGCACCAGGCTGACCGGGCTTCTTCCTCTCGACCTCACGGGCGTCACGGGTGAGGAATCCAGCAGCCTTGAGAGCTGAGCGGTAGGTCTCCTTGTCAACCTCGCAAAGTGCGCGGGCGATTCCGAGACGAAGCGCTTCAGCCTGACCTTTGATTCCACCTCCGTCGAGGTTGGCCTTAACGTCAAACTGGCCGGCGGTACCGGTAACTTCGAAAGGCTGGTTTACGATGTAGATGAGGGAGTCGTCTGAGAAATAGTTTGCGAGTTCCCTTCCGTTGATCGTAATGTTGCCTTTTCCGGGCGCCAGATAAACACGAGCCACAGCGGATTTACGTCTTCCAAGGGCGTTTACTGTTTTTTCCATCTGCTCTGTTTAAATTTCGTTCAACTTAATCTCTCTGGGTTTCTGTGCCTGGTGGGGATGCTCGGGACCTGCATATACGAACAGGTTGCCGATAATCTTGTCACCAAGACGATTCTTGGGGAGCATGCCTTTGACAGCTCTCCTGACGAGTTCAGCGGGTCTCTTCTGAAGGATCTCCTTTGGCGTCGTGAACCTCTGTCCACCGGGATAGCCGGTGTAACGGACGTACACGCGGTCGGTCATCTTCTTTCCTTTGAGGGCTACCTTCTCGGCGTTTACTACGATGACATTGTCACCACAGTCAACGTGAGGGGTGAACCCGGGCTTGTTCTTGCCACGGAGGACAAGGGCAACCCTGGAAGCAAGACGTCCGAGAGGCACATCGGTCGCATCAATGACAACCCACTCCTTGTTGACAGTTGCGCTGTTGAGCGATACTGTCTTGTAGCTTTGTGTGTCCACTGTCTTGACTTTTAATGGTTTATAACTTAAAAATTGCGATCCCCACACATTATGGGGACCGCAAAGATAAGAATTATTTTCCTTTTCACAAAATCTGTCAATTACGAGTTACCGCAACTGGCCCGTGCACATCTGTCCTGCAGAAAAGCATCCCTACATCGACAGCACTGCAAGCACGTCTATAAGCTCCTTGTTTATGGGCTTGTCCATTTTCACAGCCCTCTGTATGGGGACATACACTATCTTGTCGTTGTCTATTCCGACCATGATGTTGCGCTGTCCCTCGAGAAGGGCCTCTATGCTGGCATATCCAAGACGGCTGGCAAGGATCCTGTCGTATGCGCTGGGGGTTCCACCCCTCTGAAGGTGTCCCAGGATGGTTACGCGCACATCATACTGGGGGTACTCGTTGCGTACGCGGTCGGCATAGTACATCGCTCCGCCATGTCCATCCTTCTTGGCCTCGGAAACAAGGACGATGGAGCTGTTCTTGCTCTTGCGCACTCCCCTTCCGATGAACTGTGCAAGCTGGTCCACGTCAGTCTGGTCCTCAGGGATTATCGCAGCCTCCGCTCCAGATGCTATGGCGCTGTTCTGGGCAAGGAAGCCTGCATCCCTTCCCATAACCTCGACAAAGAATATCCTGTCATGGGAGTTTGCGGTGTCCCTTATCTTGTCGACACAGTCGACAATCGTATTGAGAGCCGTATCGTATCCTATGGTATGGTCGGTACCGTAGAGGTCGTTGTCTATCGTTCCGGGAAGTCCTATTATGGGGATGTCATATTCACGGGCGAAGAGCTGAGCCCCGGTAAGGGATCCGTTTCCACCTATTACTATAAGGGCGTCTATTCCGACCTTCACCATGTTCTCATATGCCTTGGCCCTTCCCTCGGGAGTCATGAATGCCGAAGAGCGGGCGGTCTTGAGGATGGTTCCACCCCTCTGGATGGTATTGCTCACTGACGATGATGTGAACTCTGCGAATTCAGCGTTTATCAGGCCTTCATATCCGCGGTAGATTCCTACCACGCCCATCTCATGGTATATGGCCGCACGGGTGACAGCCCTTATTGCTGCGTTCATTCCGGGAGCGTCGCCTCCGGAGGTGAGGATACCGATTTTCTTGATCTGTCTCATGTCAATCTCGTTTTGCGCGCAAAATTACGAAAGTGATACGGATTTTTCGACAATTTTCCTCTCATTTTTTTGTTTGGAGCGCCCTTGAAGCCCTTTTTATATCCCTATTGGACAATAAGCGGCCCGAAGGGAAACGCTGCATTTCTCCCGTTTGCGCCAAAATCGCTATTTTTGCAGTCCAATCCCAAAAAGTGCCGAAATTTTATGAAGATAGGATCCCTGGACCTTGGAGAAAGACCCGTTCTGCTAGCCCCGATGGAAGACGTCACCGACGCATCCTTCAGGATAATTTGCAAAGAGTGCGGTGCCGACATGGTGTATACGGAGTTCGTCCCCTCGGAAGGTCTCATAAGGGATGCTGCAAAGGCTGTCGCAAAGATGAAGACATCCCCCAAGGAGGCCCCTATCGGAATACAGATATACGGCAGCGACCCCGATGCGATGGTACAGGCCGCCGTCATGGCCGACAAGGCGGACTCCATAGCCGGAGGATACGGCTGCGATGTCATTGACATAAACTTCGGGTGTCCGGTAAGCAAGATCGCAATAAGGGGCGCCGGCTCTGGCATGATGAGGGATCCGGACAAGATGATCCTCATAACAAAAAGGATTGTGGAAGCCGTCCGTAAACCGGTCACCGTAAAGACCCGCCTCGGATGGGACGACCACTCCAAAATAATCGTGGAGCTGGCAGAACGCCTTCAGGATACGGGAATTCAGGCCCTCACGATCCACGGACGCACTAGATGCCAGATGTACAGGGGGGATGCAGACTGGACTCTTATCGGGAAAGTCAAGGAAAACCCCAGAATGCACATACCTATAATAGGTAATGGCGACATTACATGCGATGTGAAGGCAAAGGATGCTTTCGACAGGTACGGAGTGGATGGAATAATGGTCGGAAGGGCGTCATTCGGACACCCGTGGATATTCTCCGAGATAAGGCACTACCTGGACACCGGAGAGTCGCTTCCACCCATGCCGGTCATAGACAGGGTGGAGCTTGCCAAAAGGCATTTCTCCCTATCCCTGGAGCTCAAAGGGCCATCTCGCGGAGTCTATGAAATGAGACGTCACCTATCCTGTTATTTCAAGGGTCTTCCGAACTTCAAGGACACCAGGATGAGGCTCGTTACGGAAACCGACCCCCAAAAGGTAGTGGAAATCCTTGATGAAATAGCTTCCCGCTGGGGAGACACCCCCCTTGAAGAGCAGGCCAACGTCTACGGAATCTAGTTCTCTTCCACCTTCGGTCCCTTTTCAAGGGCGGAAAGGAGAGCCTCGCGGAAGGCTTCATCCTCTTCCTGAGTGAGGAAGACGGCCTTTATCGGAAGGCAGAAAAGGCGCTCCTTGAGCTCGGAAGGGATTTTCTTGCAATCAAGAATCCGCCTGGAATCCTTCTCCGTCGTAATGACTACTGCGGTAGGATTCTCCCGGACGCTCCGCATTATCTTTGATATGTCCCTCCTTCTGAACCTATGGTGGTCCGCAAATGACAGCCTTCCCACTATAGAGTAGGTGTCGCTAAGGTATCTCTGCATGGGTTCGCTGCGTGCTATTCCGGTGAACATCACCGCCTTGTGGGAATATGCAAACCGGTGGTCAGCCTCCTGGAATACGCCTGTTACGGGAAGATATTCCATCGTGGAGAAGAATATGCGAAGACTGTTTCCCTCTCTGTCGGATCCAGTGGAAGAAGACATGTCGTAGCGGACGACACCCATTGAACGAAGCCACTCCTGCCGCTCCTCCACGGAAAGTTCCGCAGGACATTTGGTGACTATCACCATATCCGCCTTCCACACCCTTTCCGGAAGATCCCTCAGAGTGCCGAAAGGAAGTAGGGCGTCCCTGTCAAGGGGCCTTGAATAGTCCACCAGGACTATGCTAACGGTGGGGCGGAGCCTCCGGTACTGGAAGGCATCGTCAAGCACTATCACATCGCTCGGAGGAAAGGATGCGTCTTTCAGCCTGTCGGGATGACAGAGCATTTCGCAACCCTCCTCACGGATCTTGTCGACCGCGACCGTAGCCCAAGGGAACTTCTCCTTGATCTGAAGGGGCTCGTCACCGGTCAGGGATGCGCTGTCCCCTACGTTTACGATCCTGAAAGATTTTCCCTTCCTCCCGTATCCGAGGGAAAGGACGGCTATGTTCGCATCCCCCCACTTTCGGGATGACCTCAGGAGAGAGAGTATCATCTCGGTATGCGGAGTCTTTCCGGTGCCTCCTACGGCCACGTTGCCGACGCATACTGTAGGCACCTCGGCTTCCACGGACCTTTTCCCGTCCCTGTCATAGAGACGGTGCCTGGCCCTTAGTAAAAGCTTGTATGGGAAAAGAGCGATATCCGATATCATGCCTGCGATGATTCCTTGAGCCTATTTGCCGGAGTCCTTTTCAAGGATCTCGTTCTGGGCGGCCACGCTGGCCTCGTGAATAGCATTGAAAACAGCCTCGACGAACTCGTCGGGCAGGGCGTACTCCCTTCCCTTCTGTTTCATGGACTCAAGGATCGAGTCCCACCTTGAAGCCTGTATGATGGCGATATTGTGCTCTTTCTTGTACTGGCCTATCTTGCGGCTTACCTTCATCCTGGAATGAAGGGCGAAGAGGATGTTCTCGTCGATTACATCTATCTGGGCCCTGAGCTGGTCGATGTTGTCCTTGTAATCCTCGCTGTCAGAGTCGGCATCCCTGATAAGGAGAGACTCCAGCATCTTCTGAAGGTCGGGAGGGGTCAGCTGCTGCTTTGCGTCGCTAAGAGCGCATGAAGGGTCGCAGTGGGACTCCACCATGATTCCCTCGAAACCAAGGTCCATCGCCCTCTGGGACAGTTCCTTCAGGTAGGCCCTGTCTCCTGCCATGTGGCTCGGATCCACGAAGAAGGGCATCTGGGGATAGCGGGTGCGCAGCTCGATTGCGATCCTCCATCCCGGATCGTTGCGGTATACCATCTTCTGAGACGAGGAGAATCCCCTGTGTATCACGCCTAGCTTGCGTATGCCGGCGCGGTTGAGCCTCTCCAGTGCACCGATCCAGAGGTCAAGGTCCGGGTTGACGGGATTCTTCACAAGGACAGGGATGTCCGTGTCGCTGAGCGCATCGGCGATCTCCTGCACGAGGAAAGGGTTTGCCGTAGTCCTGGCTCCAATCCACACCATGTCCACACCGTGCTTTATGCACTCGAAGACGTGCTTCTCGCTGGCTACTTCCGTGCAAATGAACATTCCGTACTCCTTCTTTGCCATCTGCATCCATTTCAGGCCTACGCTTCCTACGCCCTCGAAGCTTCCCGGATGTGTCCTGGGCTTCCATATTCCAGCCCTGTAGACGTGTATTCCAAAATCGCTCAGACCCTTTGCGGTCTCCATTACCTGCTCTTCAGTCTCAGCGCTGCACGGCCCCGCTATCACCATGGGGCGCGGCAGCGTGAAGAAACCCCATTCCGATACCGGGGTTATGTCAAGCTTCCTTTCCATCTGTATCTTTCCTCCGTATATATGTCTACCTTAAAATTTTCTTTATCCTGTTGGCCTGGTGGATAAGCTCCACGAGACGCTCCTCGTCGAAAGAGTCTATGGCGTCTTTGAACTCCTCCATCTTGTCTATGTACGTACCTATCACCTTGAGGACGTTCTCCCTGTTCTGCATGAGGATGGGGACCCACATCTCGGCGTTGCTCTTTGCCAGGCGGACCGTGGAGGAGAATCCTCCGGACGCCAGGTCGAATATGTGCTTTTCGTCCTTTTCCTTGTCCAGTACCGTGAGGGCCAGGGCGAAGGATGTTATGTGGGAAATGTGGGATACGTATGCGGTATGCACGTCATGGCTCGAGGCGTCCATGTATATGGGCCTCATGTTGAGCGCATCGTACATCTTCTCTATCGTGGCGAGGGCCTTGGGGTCGTCCAGCTCCGGGTTTGTGAATATGCACGCCCTTCCGTCGAAAAGGTTCGGTTCTGCCGCCCAAGGTCCAGAGTACTCGGTTCCCGCCATGGGGTGGGTGGGGACAAAACGGCTGCGCCTGGGATGATACTTTGTAGAAAGGGCCATCTGCTCCTTTGTAGAGCATACGTCAATCACGATCTTGTCCTTTTCATCGTTCTTTTCGAAACGGTCCAGGATGTCGCACACCATCTTTACGGCAGTTCCCACGGGAACGGCCACGACTATTATGTCGGAGCGCTCGATGCAATCTTCATAGGACACAATCTCATCCGCAAGGTGCATCTTTTCGGCTGCGACCGCTGCGACCGGATCCTTCTCGACGCCAAGCACCCTGTCGGCGAATCCTCTCTTTTTTATGTCAATTGCCATTGACCCTCCAATGAGGCCAAGGCCTATTATTCCTACTGTCATAGCACTTTCTCAATCTTTTCAAGGGCACACTGAAGCACCTGAGGCTTTGCGCAAAGGGATATGCGCACATAATTCTCCCCGTTCCTCCCGAATATGAATCCAGGCGTGATAAACACTCCGGCATTGTATAGGAACCTGTCCGATACGTCCTCACCCTTTCCGTCGACCCTTCCCCAGAGGAAGAGCCCGCTTGATGAGTGGTCATAGGTCGCCCCTATCGCATCGAATATACTTCCGGCCATCTCCCTTCTTGTGCGGTATTCCGCATTCAGGGCCTCGAACCACTCAGGCCCCTGCGAAAGAGCGGCAACGGCGGCCATCTGCATGGGACGGAACATTCCCGAGTCCATCTGAGACTTCACCTTCAGGACCTCTCCTACAAGGGAGGCGTCGCCTCCGACCATTCCGATTCTCCAGCCGGACATGTTGTGTGCCTTGCTAAGGGAGTTGAGCTCCAGGCAGCACTCCTTCGCCCCCTGTGCCGAGAAAATCGAAAGAGGATTGTCGTTGAGGATGAAGCTGTACGGATTGTCGTTCACGAGCAGTATCCTGTGCCTGAGAGCAAAGTCGACGAGCCTTTGGTACAGTTCCTTTGAAGCGCTCGCCCCGGTTGGCATGTGAGGGTAGTTCACCCACATTATCTTGACTCCGTCAAGGTCCATCCGCTCCAGGGCGTCAAAGTCCGGATACCATCCGTTCTCTTCCCTGAGGTCGTAAGTCAGGATCTCCGCCTCGACCATCCTGGATGCCGAAGTGTATGTGGGATACCCGGGGTCCGGAACCAGCACCTTGTCCCCCTTGTTCACAAACGCCAGGGATATAAGAAGGATTCCTTCCTTGGAGCCTACGAGAGGCTGGATCTCTCCATTTGGATCAAGATGAACTCCATAGTATCTCTCGTACCACTTGGAAAAGGCCTCTCTCAGCTCGGGAGTGCCTATGTAGCTCTGGTAAGCGTGCACCCCGCTCTTTACGGTCTCCTTGATGAGCGTGTCAATGGCCTGTGTCGGCGGCATTCCGTCAGGAGCGCCTATGCCAAGGTTGATTATCGGGTCTTCGCCCCTCGAGAGACGATCCCTGTTCAGGGAGTCGATCTCCTTGAGCTTTCTGGAGAAATAGTATTCCTGGACCGATAGGGTCCTGTCTGCAGGTGTAACAATCATAGTCCTGAAGGGTACTCCCCTAGTATGTTAAGGTCTTCAATGAGAGGGCGGACCGCGGTAAGGGCCTGGGTGTAGCGCTCATAGCTGTCAAAGCGGATGTCCGCATAGAAGAAGTACTGCCACTTGCGGCCAGGCATCGGAAGGGACTGGATCCTGGTGAGGTTCATATCGTAGAACGAAAGGATCGTCAGAATCTGTGCCAGGGAGCCAGGCTTATGGGGAAGCGTAAAGCATAGCGAGGCCTTGTCGATGACTTCCGAAGGGACCTCTATGGAGTCGTCCATCACGAGGAACCTGGTGAAGTTGTCCTTGTAGGTCTCTATGCTGGAGGCCAGTATCTCAAGGCCGAACCGCTCTGCTGCAGTCACGGATGCTACGGCCCCGATTCCCTTCTGTCCGCTCCTTGCAACGTCGGCCGCGCTCTTTGCGGTGTCCTCCGATTCAACCATCCTTATCCACGGGCAGTTCCTCTCGAAGAACCTTCGCGTCTGGTTTATCGCCATGTAGTGGGTATGCACCTCATGGATATCCTCTAACTTCTGTCCAGGAATGGCCATGAGGTTCTGGTGTATGGGAAGGTACACCTCGCCCTTTATCTTGCGGGGATATAGCCTCAGGAGGTCGAAGTTCGGAAGGAGCCCTCCAGAAATAGTATTCTCAACGGCCATCACAGCGGCATCAGCCGCCCCTGCGTCAAGCGCCTGGAAGAGGTTCTCGAAAGTGGCGCACTCGACAATTTCGGGACTTGTGTCGAAATGCTCCCTGTAGTATATGTTGGCAGCCTCCTCGTGGAAACATCCCGAGAAGCCCTGTATGGCGACTCTCGTCATGTAAAAATCAAGTTCGTTTCATATGCCCCCTCGCGGGGGCTTTCCGGGCCGCACCCTATACGGTGAGGATCTCCTTCTCCTTGACGGAGATTATGCTGTCGACTTCCTTTACGGCCTTGTCGGTAATCTTCTGAACCTCGTCCTCACCCTCGTGCTGAGCGTCTTCGGTTATTTCGGAAGCCTTCTGGGCCTTCTTCAGCTGCTCCACTGCATCCCTGCGGACGTTCCTGATGGCAACCTTGGTGTTCTCTCCTGCAGCCTTGGCCCTCTTTATAAGCTCCTTCCTCCTCTCCTCCGTAAGAGCGGGAACGGTGCAACGGATGGTCTCTCCGTTGTTCTGGGGAGTGAATCCAAGGTTGGCGTCCATTATGGCCTTCTCAATCTTGGGTATCATGTTCTTCTCCCAGGGCTGGATGGCGAGCGTCTTGGCGTCGGGAGCGCTGATGGATGAAACCTGGTGTATGGGGGTAGGCGTCCCGTAGTAGTCCACCATTACGTTGGCAAACACAGAAGGGTTGGCCTTGCCCACACGGTAGGTCTTGAGATCCTCCTCAAGGAAGCTGACGGCGTCCTTCATCTTCTTCTCTGCGCCGTTAAGAATATTCCTGGCATTCTCTGGTAACATGGTCCTAAAGCTTTAAATTATTAATTATGAATATTTTCTAAACGTGTACAAGTGTTCCGACCTTTTCTCCGGAAAGAAGGGCTGTGAGGTTTCCTTCGCGGTTCATGTCAAACACTATTATGGGCATTCCGCCTTCCCTGCAAAGGGAGTATGCAGTCTGGTCCATCACCTTGAGCTTTTTGGAAAGAGCCTCGTCAAATGTAAGCTCATCGTAGCGTGTAGCCGAGGGGTCCTTCTCCGGATCCGCAGTATATACTCCGTCAACGCGGGTTCCCTTCAGAAGGGCGTCAGCCTTGATTTCGAGAGCTCTCAGGGCCGCCCCGGAGTCCGTGGTGAAGAACGGATTTCCGGTCCCCCCTGCAAGGAGCGCCACTCCGCCTTCCTCAAGAACCTTGACAGCCTTGTCTCTCATATAATAGGTGGCGCAAGGCTCCATCGGCGTCGATGTGAACACCTCGGCCTTCACCCCCTCATCCTGGATGAACATCTTAAGGGCGAGAGAGTTTATGACGGTGGCAAGCATTCCCATCCTGTCCCCGTCGACACGGTCGAAGCCTTTCCCGACACCCTGCATCCCGCGGAAGATGTTTCCACCTCCAACTACGATTCCAATCTGCAACCCGGCCTTCGATGCCGAGGCGATCTCCCTGGCGTAAGCCCTTAACGTATCGGTATCAAAGCCCTTTCCTGCGCTACCGCCGAGGCTTTCTCCGCTAAGTTTCAGCAAAACTCTCCTGTACATGTCTGTTCAATGTTTATAAAAAACAAAAGTATCGAATTATCTTGAATATTCAAAGACATTGCCCAAACAATTGTCATTCAGCAATATTCCCCGGCATTGTGCCGTACAGGCACCTGGAAAGGGGGCAGAAAGGGCCTTTCAGGCATTGAAATACAGTGGGTAAATCCACAATTCAAGCCCCTTTCCAGCCTCTTTTGGAAGGAGCGCGCACCTGTGGCAACTTTTTTTGGCAAATATTTGAAACTTGCAAGAAACGACTTATATTTGCACTATTATTGGATCAAACAAAACTTATCAGAAGACCATATGGCAAACGCATTCCATTATTCCATTGGAAAGAAATTCCTCCAGGCAGTCAGCGGAGCCTTCCTCGTAGTGTTCCTGCTTCTCCACGCCACGATTAACTTCTTTTCCGTAATAGACGCGATGAAGGGCACCTTCGGCTCTCCCGAGGGACTCTTCCAGAAAGGATGCGATTTCATGGCGCTTCCGATAGTTTCCATAATGGTTCCCATACTCGCACTGGGATTCCTCATCCACATCATCTACGGAATATACCTTTCAATCTACAACTACAAGGCCCGTGGAGGATTCAAGAGGTATGAGGTGAATTCAAAGGCAGCCGCCGACTCATGGTCATCGAAGAACATGTTCGTCCTTGGCCTCGTAATCCTTGGCATACTGTTCTTCCACCTTACACATTTCTGGGCTCACATGCAGCTCCAGGAGTTCACCGGAGGAGAAGCCGGCAATCCCTACACCCTTCTTACCACCACGTTCGGACGATGGTGGGTGCTGGTGATATACCTCATCTGGTTCTGTGCGGTATGGTTCCACCTTACACATGGTTTCTGGAGCATGTTCCAAACAGTGGGCTGGTCTGGACAGATCTGGATGAAGAGGCTTAAAGTCATCGGCGTTATCGTCGCCACCCTGATTTGGCTTGCTTTCACCAGTGTTGCAGTAACAGCTTTCCTGCAAGCCTAGGGACACAGACGAAGAAAGATACCGGGACCGGCCTCGACAAGGCCGGTCCTTTTTTTTATGCATATATATCATTTTTACTAACTTTATCAAAATTTAACAAAGACATGAAACAGAAGAAATTCTTGCTGCCCGACAGCGAAATCCCCCAGTACTGGTTCAACATGCAGGCAGTGATGCCCAACAAGCCCATGCCGATCCTCAACCCAGCCACAAGAGAGCCCCTCAAACCATCAGACCTGTACCCCATATTCTGCAAGGCCTGCTCGGACCAGGAGCTTGACACCACCAACGAATGGATCCCCATCCCCGAGCCCGTAAGGGAGCAGTATGCCTCCTACAGGTGCACACCGCTAGTGAGGGCCTACGAATTCGAAAAGGCCCTCGGCACGCCGGCTCACATCTACTTCAAGAACGAGAGCGTGTCCCCTGCCGGCTCCCACAAGCTGAACTCCGCACTTGCCCAGGCATACTACTGCAAGGAGCAGGGCATAACGAACATCACTACCGAAACCGGAGCAGGCCAGTGGGGAGGAGCCCTTTCCTACGCAGCGAAGAAGTTCGGCCTGGAGTGCGCAGTGTACATGGTGAAGGTAAGCTACAACCAGAAGCCCTACCGCAAGTCCATAATGCAGACTTTCGGAGCTACGATAACCCCTTCCCCTTCCATGTCGACAAGAGCCGGCAAGGACATCATCACCGCCAACCCCAACGACAATGGATCCCTCGGATGCGCCATATCGGAGGCCATAGAGCTTGCCGTAAGCACACCCAACTGCGTGTACACCCTGGGTTCGGTGCTCAACCACGTATGCCTGCACCAGACCATAATAGGGCTGGAGGCCGAAAAGCAGATGGCCCTGACCGGAGAATATCCCGACATGGTCATCGCATGCTTCGGAGGAGGCTCCAACTTCAGCGGAATAGCCTACCCCTTCATGAGGCACAACATAAAGGAAGGGAAGAAGACCCGCTTCATCGCAGCCGAGCCGGCATCCTGCCCCAAGCTCACAAGGGGAAAGTTCGAGTATGACTTCGGCGACGAGGCCGGAATGACTCCCCTTCTTCCCATGTACACCCTGGGACACACTTTCAAGCCCGCAACCATCCACGCCGGAGGTCTCCGCTACCACGGTGCAGGCGTAATCATGTCCCAGCTGATGAAGGACGGGTTCATGGAGGCCGTGGACATCGAGCAGCTCGAAAGCTTCAAGGCAGGCGTCATGTTCGCACGCACCGAAGGCATAATCCCCGCTCCCGAGTCCTGCCATGCAATTGCCGCTACCGTAAGGGAGGCCCTCAAGTGCAAGGAAAGCGGAGAGCAGAAGACCATTCTGTTCAACCTTTCGGGACACGGATTCGTGGACATGGCCGCATACGACCAGTACTTCTCCGGAGAGCTCGTGGACTTCCACGTATCGGAAGAGGACCTCGCGAAGTTCATAAAGAGCGCCGACGACCTTAACAAATAGCGTTATCCGACTGACAAAAAGGCTGTAGCCCGCTTTTTGCAGTACGGAGTATCAGAAACTTTTTAAATCGATACAATATGAAAGGTGACGCATTTTTCGCGCTGCTGGCAGGAGCTGCCGCAGGCTTGACCCTAGGAGTTCTCTTCGCCCCTGAATCCGGAGAGCAGACACGCGAGAAGATCAAGGATACTTCCGCTGACGCACTTCACGACCTCCATGTTCGTGCACGCTATCTTCGCAAGGAAATCAACAGCCTTCGCAAGACCCTCAACGAGCAGGGTGCACAGATGAAGGAGGAGGCAAGGGAGAAGATCGTCGACAAGCTCACAAAGCTCGAAGACGCCCTCGAACAGAGTGAAGAGGCTATCGAGGAGGCCGTAGACGACCAGTCAGAGGCATAGCAGACTTTTTCAAGTAAAGGCCGGAGGAGGAGTGAAATCCCCTCCGGCTGCAAAGTAACAGACTCACCATGAACGAATTCACCAAACCCGTAGAGAAGATTTCAAAGGACACCGCCGAGTATGTGGACCTGAGGATCAAGGATCTCAAGCTGAGAGTCGTAAAGGGACTTTCCGTATCCCTCAACGAACTGCTTGCGATGATCCTCATACTGTTCGTGCTGTCGGGATTCATGTTCTCCCTCGCAGCCGGGCTTATCCTCGTAATAGGAAAGCTCATAGGCAACTATGCGATAGGAGCCTTTGCCGTAGCGATACTCTTCGCCATCGGGGTTGTCATCCTCTTCAAGAAAAAGGGAAGGCTGTTTGTGAATACAATGGTGAAGACATTCTCGGGACTGTTCTTCGACGATGATGAAGGCAGCGACGAGGCAGGTAGCATTGACCTTTCAACCTTTGAGAACCATGAATAGGGACTACAGCAAGATAAGGACCATCGACGAACTGAATGATGCAATCCATGAAGTCCGCTCCCAGATGAAGGGAAAAGGCGGAGATATCGCAAACGGGATATACGGCCTAAGGGAGGCCTACAAGCCCGCAAACCTGCTGGGAATGGGCGTCAAGACGGCTTCATCCGACTCCCTTCCCTTTGACAGATACCTCCTTAACGGAATAAGGAAGGTCAAGAGCTGGTTCACTAAATAGGTCTGGTCTTTTCAGAAAGCCACTTGGCGACTTCCGGGGAGAGTCTGGGAGAGAGGCTCTCGAAGACCCTGCGGTTGTAGGCGTTCAGCCATTTTATCTGCGCCTCGCTCATCAGGGACTTCACTATCACAGACGTATCTATATGACAAAGTGTCAGCGTCTCGAACCCGAGCCAGTGGCCGAAATCATTCTCACCCTCATCGACAGTTAGCAGAAGGCTTTCGTGGCGTACGCCATGGAGGCCTTCACGATATATTCCAGGTTCGTCGGAAGTGATCATTCCGGGAAGCAGTGGCTGGGGGTTGAAGTTCTGCCTTATATCCTGGGGACCTTCGTGTACACCGAGGTAGAATCCAACTCCGTGGCCGGTCCCGTGGCCGAAGTTTCTCTTGGTGTTCCATAGCGAATACCTTGCAAGGGCGTCTATCTGGCATCCCGCCGTACCGTAGGGAAATACGGCCATTGCAAGGTTTATGTGCCCCATGAGAACAAGTGTATAGTCCTCCTTCTCCAGAGGGGTGCATTCACCGAGGGGGATTGTCCTGGTTATGTCCGTGGTGCCGTACAGGTACTGCCCTCCGGAATCGCAAAGGTAAAGCCCGTGCCCCTCAAGCAGCGGTGCGTCATCGCCCCTTGGAGTCACATAGTGCGGCAGGGCGGCTCCGGGCCCGTATGCGGAAATCGTCTCGAAACTGTCACCACGGTACCCTGGAATCTGCTTTCGAAGGTCCCCAAGGAAGCAGGCCGCATCCCACTCGGTTACTATGTCCCCGTATTCAACCTGCTTTTCTACCCAGTACAGGAAGTTCTCCATGGCAAGGCCGTCCTCAAGATGCGCATCCCTCATGCCGGAAATCTCCGTCTGGTTCTTCACCGCCTTCCTAAGGGGGACAGGAGACGCCCCCGCATGAATGGCGGATGGGGGAATGTTGAGCGCAAGAGCCGAATATACGTGATAGTTCAGGGATGATGTATCGCAGTACAGGGCGTGGATGTACCCGTCGTCGAACATTCCGGACACCGCAATTGCCACATCATCGTAAGGAAGGATGCGGATGCCCTCGCGCCTTAGCTCGGAAGCGCTTGCAACAGTATCCTCGTGCTGCGGCGCTGCGGAATTCTTCCTGACGAACCAGCTTACCTCGTCCATGGTAACCAGCAGATAGGACATTACGTAGGGATTGTATTCTATGTCCGACCCCCTTACGTTAAGGACCCATGCAATCTCATCGAGAGAAGAAAGAAGGATGCTGTCGCACCTGTTATCGAGAAGAAAGCCCCTGAGCCACTCTATCTTAGAGGAGCGGCTCTGTCCTGTAAGATCATCCCCGAGGGTTATTACCGGAGACTGGGGATACGAAGGACGGTCAGTCCACATATCATCAATGAAATCGGAAGCGTCCACAATCCTGAAGTCGGCATCCACCTGGGCGAAAGCCTCCTCCATCTCAGCGACAGAGTCTGCGCTCTGGCTCATGCCGTCTACCGCCACGACATACTCCGGCAGTGAAGGATCCCTCTGGGCAGCCTGAAGGGCAAGCCACCTGGGAATGGGAACCTGGTCCACCACCCTGGTGGGATGAAGGTCCACACCTGCGGCGGGGAGCACGTTCCTGGCATGTATGAAGTAGCGGCTGTCGGTCCATAGCCCGGCATGGTCCGCAGTTATCACCAGGTCTCCGGCCTCCCCGGAAAATCCCGTTATCCACTCGACCTGCTTCCAGCGCCTTGCGGGATACTCGCTGGAATGGGGATCGGAACCTGTTACTACGACAGCGTCCCAGCCTTTGCTTTGCATGAGAGCGCGTATCTGCTCGACTCTTTGATAGTGAATGTCCATTTGATGATGTCTTGGTGTCTTCCGACTTGTCGTGGTTCTGCAAATATAGGCTTATTTGCATTCAATTGAAAGGGACGCAGGCTCCCGTTTACACGAGGTCCCTTATTATGTCATCGCAGACGAAGAAATGGTCTTCCGGTATCCACGCCCGGCCATTTCCCTTTGCAAGGGCGCCGCTACGAAGGAGGGGCCCCACCGCAGAATCATCTAGAAGCGAAGATTCCACACCTTCCTTTCTCCTTAGCCCAAGCATTATCTTTTCACATAGGATGTCCTCATCCGAGAGAGTCTCCCCACAACGCTCATATGAAGGCACGCTATCCGAGTTCCACGAGCGGTGACGCCTCCCGTCAAAGGAATGGGCCGCCGGGCCGAGGCCTACATAGGCCGACCTGTCCCAGTATGCGCTATTGTGCCTGGAGCGGAATCCTTCCCTTGCAAATGAAGATATCTCGTAGTGGTCGTATCCTGCCTTTGAAAGAGCCTCGCAAAGCATGTCGTACTGCCTGCGGCATTTCTCATCGGAAGCTTCGCGGTACTTTCCGCACGCCACCATATGAAACAGGTCGCTTTCAGGATCTATCGAAAGCTGATAGGATGATATGTGCTCAGGAAAGATGGACACGGCACGGGAAAGAGTGTCTTTCCAGACTTCATCCGAAAGACCGTCTATCCCGAATATGAGGTCTATGCTGATATTTTCAAACCCGGAGCTGCGAAGTATTTCATATGCCGTTAAAGCCCCCTTTGAATCATGTCTTCTTCTCATCCAGCGGAGAATCCCGTCGTCAAATGACTGCACACCCATGCTCACCCTGTTGACACCAAGGTCCCTGAGCCCTTGCGCATACTCTCTTGTTACGTCATCAGGATTGACCTCCACGGTAAACTCCCCGAAGGAATCCCTTCCGGAAGACTTCCTCACAGAAGAAACCACTTTTTCAATAAGCGAAAGAGGCAGCACCGAAGGGGTGCCGCCACCTATATATAGCGTATCGACTCCAAGGGTGGGAAGTATCTCATCCCTCCTTTGCAGAGCCTCCTGGCAAATGTTCGCAATGCATGCATCCCAATCCGACGGGGAAACCTCCGAATAGAATCCGCAGTATGTGCAGAAACTCTTGCAGAAAGGGATGTGGACGTAAATCACCTCAGCATGAACTCTGTTGAGCCGAGGTACGCCTGGTCGGTATAGGCCTCGACAGTGTAAACGCCCTTGGTCCACGAAGTTATTTCGTTGAGGTAGATACTAAGATCGACCTCCTTCCCTTCGTAGTCGACTTCCCTGGATGCAGAGGCGATCATGGTCTGCCCGTTGAGAGTGAATTCGTTGTGGACGCTATTGGTAAGGATAGCGCCATCGGGATCCTTCACCCTTATGTATACCCTTACGGGTCCCTTCTCTGCAAGCTCGTTCTCGACAAGGGATAGCGATGTAAGCACCCTTGTAACCTTGGAAGCCCTGTCGGTCTTTCTGTCCCCGTTGCCGTATGACTCGGCAATGAGGCCGCGGGCCTTGAGGACACCTCCGGCAGTCACCTTGTCGGTCAGGGTCTCGACCTGCTTTGTCAGCTCCTCGTTCTTCTTCTGCGTCTTGGCAGTCTCCTTACGGGCTGCTGCCGCATCGGCCGTCAGCTTGTGGTTGAGGGTGTTTAGCGAGTCTATCTGGGTGATGTAGCCACGCATTATGCTCCTAAGGGTGCCGAGCTCCTTCTCATACTGGCGTATCTTCGCCCTGTCGGTAGCCTCGGTAGCCTTTATCCTTTCGATAAGCTGGGCGACCTCAGCCCTTGAAGTGTCAAGCTGCCTGTTTATGGAGTCATAGTCGGAAGAGAGGGATTCGTAGTCCTTCTGAAGAGCCTCCATCTGTTCGGTAAGCTCCTGCTTCTCACCCTCCAGGTCCCCTACCAGGGTGCTCTTCTGCTTCCAGGTGTAGTAAAGGGCGCCGGCAAGGCCTAGCGCCACGAGGGCCAGAAGCGCCATAAGCCACTTGAGCCCAGAGTTCTTCTTCTGACGTTCCGCCTGTTCATGGCGGAGTCGGACGGATTCGAGTTCTTCTTCCATATCGTATGAATGTTTTTCTGTTTTTCCTTCCTATAGGGCAAATTTAGCAATTAGCCTTCTTTTAGCAAAAAGGGGACCACTGGAAAAGGGCCATACCCGGTGATTTCTTTCCAAAACTTATCCTTCCGCATCAAATTTATGGCTCCCGGTATGATGGATTTTGCCATATGAGCACTAAATTTGCAACACTGAGCAAAAACCACTTGAGTCATGAAATACGCTATCAGAGCCGTCAAGTACTTTTTCTACTTCTCTTTCATAGTGTTTGTGATGATGCTTATCCTCATCGCATTCGGTCTGGTTGAAAAGGATATCGACAAGCTTTTCCGCAACGGATGGGATTCGGTATGGCAGATTGCCATCCTGTTCGCATTCGTATCCGCATTCTATCCCATGTTCGGATTTGTCAGGAAAAGCCTTACAGTACCCGTCGATGCAGAGGACGTTACAGGCAACATCACGAGGTTCATGGCCGACAAGGGATACGATGTGGAGACCACGGACGGAAACAACATGACTTTCAGGGCACGGAGCGCCGTGCAGAGGGTATGCAAGATAGGGGAAGACAGGATAACCTTCACAAAGGACGATACGGGCTACATGGTTGAAGGCCTCAGAAAGGATGTCTTCCGCCTTGTATACGGAATTGAATACATTCTTAGAAACCAGAAGGAGGAATACTGATATGGAAGAGTTCAAGACAGTTGCAAAGTTCAACGACCAGTTTGCCGCCGAGATTACGGCAGGCATGCTGCGTGACAACGGGATACCCGCGCAGGTATTCGGACAGACAAGCACCTATCCCAGCCTCAATGCGACAATCAACTCCCTTGAGGTGAAGGTGAATGCAAGTGACTACGAAGAGGCTATGAGGCTTCTGGCCGCAAACGAGAGCGCCGAGTAGAATTCCTCTCCAAAGAGACGGGTAAGGGGTTCGCGTAGAAATTCATATACGCGGATCCCTTCCTTTCTGCCCTTTTCATAGGCCGGAGCGCATATGTCCCAGCGGTGGAGGTTGAGAGCGTACTGTCCCGGGGCAAGAGCCGTTATCCTTATGGGATATAGACTGCATGATATGGGTTTCTGCCAGTCTCCCTTTCCCTGGGTGAACCTTCGCTCTATGCAGCAGTAGCATCCCCCGCCCTCGTCAAATGAGCAGTAGGCGCACTCCTCCGTACCCTTGCATAGAGGAGTAACTATGTCTCCGTCCCTGTCTATGTCAAAGAAGCCCTTCTCCCTTACTGCCTCCTTCCCCTTTTCACTCATCAGGTCCTCGTAGAATGGATAGTTCCTCTCCAGGGGTTCAAGCTCTTCCTCCCTTAGGGGAGCTCCGCTGTCCCCTTCTATGCAGCAGGCACCACGGCAGGCAGCATAGTCGCAGCAGAAATACTCGAATATCACATCCTCCGATATGAGGCAGGGCTCTATCTGGAGTATCGTTCCGAACTTCCTATCTTTCATTTTCAAACAGTTCTCTGTAAAGCGCACCTATCCCGTCTGGATCCGAAAGCACCACGGGAGTCTTTATCGTATCAAGGGCTGCCGGCCTTGGAGCAGGCGGGATATTTCCTTCGTCGACCTTCTCCGGGATTATGGGTCCCTGGACTGCATACTCCGCGACTCCACCCTCGCAAAGGGAGCGCAGCATCGTGGAAAGACGGTCTTTTGTGACGGCCTTTATCTTTTCATCCTGGCGTGTCAGCATATCCTTTCCGTAGGAGTATCTCAGAGTCAGCATCCTCACCATGTAGGAAGGGTCGCTTTTCCACGACGAGCTCTGGTCGGAGAGGAATTTCTGGGCCCGGGATGCGTCAGCATCGGAGAAAGCCGAGCGCGAGACATCCTGCACCGCCTTCCTAACGGCCTCAAGCACAGTCTCCACTGAATCCTTTGCGATCATCGAGGCTGGCATTCCCTCGATATCGGCCGGAGTGAGGTTGAAGCCCACATATAGCCTCTCCTGGGGGAACATGTCAAACCTGTCGAATCCCGAAGTGCTCCATCCGCACATCGCGGCAGCTCCCCTTACAGCCTTTTCAAGGCGGGCCGCCACGACTTTCGAGGCGAAGATGTTCTCAACCGAATAGTCCACTTCGCTCGTAAAGCAAAGGTCTATGGACGACTCGCTTCCCTTCCTCACTACGGTCTTTCTGCCGGATATGGCCTGGAAGCGGGTCCTGGTCCTTGCGGAAGAAACCTTGTCCGTTGAAAATCCCCCTAGCAGCGAACAGAGCTTCGCCTTGACGGCCTCCTCATCAAGGTCGCCTACTATGATGAACACTCCGTCGTTCATCCTCGAGAACTGGGAGTCAAGATATCTGGACACCCTATCCGGATAGCCATCCGTCAGAACAGACGGATCCCTGTAGGTAGAGTATAGCGAGCCGGGTGCCACTATGCTGTCAAGGACGGACATCCTGAGCTCCTCTCTTCCGGCGGGAAGAAGGGCACGGAGCTTCTCCTCCCTTTTAAAGAGGGAATATGCCTGCGGATCGGCCGACCTTTCACGAGAGAGAGTCAAGAGCGCCTTCAGAAGGAGGGTCATCCTGTCCGAAGGAGCCGACCCTTCAAGCCTCAGGTCGGATACTCCGGCATTTACATCCAGGGCGATGCCGTTTGACTCGAGCGTATAGCGGAAGTCATCTCCGCTCTGGGAATGTATCTTTCCCACCCATGGCATTTCACCGACATATGCGCCCTCTCCCCTGGAGAGTCCGGGAACGAGGGTGTATCCTCCACGGAGAAGATAGCAGTAGTGGAACATGTCATCGGAGCCCGATTTCTTGAATATGACCTTTATTCCATTGGAGAATGTCCATATCTTTCCGCCCGACAGGGGCTCTTCGGCCTCCTCCTTTAGCTTGACTTTCGAGGGAAGCCTCCTTAGGAATGTCGTGTCCGGATCCGGAGTAACTACGGATGAAGACTTTGTGGACGCCGCAGCCCATGCAGAGTCGAATGTCTTTCTTACCTGCTGTGACGATACGCTTGCATCATAGGAAATGAACCTCACCAGCGAGGATGAAGGCTGCGCTATCAGGGCCTTTGAGAAGTTGGAGAAAAGCTTCACTGCATTCTCCCCTGACATGTCCTTGCCGGTAAAGAAATCCAGTTCCGAAGACGGGGAGGCAAGGGCGCTTCCATACAGGAATGAAGAAATGCACTTGCGCGTATAGCCTTCATTTGAAAGGGATGAGTACCTTGTCCTGAATACGCTCTCCACACGCATCTGGGCCGCCTTGTACTCGGACAGCCTGACTCCGTTCTTATCTATGTCAGCAAGAATGGCGGAAAGGATCTCGCATGTCTTCTGATAGCTGTCCGAAGGAACGCACACGCTTATGGAGAACACATCATCACCAGGGCCGGCGGAGCCATCCCTGTATTCAATGTCAAGGTATGGAAGGGGTATCTTCGCCTTGTGAAGGGCATATGATATCCTTCTTCGAAGTATGACCGAAAGGTCCGAAGCGTACTTTGACTGCACAAGCGGAAGAACCGTCGAGAGGTCCTCCCTTGAAAGGCGCGGCGTCCTGTACTGGACGGTTAGCCGGGACAGGCCCTCGGCTGGAGATGCCAGGTCCCTGTCAAGGGTATCGGCAACGCTGAACCCGGGATCATCCGTAGAGGAATAGTTGCCAGGTGGCACCATGAGGGAGAGCATCTCCATCTTCCCCTTTACAGAGGAAGCGTCGACATCTCCCGCAACTACAATAGCATGACGAGAGGGAGAGTACCTCTTTGAGGAGTACTGCGCATCGCTTGATATTATGTCAAATATCATAAGGAGCGTGGAATCCACCATTTCGGGATTCATTGTAACCTCGAGGTCCCTGAAGGAGAACACCGTGGCATCCGGAGTCCTCTGGACGTATCCTCCACCCAGGGGGGACACTCCGCCACGCGAGAGGAACTGCATCGGAGACGACATGGTAAAACGCGGAAGCTCCGTTATTGCTCCCCTCGCCCTTACGACTCCTTCGCCGGCATTCTTCCTGTCCTCCTGGGCCCATCCTCCTTTTCTCACAAGGCTTATGTCGGCATAGTCCTTTTGGGAATCGTTCTTTACTATATAGTATGAAATTCCGTTTGAAAGGGTCCCCGTGCTGATGTTGTCAGCCTTTGAAAGGGAGGGCAGACTCTGCGCTGGCACAATTATTGGAAATAATGCCATCAGAGCAACGACAAGCAAGGGACGATATATGTTGAAAACTCGCATTTGAAGTCCGTTTACGCAAAATTAAGATAATTTTTACTAATTTTGTTGCTTGGCACAAGGCACAGACAACAATATAAATTTAAAACCAATACGATCATGAAAAGAATCATTCTAACTTTGGCTGCAGCAGCCCTTTCGGCTGGCCTTGCTTTCGCACAGGATCTCGCAACCGCAACTGAAACCTACAATAATGGAGCCGAACAGCTTCAGATGGGTCACAAAACCGAAGCCCTTACCGCATTCCAGAAGGCCCTTGAGATTGGCCAGCAGTGTGGTGCAGACGGCGAGGAGCTTGTATCAAACTGCAAAAAGGCTATCCCCGGTGTGATCATGTCCATCGGAAAGGAGAGCTTCAATGATAAGAAGTACGCCGAGGCTAGCGAGAAGTTCGCCGAGGCTGAGAAACTCGCAAAGGAGTACGGACAGGAGGAGGTTGCAAACGATGCAGCTGAACTCGTAAGGCAGGCAGGCGCCGCCAAGCACATCGACGGAGCTAACAACGCCCTCGCACAGAAGGACTACGCTACCGCAGTTACCGAACTAACCTCCGCTCTTGAGAACGACCCCAAGAACAAGACTGCAGCCATCCGCATGGTACAGGCCCAGTCCGCTCTCGGAAACTTCGACGAGGCCAAGAAGGCTTACGAGCTTGCAAAGGAGCTCGGACAGGAGGAGAACGCCGCCAAGATCATCGGTGGAGCATACCTCAAGAACGCAGCAAAGAGCCTCAAGGGAGGACAGTTCGCTGACGCGATGACAAGCGCCGAGGAGGCCTACAACTACTCAAAGAACGCCCAGGCTTACCAGATTGCCGGACAGGCAGCCCAGAAGCTCGGACAGGAAGGAAAGGCAATCTCCTACTTTGAGAAGTACCTCGCAGCTTCACCCAACGCAAAGAACGCAGGCCAGATCGCCCTTACAGTAGGCGCCCTCTACCAGAAGGCCCAGAACAAGGCTAAGGCTATCGAGTACTACCAGAAGGCTCAGGCTGCAGGTGTAAACGCTCAGCAGTACATCGACGCCCTGAACAAATAGGACATGCTCCGGAGTTTATGAAGTACCTGGAACTTCTTGCTCCGGCAAGGAATAAGGAGATCGGCATCGCAGCCATAGACTGCGGTGCCGATGCCGTATATATCGCAGGTCCAGCATTCGGGGCAAGGCATGCCGCAGGAAACCCGGTGGAGGACATCCGCGAGCTATGCACCTATGCCCACAAGTTCGGTGCAAGGATATTCGTGACGCTAAACACAATACTAAGGGACAGTGAGCTTGACGAAGCGAGAAGCCTCATAAAGGAGGTTTCCGAGGCGGGAGCAGACGCCCTCATAGTCCAGGATCTAGCCGTACCAGTCCTGGCCAGGGAGGCCGGTGTGTCTATTCCATTCCATGCATCGACACAGTGCTCGATACGGACTCCCGAAAAAGCCAAGCTACTTGAGAGCCTCGGTTTCTCGAGGCTGGTCCTTGAAAGGCAGCTCTCACTTTCCCAGATAGCACAGATAAGGAAGGCCGTCTCCTGCGAACTGGAGTTCTTCGTACACGGCGCCCTTTGCGTATGCTATAGCGGAGAGTGCTACCTGTCGGAATATCTTGGCGGAAGAAGCGCTAACAGAGGCGAATGCATGCAGGCCTGCCGCTCCAGGTACGACCTCAAAGACAAAAAAGGAAGACTCCTTTCCAGGAACAAGGCCTTCCTTTCGCTCAAGGACCTGAACCTTGAAGACCACCTTGAGTCGCTCGCTGACGCTGGAATCTGCTCCTTCAAGATAGAAGGAAGGCTCAAGAACGAATCCTACGTAAAGAACGTAGTGAGAGAGTACTCCCTGAAGATGGACAGCATCGTAAGGCAGTGGCCCCAGTTCTACAGAAGGTCATCCTTTGGAAAGGTGGAAAAGGGCTTCAAACCAGACCCTTCCAAGACTTTCAACAGGGGGTACACTTCCCTTTTCATTGACGGGGAAAGGGGAGACTGGGCAGCCATGGATACGCCAAAGAGCGTAGGAGAACCCATCGGGACAGTATCTTCCATGAGAAGCACTCCGCGCGGCATGGAGATAAAGGTAAGGCCGCTCAAGGCAGGCATCATCCTTTCAAATGGCGACGGGTTCGCATTCACCCAGAACGACTCCATCGTAGGATTCAGGGCAGACCATGCGGAAGGCACCACCATAAAATGCAAGAACATCCAGGGCCTCAGGATAGGCACATTCCTTTGGAGAAACATAAGCACCGAGTTTGAAAAGACTCTCCAGAGCAATCCCTGCGAAAGAGTGATTGACGTGAAGGTAAACGTTTCCTTCAAGGGTGGCTACACGCTCCAGGCGCAGGCTATCAGCGAGGACGGAAGGAAGGTCGCCCTAAGAGTGGACCTCCCAAGAAACGGAAGCCGCCAGCCGGAAAAGACCATGGAGCTTCTTCGCGCGCAGATAGAGAAGAAGACGCTCCACTTCAGGTTCACTCTCGGCAAGGTATCCATCTTGACACCTGACAGCACAATCCCCTACCTTGGCCCAGCCGATGTGAACGGCATCCGAAGGACCCTGGCCGAAGAACTTTCAAATGCCCCCTGCATCATGGTTCCGATGGAAGGGGGAAAGACCGGTGAAATGACGCTCAAAGAGGCTACCTACAAGGACAACGTCGCAAACGAAAAAGCGAAGGAAACCTATGAATCCCTTGGCGCCGGAAATATCGAAATGGCCTACGAACTTACGCACAGGGATGATGCCGAGCTTATGAGAAGCAAGTACTGCCTGAGGGACGCCCTTGGTAAATGCCCCAAAAAGAACAGATGGGAGAAAGCGGACAGACTGTACCTTGAGAACAACGGCTATTCCCTTGCCCTGGACTTTGATTGCGCCCGTTGTGAAATGACGGTAAGGAAGGGGTGAAACACCTGGAAGGATAGCACACAATCCAACAAGACAAAAGGCTTTGCTTCCGAACAGGATCCCACCTATTTCAAAAGTCCGCAATACTCTACAAACCTGTCCCTTCCCGACAGGTCTGAAAGGATGGAGACGCTCTCAAAACAACTTCTGAATTCATCCGCAGTGGCATCTCCTAATTCCTGGTTGATTTCAGAGATTCCCAGTCCGCCTTCTTTCATAAGGATGGCGCTCCATCTTGCTATGGCGCGGTAGAACACGGTCGGATCTTCATCTGAAACAAAAAGAGCCTCGGAAGGTTCATAGTCAAGGACGTTTCTGTCCATGAGAGGTTTCTCTGAATTTCTGATGTAGGGAGGATTGGACAGGATGACATCGAATTTATCGTCTTTTCCAAAAGGAACATCTCCAAGAATATCAGCCTCTACAAACTCTGGAGGAATGAATTTTCCTTCAGTTTCTGTCCTATTAAATTTCTGGGAAGATGCGACTTTCAGCGCCTTATCCGAAATGTCCACGGCAACGGCCTTCACTCCGGGGCATGCAAGCGCCACACTCCAGGCTATGCAACCGGAACCGGAGCAAAGGTCCAGCACCCTGATACCATTCCTGTTCATTTTCCCTATATGGGCGACAGCCCTTTCCACAAGGATTTCCGTTTCAGGTCTTGGTATGAGGACATCCGGGGTGACAGTGAATACATGGCCGCAGAACTCCGCCCGCCCAAGAACATACTGGAGCGGCTCTCCGCCTAGCAACCTGTCCATGCTCCTTTCAAGGATAGGAAGTGACTCTGATAGAATTTCATAGGAAGGCTCAACCACATGTGTGTACGACTTCACTCCAAGCACATCCTGGCAAAGGCGCAAGACTATCGCCTGCGCCTCCTTTGGTGGATATGCCTTCGAGAGGGAAGAAGATGACTCCCGGATGAAGTCCCTTAGAAGCATCCTCCGCTATGAGTTCTCTATGATTGTCGTAAGGAAATCCGTAATGTCGATGCCGGCCGCCCTTACCATCTTGGGAACAAGGGAAGCGTTTGTCATTCCGGGGATTGTGTTGACTTCAAGGAAGTATATCCCCTCATCGGAGACAATGTAGTCGATCCTCACGAGGCCCGCGCACCCAAGATGATGGTATATGCGGCAGGTCGTCTCCTGTATTGTTGAAGCCATCTCCTCTGAAATCTCCGCCGGGCATACCTCCTGGCTGTGGCCGTTGTACTTGGCATCGTAGTCGAAGTACTCGTTCTCGGAAATTATCTCAATCACGGGAAGGGCCTTCACCGAAGTGCCGTCAAAATATGCGGCGCATGTGAATTCCCTGCCGGAGACACCTTCCTCTATTATTACGGTAGGGCTCTCCGTGAATGCCAGTTCGATGGCATCGGGAAGCTCTTCCGCCTTCTTCACCTTGGTTATTCCGAAGCTGGAGCCTCCGCTGGTAGGCTTTACGAACACGGGGAGGGAGAGCTTTTTCGCGACATCCTCGCTAAAGGCCTTGACATCTTCTCCCTTGCGGATGAAAGCGTCCTTGGCCAGCTTCACGAAGTCCACGTCGCGAAGGAAGCTCTTGCAGGCGTACTTGTCAAAGGTGACCGTGGAGGTGAAAGCGCTACAGCTGCTGAACGGAATGCCTAGCATTTCCAGGTATCCCTGGAGCTGTCCGGTCTCACCCGGTGCGCCATGCTGCATTATGTAGGCATAGTCAAACTGGACCTTTTCGCCATGGATCTCGACAGAGAAGGTGTTCTTGCTCACCTCGGGGCGAGCCTCCTCGGGGAATGTAACCTTCATGGAGTTTATCCTCTTGAAGGATACCAGCCACCATCTCCCGAAGCGGGCGAATATCTCATATACATTATATAGAGAGTCGTCAATGTGTGACGCAGTGAACTCTCCGCTTCGGCATGACACCTCCCACTCGGAGGAATCGCTACCGTATATTACCGCTATGTTCTTGTATTTTGCCATCTTGCAAATAAAAACTCTACTCGAAGTACTCTTCCTCCTCCTTCTGGACTATGTCCTCTGTTCCGCCGCTCTCCCATTTCTTGTTGCAGCCAAGATCGTCTCCCATCCCGGGAGGAGCGGTGAACTTGTCATCCATGGATATTCCGAGGGTTCCGTCGGCAATTACCTTCTTCATCCAGATTCCCCAGATAGGAAGGGCCGCGTAGGCGCCCTGTCCGTAGGCAATGCTCTGGAAATGCACCTGACGATCCTCGCCACCTACCCATACGCCGGCGCATATCGTTGGAGTGTATCCTATGAACCATCCGTCGGAGTTGTCGTTTGTCGTTCCGGTCTTTCCGGCTATCTGTCCCTTGAGGTTGTACTTTGTCCTAAGCCACTTGCCGGTTCCCTCGTTCACTACGCCCTGCATCATGCCGACCAGCTGGTACGCGGTCTCTGCGCTGATTGTCTCCCTACTCTTGGCGGAGAACTCCCCGATGACGTTACCCTGGTTGTCCTCGATCCTGGTCACGAATACGGGAGTGATGTATATTCCATTGGATGGGAAGGTGTTGTAGGCCGTAACCATCTCCTTTACAGATATGTCGGCAGCTCCCACGCAGAGCGAAGGAACCGCGTCAAGATGGCATCCGATACCCATCTTTCGCATCATCTGCACCATTGCGGCGGCGCCGAACTGCTTCATAAGGTATGCGGACACGTTGTTGGATGAATGGGCCAGGCCCCACTTTAGGGATACCACCCTGCCGACATCTCCGGCACCATCAGTGCTTCGGGGAGTCCAGGTCTCCCCCCTTCCGACACGGAATGTCTGCGGAACGCATGGCACTCCGTCGCAGGGGGTCATGCCCTCCTGCATTGCAAGGGTGTAGAGGTAGGGCTTGATGGTAGATCCAACCTGGCGTTTTCCCTGGCTTACGTTGTCATACTTGAAATAGCGGTAGTTGGGGCCTCCGACATATGCCTTGACATGTCCTGTACCCGGCTCTATCGCCATGAATCCGCAGCGGAGTATGGACTTTATGTATTTTATGGAATCGTTGGGGGTCATCGTCGTATCGATGTACCCTTTCTTGTTCCATGAGAAGAGCCTCATCTTTGCGGGCTGGTCGAAGGACTTGAGTATCTCGTCCTCGCTCTTTCCGGAGTTCTTCATCATGCGGTAGCGGTCGCTCCAGCGCCTTGCCTGCTTCATGAGAAGATCGACTGTCTCCTGGGGAACGTCGTCGCTAAAAGGAGCCTTCTTCTTATACCTGAGGTCCCTCCAGAACAGTTTCTGAAGGTCCTTTCCAAGGTGCTCGGCCACGGCCTCCTCGGCGTAGCGCTGCATCTTATAGTTAATAGTGGTATATATCCTAAGCCCGTCCTTGTCCAGGGAGTACATCTCCCCGGAGGGCTTGCGGTTCTTCTCCAGCCATCCAAACAGAGGGTCGTTCACCCAGAGGGTGGAATCCACCGAATAGTCCTCCCTGACATCGTACTGGCTTCTCTTTGGCTTGGATGCGCCCATGTACCTTTTAAGCATGTCCCTGAAATAGGGGGCGGTACCGGAGTTGTGGTCAAGAACCTGGAAGGAGAGGTTAATGGGTATCTGCTGTATGGAGTCCCTCTCGTGGGCTGTTATATACCCTACCTTCTCCATCTGGCTGATTACGAAGTTTCTCCTGACAAGGGCCTTGTCAGGGTTGATGGTAGGGTTGTAGCGGGTCGGCTTGTTAGCCATTCCCACCAGCATCGCACTCTCCTCGTAGGTCAGGTCCGCAGGCTCCTTGGCGAAGAATGTCTGCGCCGCACTCTTTATTCCGTATGCGTTGCTGCCGAAGAACACGGCATTGAGGTACATGTCGATGATCTCATCCTTGGTGTAGTCCCTCTCGAGCTTTACGGCGGTTATCCATTCCTTAAGCTTTATCCACACCATCTTCACCTTGGACCACCCGGGAATCTTGCTGCTTGTGGATGTCCTGGGATAAAGGGTCTTCGCCAGCTGCTGGGTTATGGTACTTCCTCCACCCTGGCTTGAGTCTCCGCCGAGGATGGTCTTGAAAAGTACACGGCCCAATCCCCTGAAATCTATTCCGGAGTGTTCGTAGAAACGCTTGTCCTCGGTCGCCACGGCAGCCTGTATGGTCGTTGGCGAGAGTTCGTCATAGCTTACATAGGAGCGGTTCTCTATATGGAACGTGGAAAGGATCTCCCCGTCCTCGGCGATCAGCTGCGTAGCGAGCTTGCTGTCAGGATTCTCCAGCTCCTCGAAAGAAGGTATGTCCGCAAACGCCCATACCAGCAGCAGGAGAAAGAGAATGAGTGCCACCGGGAATGTTATGATGATCCAGAACCACTTGGTGAATTTTTTCCGTGAGCTTTCTGTCATATTCTCTTCAAATAAATGTGAAAGGCAAAATTAGCAACAAAATTTGGAAATTTGGCGGTTTTGTCACTTACTTTGCAGTCCCAAACCATAAAGATACCGCAAATGGAAGGAAAACAGCTAGTGATTGTGGAGTCTCCGGCGAAAGCCCAGACCATACAGAAGTTCCTTGGAAAGGACTACATAGTTAAGCCGAGCTTCGGTCATATAAGAGACCTTCAGGAGAACAGCCTCTCCGTGGACGTGGACCACAACTTCAAACCGGAGTATGTGATTCCCTCGGATAAGAAGAAGATTGTCTCCGAACTGAAGAAGCTTGCAAAGGACGCTTCCACCGTATGGCTCGCTTCCGATGAAGACCGCGAAGGAGAAGCCATATCATGGCACCTTTACGAGACTCTGGACCTTTCAAAGGCCGATACAAAGAGAATCGTGTTCCACGAGATAACGAAAAACGCCATTGAGAACGCGGTCCAGAACCCCAGGAGCATCGACATGAAACTGGTGGACGCCCAGCAGGCGAGAAGGGTCCTTGACAGGCTCGTGGGATTCGAGCTGTCCCCGGTCCTGTGGAGGAAGATCCAGCCAAAGCTCTCGGCCGGCAGGGTGCAGAGCGTAGCCCTTAGGCTCATAGTAGACAAGGAGCGCGAGGTTACATCCTTCAAGAGCGAACCATTCTACAGGGTTGAAGCGGTGTTCCATCCTCAGGGGGCTGCCGCTCCTGTAAAGGTGAAGGCCACCCTTGAAAAGCATTTCAAGAACGTGGAAGATGCACGGAAGTTCCTGCTGGACAGCGTAGGTGCCACCTTCAGCATCTCCTCAATAGACAAGAAAGAGGCTTCCAGGACACCGGCTCCTCCATTTACGACATCCACCCTCCAGCAGGAGGCCTCAAGAAAGCTCCATTTCTCGGTAAGCATGACAATGAGGATAGCCCAGCAGCTGTACGAAAGGGGTCTCATTACATACATGAGAACCGACTCCACCAACCTCTCCTCACTTGCCCTTGGCTCTGCAAAAAAGTTCATATACGAGAACTACGGAGAGCAGTACTCCAAGACCAGGCAGTACCACACCCATTCCAAGGGAGCTCAGGAGGCCCACGAGGCAATCCGCCCCACCTTCATAGACAATACCGACATACAGGGGACCGCCCAGGAGAAGAAGCTCTACAACCTCATTTGGAAGAGGACGGTAGCGTCCCAGATGGCGGATGCGAAGGTAATGCGCACTGACATAAGGATTTCATCCGACAAAAGAAGCGAGAAGTTCGCAGTGACAGCAACCGAGGTCCTCTTTGACGGATTCCTCAAGGTGTACATGGAAAGCTCCGACGACCAGCCCGAGGGAGAGGACGTAATCCTTCCAAAGATGGAAGTTGGCGGTATCATGCAGAAAAAGTCAATGGGTGCCGAGTGCAAATACACCGCCCCTCCTTCGAGATATTCCGAGGCTACGCTGGTGAAGAAACTCGAGGAGCTCGGCATAGGACGCCCTTCAACATACGCCCCGACAATCTCCACCCTCACCACTGGAAGGGGATATGTAGTGAAAGGAGACAAGGAAGGGACAAAGATACCCGTTACCAATCTCGTGCTGAACGCAGACAGGGTTGACGAAGTTTCAAAGACAGAGGTTGTGGGAGCGGAGAAGAGCAAGCTCCTCCCCCAGGACATCGGAATGATCGTAACCGACTATCTTGTAAAGAACTTTACGGACGTACTCGACTACGACTTTACGGCCAACGTAGAGAAGGACTTCGACCAGATAGCAGATGGGGAGAAGAGGTGGACAGACGTCATCGCCTCCTTCTACTCTCCATTCCACAAGAAAATAGACGAGGTCATGAAAAACGGCGAGTACTCCCACGTGAGCCGCTCGCTGGGCGTAGACCCTTCAGACGGACTTGAGGTCGTAGCCAGGTTCGGCCAGTACGGCCCCTACGTGCAAAAGGGAGATGGGGAGAACAAGCAGACCGCCCGCCTTGGAGCTGGCCAGCTCATAGAGAGCATCACCCTGAAGGACGCACTCTCCCTGTTCCAGCTTCCCAGGACCGTCGGCAAGTACAAGGATGTGGACGTGGTAGTGACAAAGGGCAAGTACGGTCCATATATCAAATATGGGAAGGACAACTTTTCTCTTCCAAAGAACACCGACCCCATGAAGGTGTCGCTTGAAACCTGCATCGCCGAAATTGAAAAGAAGCTCTCCGACACGGGACCCGAGATTCTTGCGGAGTACGAAAGCATTGACGTGAAGATCATTAACGGAAAGTTCGGTCCATACATCAAGCATGCCGGAGGCAACTACCGCATCCCGAGGGATACTGACGTTGCATCTCTCACGGAGGAGGATTGCAAGAAGCTCATTGAAACATCCGAGCCTACAAAACATCGTTCCTTCAAGAAAAAACGCTCAAAATCTTAAGATTTTTAATTTTTTCAATAGTTACGGGTTAATATCTTGAAATTAATCCGTAATTTTGCATTGCAAAAGTTAAAGTATCAAGCCAATGGCAACATATCACATCGACCAGACAGACCAGAAGATCCTCTCGTTCCTGGTAAAGAACGCACGCATGCCTTTCCTGGAGATAGCCAGGGAATGCGGAATATCCGGTGCAGCCATTCATCAGAGGGTGAAGAAACTGGAAGCCAACGGTGTAATTACAGGATCCAGGCTGCTGGTGAAACCACAGGCCATAGGACTCAACATCTGCGCATTCGTGAGCATCTCCCTTTCCGAGGCCAGCAAATACAACGAGGTAGTGGCTTCGCTTAAGAAGATTCCCGAGGTTGTCGAGTGTCATTTCGTAACCGGAAGGTACGCCCTTCTGGTGAAGCTCTACTGCTTCGACAACGACCACCTCATGGAGGTGCTGCTCAACACGATACAGAAGATTCCCTACATCCAGTCCACAGAGACCATGATAGCCCTTGACGAAGCCATCAACCGCCAGGTATGGGTCAAGGACTACAAGAACACAAGCTTCTCTGCAAACAGGGACCTATAGGCCCTTTTCGATTACGGCCTGGGCGAGCAGAAGATCCTCAGGAGTGGTAATCTTCAGATTGAACCTCTCTCCAAGGCAATAGGAGAGAGGTATTCCTTTTGCCTGCACGACTGATGCGTCGTCCGTAAAGGACGGGTCGTAAGGGAGGGAGTATGCCGCCTTGAGGTCTTCGGAAAGGAACATCTGAGGAGTCTGTGCGCCCCATACTTTCCTGCGGTCATACGTCACTCCATCTATCGGGCGAAGAGTCTTTCCGCTCTCATCTTCAATAGCTTCCACTGCCTTTAAGGTATCGACAGAAGGGGTTACAGGAACAAGCGCCCTGCACGAAGACATCCTCTGGACCATATCACGCAGGAGATTCACCGAAACGAGCGGCCTTACACCGTCATGTATAGCCACTATGGCGTCATCCGGTACATGGGCGATGGCATTTCGTACCGAATGGAAACGGGTTATTCCACCTTCTACGATCCTCTGCGGAATAGTGAAGTTCTGCTCCTGGCAGTAGTCTTTCCAGTACGCTATCCTGTCATGGGGGATCACGGTTATGACCTTGATACCTGGAATGGCCTCAAGGAACTTCTCTATCGTAACCCTTAGGATCGGCTTGTCGCCAAGGGTGAGAAACTGCTTTGGAAGCGGGGAAGCCATCCTTGTCCCCTGCCCTGCGGCAGTCGCAACTAGATAAACCTGTCTAGACATCTGCGGGAGTTTTTGTTACAGATTGCTAAATTAGGCATTTTTCCTTTTTCCGGCAATATGGGCACTACGCACAAGAGCTGACGTTCAAATGGATATGTATGAGCAATGAGCAATATGGAAGAGATGATGAAATTGACACCAAACCTATTGATAAACAAAATTTTAAATAATTTTGAATAACACAAGTTAATTTAATAGAAAATTATCAAAATAATGTATATTCTTGATATATAAACAGATATATAACAAAACATATTCGAGAGAGACTGCGTATGGACAGCCCAATGTAAGCTACCCGAACACAGGACGACTTCCCTAAAACCGTTTTACGCAAAGACGGAAAGAGAAGAATCGCCTCTGTGGGATATTGCAGGGGCGCTTCCAAAATAATTTGCGGATTATCTTCCCTCACTCGTCGGATTTTTAGTATCTTTGACAAACATAAGTTTAACGGATAGAAGAACACAGTAGAATATGGCGTTTTCATTTCTGACGCAGGAACTAGCCATAGACCTCGGAACGGCCAACACCGTCATCTTCCAAAATGACCAGATCGTGCTGGACGAGCCTAGCATCGTGGCAATTGACAACAACACCGGAAAGTGCATAGCCCTCGGAAAGCAGGCCAAGCTGATGCATGAGAAGGTAAATCCCGGCATCAAGACCATCCGCCCCCTCAAGGACGGCGTAATCGCGGACTTCAACGCCGCGGAGATGATGATAAGGGGATTCATAAAGCAGGTAAACAGCAAGAGGCACTCCCTGTTCTCCCCCAACCTCAGGATCGTAGTTGGAATTCCTTCAGGCAGTACCGAGGTTGAGATAAGGGCCGTACGCGACTCCTCCGAGCACGCCGGCGGAAGGGATGTCTACCTGATATACGAACCAATGGCAGCAGCCCTGGGAATCGGACTTGACGTAGAGGCCCCGAAAGGCAACATGGTAGTTGACATAGGTGGAGGTACCGCAGAGATCGCGGTGATCTCCCTTGGAGGAATCGTAGTGCAGGAAAGCATAAAGACCGCAGGAGACGAACTCACTTCCGACATCCAGTACTATCTGCGTCAGCAGCATAACATAAGGGTCGGCGAGATTACGGCAGAGAAGATAAAGATAGCCGTAGGTGCCGTCATACCTCAGCTTGACGAGGAACCAGAGCCATTCGTGGTAAGGGGACCGAACCTCATGACTGCGCACCCTGTCGAGGCCAAGATAACATATCAGGAGATTGCACACTGCCTTGACAAGTCAATCGTCAAGATCGAGTCCTCCATCCTCCACGTTCTCGAGCAGACTCCTCCTGAGCTCTACTCAGACATTGTAGAGGACGGTATCTACCTCTCCGGCGGAGGCGCCCTCCTCAGGGGCCTTGCACAGAGGTTCTCCGAGAAAGTGAACATTCCATTCCATGTGGCAGAAGACCCTCTGCGCGCTGTCGCCAGGGGAACATGCATGGCTCTCAAGAACGCGACAAACTACACCTTCCTCATGAGGTAATGCCCCAGGGGAGCAGCATATCAAGGATAATAACGAATGCAGCAATCTTCATAGCAATGGAGGTTGCTGCGATTGGTATGCTGTCACATAGCAGCGAGTTCCAGAACCTTTTCATATCAAAGGCCGCACACGTGTTCATGGCCAAGGTGTGGGGAGGAAGCGAGAGCATAAAGCATTACTTTTCCCTGAAGGAGGCTAACGAAAGGCTGTCCCAGGAAAACTTTGAGCTAAGGCGCCAGCTAGACCGTTATGCCGAGGTCTTAGGCCGGTCCAACCTGGACTCCATGGCCAGAAACTATGCCGGAAGCCCTTCCTTTGACTACACCCCCGCCAAGGTCGTGAAGGTAAGCCGAAACAAGCAGCACAACTATCTAATAATCGGAAAGGGGGAGGTTGACGGCATACAGGAGCACACCGGAATAATAACCCCCGAAGGGGTGGTCGGCATCGTGGACGCAGTCGGAAAGAACTACTCCTACGCCATATCGTTCATGAGTCCGGAAATGTCCGTGAGCGCCAGGCTTGGGAAAGAAGGAGTGGTTGGTCCCATGGTCTGGGACGGGAAGCATTCCGACATTGGCCTTCTCATGGAAATTCCACTTCAGAGCCGCTTTGAAAGGGGCGATACGGTATACACTAGCGGGTTCTCCTCTATATTTCCCCCGCAGATTCCCCTCGGAGTTACCGAGGACACGAAGATCGTGAACGGAGCCACATACACGATAACGGTACGCCTCTTCCAGGACTTCAGCACCCTGCAGAACGTAATGGTCGTCAGGAACAACGGAAAGGAGGAGATGGAAATGCTTGAAAGCGAGGAGGGCGTAATATGAAGGAGCAAAATTTCTTCGTCTACTACGTAATCCTGGCGGTACTTCAGATGTTTATCTGCAACTACCTTCATCTGGGAGCGTACGTGGTCCTTTCGATTCTCCCTATAATGGTTCTCTGCATACCGACGAAATACTCTACCACAGCGGTCCTCTTCATAGCCTTCGCAACCGGATTCTTCATAGACCTGCTCGCAGAAGGTACTATGGGCATAAACACGGCGGCAATCCTGCCGGTAGCACTTCTGAGAAGGACGCTGTGCGACGCCATCTTCGGAGACGAGCTGGTTTCCCAGAAAGAGAACATTTCCAGGGAGAAATACGGATTCTCGAAGGTGTTCTTCGCAAGCGTACTCGTACAGGCCATCTTCCTTGCCGTATATGTATGGGCCGATGCCGGAAACGCACGCCCCCTGCTTTTCACCCTTGAGAGGTTCGCCATCTCGCTTGCCGTAGGTGTGATTGTATCCATCCCTGTCGGCGACACACTAACCCAGGAGGCCCGCAAATGACACTCACAAGGGAAAACAAGCTCCTTGCAGGGCTGGTGGTGGCTGCTCTCATTCTCTTAGGCAAACTGTTTGTCATCCAGATTCTTGACGACAGATACAAGATAGATGCATCCAACAACTCGATGGTCCACGACGTCATCTACCCCACACGCGGAGTGATCTACGACCGCAACGGGGAGATCCTGGTCGGGAACAAGGTCGCCTACGATATCATGGTTACTCCAAAGGAGGTAGGCCAGTTCGACACCACGATGCTCGCACAGGTCCTGGGTGTTGAGGAAAGTTTCATAAGGGACAAGATGGCCGAGTACAGGCAGCAAAGAAGAAAGATCGGCTACCAGTCCACTACCATGATAAAGCAGATATCCCCCGAAGCTTTCATGCGGTTCGCCGAGGTGCAGTACAAGTTCCCTGGGTTTAAGGGGCAGGTAAGAAGCATAAGGGACTATCCAATAAACGCCGGAGGGAATCTCCTGGGATATGTTTCCGAAGTGGATGCCGACTACATAAAGAAGCATCCAGGAGAGTATAGGAGCGGAGACTATGCCGGAAAGACCGGGATCGAGGCCGCAAGGGAGCAGGACCTCAGAGGTGAGAAAGGCTACCACATCTACCTTCGGAACTCCCGCAACCAGATAGAATCCCGCTACAAGGACGGGCAGATGGACAAGGAGGCGGTGCCGGGAAAGGATGTCGTTACAACCATCGACGCCCATCTGCAGCAGTACGGCCAGCAGCTGATGCAAAACAAGGTAGGTAGCGTAGTGGCCATAGAGCCCAGTACTGGAGAGATCCTTGCCCTTGTGTCAAGCCCAGGAATAGACGTGGACATGCTATCTGACATTGGCCGGCACTACGGAGAGATAATAAACGACCCCTACAAGCCCATGTTCAACAGGGCGGTGCAGGCCCCCTATCCACCAGGATCGGTCTTCAAGCTAGTAAACGGTCTCATCGGACTGGAGGAGGGAGTCCTTGAGCCTTCAATGATGTATCCCTGCAACCATGGATACTACTACGGAAGCCACAGGCTGGGATGCCACGGGCACCCGTCACCCCTGGACCTTGAGACAGCGATAATGATGTCCTGCAACGGATACTTCTGCTACGTACTCAAGTCAATTCTGGAGAACCCGAAGTACGACTCCATCGATGATGCGCTCGACAAGTGGAGAGAGTACGTACAGAGCTTCGGGCTCGGGCGGAAGCTTGAAAGCGACTTTCCTGCGGAACTTGGCGGAACCCTCCCTACGTCAAAATACTACAACAAGGTATACGGCAAAGGGGGATGGAAGTTCACCACGATAGTATCCCTCTCCATCGGACAGGGCGAAATCGGTGTCACCCCGCTGCAGATTGCAAACCTGTGCGCCACCGTGGCAAACAGGGGATGGTTCAGGATTCCCCACATAATAAAGGACTCCGAACAGGTCAAGATCGACCCCAAATATCATGAGAAGCAGTATACCATGGTCGACACCACGCAGTTCAAGAAAGTGATCAACGGAATGTGGAAGGCGGTCAATAGCGGATACGGCTCCGGTGGAACAGGCGTGATAGCTGCAGTGCCAGGACTTGACATATGCGGAAAGACGGGAACGGCGCAGAATCCCCGCGGTGCAGACAACTCAGTCTTCATATGCTTTGCGCCAAGGGACAATCCCAAGATAGCAGTTGCAGCCTACATAGAGCATGGAGGCTTCGGAGCTACATGGGCGGCGCCGATAGCTTCCCTGATGATTGAAAAGTACCTTAACGGTGAAATATCCCAGGAAAGGGCTTTTCTTGAAGAGAGGGTCCTGCAGGGCAACCTCATGGGAGCGGTAAAGACGGACTAGGCATGGATGAATTCTCGGTAGGAAGAGGCCTTAGGAAGGCTATCGACTGGAAACTGGTAGGACTGTACCTGTTTCTGGTATTCTTCGGCCTTATAAACATCTACGCATCCGTCCACTCTTCGGAGCCATCATCGATCCTGGACTGGAACGTACGAAGCGGAAAGCAGTTCGTCTGGATAATGACAGCCCTCGCCATAGGGGCCATCATCCTTTTCGTAATTCCGCCGAAGGCGTGGGAGGGCCTTTCCATTCCGCTATATGCATTCATAGTGATACTGCTTGTGGCCGTTATCTTCCTTGGAGTGGAGGTCAAGGGGTCACGGTCGTGGTTTGAATTCGGGCCTGTGAGGTTCCAGCCAGCCGAGGTGTCAAAGATAAGCACGTCCCTGCTGCTGGCCTTTGTGATGAGCTACCCCAGCTACAGGATTTCAAAGCCGCGGTACTTCCTGACCACCGTCGCCATCATACTGATACCAATACTTATAATACTGGCAGAGAAAGAGACCGGCAGCGCTCTTGTTTACCTGGGATACATCTTCGTGCTGTACCGCGAAGGGCTTACTGGATGGATAATCGGCCTCCTGGGACTTGTCATTCTCCTATTCATCCTTACCCTTACGGTGTCCCCGTTTGCGGCAATACTGGCGCTTACTGCAATAATCACCTTCTGCAACGCCCTGAACAAGGGAAGCATACCCAGATGGTGCATCAGCTGGCTTCCGGTAATCGTCGCCCTGGGATTCCTGCCGAAGCTTCTCTCCCTTTGTGCTGAAGGGTCATTTCTGCACAATCTGAACCCTTTCATAGTAATGGTGTCGGCATCCATTGTAGCCATCCCGATTATATTCTTCCGGTCCTATAGGAAAAAGGACAGTTTCCTAGGGCTTTCGGCAGGAGCTTTCCTTGTCGGCCTTGCACTGATTTTCTCAGCCGACTTCCTTTTTAACACCGTACTCCAAGACCACCAGAGAAAGAGGATCGAGGTCCTGCTCGGAATGAAGGAAGACCCATCCGGAGTCGGATACAACGTCAACCAGAGCATGATAGCGATCGGCTCCGGAGGACTTACGGGGAAAGGATTCCTGAACGGCACGCAGACAACCTACGGGTTCGTGCCAGAGCAGAGCACAGACTTCATATTCTGCACCGTAGGCGAGGAATGGGGCTTTGTCGGATGCTTCGTAGTGATACTTGCCTACACGCTCCTCATATGGAGGCTCATACATGACGCAGAGAGAAGCCGCGAGGCCTTCACAAGGATATACGGCTACTGCGTCGCATCCCTGCTGTTCATGCACCTTTTCATCAACATAGGCATGACCATCGGACTCATGCCGGTAATCGGCATCCCGCTGCCGATGATGAGCTACGGAGGATCATCCCTCTGGGCCTTCACAATCCTTATTTTCATATTCCTTGCACTCTACAGAGAGGAGAGAAAGTACTTTTGACAATTTTGGAAACTCCGGAAAATTTCCAAAATCGTTGTGAAAAACGACGTTTTCTACCCCAAAAAATTTGCGGATAAACAATTTTTTGCGGATTACGTATTTATTTGCATGTCAAAATTGGAAAATTGTCGAGCGTGTTGATTTTTCCATTTCCTTTGTGGCAGAAGAAGACCCTCGGGAACGCCCTGAAGGGAGAGCTTCTTCCAGGCGCCTAAAAGTTACACCACCTGGCAGAAATGCCACCTATCATCCACAAAGGAAAATGAAAACTATTTTCTCAGTCACTCTTGACGAAGAAGTGGGAGACGTCCACTTCGAAGCCACACCCGTTCCGGAAAGTGCGAACAGGTTCATGCTGAACGCACTGGTCTCCATAATGCTATGCGAGGACAAGACCGCAAGGGAGAGAATCGCAAAAGCCACGATGCTCCTGCAGATGGCCGATATCTGTTCGTGCAGGAAAGGAGACGAGCTGATGCAAAAGCTGAACGACAAAGCTACTTCCATGGCCCCTTCCGCGAGAAGGATCGCGGGGAAGATCTCCGGCTTCATTGACGAGTATCACAGATTCTTTTCGGAGGGCCACGGCAATGAAGACAATCCTTAGGATAGACGAGCACGGAAACGGGCTCATGAAGTTCCACTCCGACATCCCTTTCGAGCTGATGACAAAGGAGCTGTACCGTTTCCTTGCCGGCCTGTGCGCATGCTCAATGACGCATCTCGTAGCAAACGATCCGAAGGACGACGCCGTGCTTGCGACGACCCGTGTCCTCTATGTCGCAATGATGATTGCGGAGCCCGACATGGACAGGGCGATGGCAGAATTTGAAAATGAGACTCTCCGTATAATGCGGGTCATCGACGAGTGCATCGGAAGGGTGGAGGCGGATCTGGAAAGAACCGGTTCCTAGTCCAGAACCGGAACGCTCTTGCCGAAGTGCCAATCAAAATTGGGTGTGCGACAGATTGCATGCCTGTCCCTCTCATGCGCAGAGAGACACAACACCAAAACATTAAGACAATCATTATCAAAAATTTCAGAAAAAAATGAAACAAAGACATGAAAACGCCTCCGAGTGGCACAATACCCTCGAGGAAAGGAAAAAGGCCGTGAAGGAGTTCCTGGAGGCATCGGACAACCTTGCCGGCAGGGTCAAAGCCGCAATCGAGGAGGAGATGGAGAAGAAGACGTTCTGCGACATGTGCCTCGACCCGG
>Ga0181612_100113_pt1 | contig 50175 bp, 38 predicted proteins | sample HoacroProtozoa21_FD_119630 | JGI IMG/M metagenome (GOLD analysis project Ga0181612, IMG submission 119630) | Hoatzin crop microbial communities from Cojedes, Venezuel. Combined Assembly of Gp0051906, Gp0051904, Gp0051908
AGGAGAAACTGTGATCAGCACTGCACTAATAATTTTGCAGATCACGTGGCATCAGCCAGTACAGCATGACTTGGCAGGTCTAGAGATGCAAAATCTGATATTCTGAGCAAGCTGATAGACTTTTTTCTTTTTAAAGTTGCTTTTTTCCTTTGTTTTAAAAAAGGCATAATGAGACAGACTATCATTCAATAAAGTCACTACTTTCTTCACCAACAATCAGCAACAGATGTAGCCCAATAAAATTAATAGTTTGCAAGTATGCACAAGAGAATATTCTTTTGTCTCTTTTCCCCATCACAAATTTTGTAAAAGCTCTCTGGATTTTAACAGAAAGGCAAAATCAGGGGCTTTTTATATACCTCATTTTGTTTGACTTAAACACTAAACCCACTTTTCTCCCACACTACAGAAAATAATGTGGATTAATTTAACTTTCTGAAGTATGACTCAGGACCCTCCCCCTGCCCTTAATTGTCCACTTTCAACTCTGCTTTTACTCCTGCAGAATCTTGGGCTATTACCTACCAAGATAATTTAATCCTAAAGAATAGAAGTTGTGCTCAAAAATATGCAACATTCATATTAATTTACAAATAGAAATATATTACTCATACATAATATATAAGAAATTAATTTTCATTGAAGTATCAGGAGAAGGATTAAACCCCTTAGATCCTTCTCATGCAATTAGCTCTGCACTTGGGGAAGTCAATGGGACTTCAAAAATGAAGGCTTCACATGGTAACACTGGCAAGACTGGGGTTCTACAACGGCTTGCCTACACTGCGAAATATGCCATAAACAGCATTCTACGCTCATACTGCTGTAATTGTGGCACTACCCTGTACGGATACTCTTAGGCCACGTCAGTGTTAACAAATATACTGGTAGCATCCGAGCTGGCACACAGCTGCTGACATTGCAATGACGCTTGACCGTGCGCCCAGTTGGAAAAACCTCCACTGGGGCAACGCAGCTGCCCAAGGAAGTGGTGTAGCAGAAAAACAAGCACTCCACCGAGCCACACTTCAGCACTACCCACAATGATTTGGGTCTAGCCGTCTTCTCGTGTGAAGACATACTTGCTTTCCTCTAAGGGAATTACGGGAACTTCCCAGAATTTCCTCTGTCCCATTTCATAATCTTTTACTTTCACATTACTTCCTAAAATTCCAGCAGTTCCTCTTAGGTACATCCTGCAATAAGCTTATTTCTTTCTGCATGGGGGTTCAGTCTACCGTTTCCCTATCAGAAGAAAAGAGACTATAGAATTTGTTTCAGAAGCAGAATGTCATACTTAAAGGTTTGCGGGACTTCAACCGCTCAGCCACCATCACATGAACCAGCAGCTGTGAAGCAGGGAACATAAGAAAACTGAGGAGCTATGGTTAAGACAGATAGTTCTGGAAAATGATCAGGTGATGCAGACATTCCCTGACTAGGCCTGCAAAAGAAGCACCAAGCAGCAGAACAGGATCAATTGCAAGTTGGCCACTGTCAGTGATGGCTGCAAGATTTTCACACACAGACAGCCACGTTCCTAGAGTCTGGCACTGAACCTGTTCCAGCCATCTGAGCAGAAAACAAAAAGAGGACTGTTGTAGAAGTGGGAAAACAAGTACGAAAGGAAATCTGGAAGCCTGGAGTCTCAGATCATTCTTTGTTGGTGAACCACCCCGTTTCCTACTGGAAAATGTAGAGAGGAAGAGGTGGCCTTCCAGATATGAAAAGCTATCAGGTGTGCCTTTTCGCATAGAATGTTGAATCTGGATAACAGGCTAAAAACAGAGGAAGGCCACCTCACACAGGATAGCAAAACTGCGGAAGCATGATCGAAGGGGACAGATACCTCTTTCTCTCCTACCTCCCGCTTTGTTTTTGAGTGCACAAGCAGCAAGCAACTTTTAAGTGACCGAATTTTTAAGTTGCTCTTCAGAGGCATTTCACAGGCATTGCAAATGATCAGTGATTGCATGTGAGGATTTCATCTTGAGGAATTCAGGACTCTAACAGAAACTGCGGGTAAGGGCTTTTTTCCCAGATTTGCACACTATTACTGGTAGGACTGTACTGAGATGCTCAGTATCAGGAATGTCCCCACCCTTTTATTCGCTGACTTGTGAAGCAATATGACCATGACTTGCCAGAGAGGTTTAACCACCAAGAAAGAACAGGGTAACATCAACGTACACCTGGTAGATAGGCCCAAAAGATGGTGGAAACCACAGAATCACAGACTGGTTAAGGTTGATCTCTGTGGGTCATCTGGTCCAGGCCTCCTGCTCAAGCAGGGCCACCTAGAACAGGACCGTGTCCAGATGGCTTGTGAATATCTCAAAGGATCCACAATCTATCTGGGCAACCTCTGCCAGTGCTCGGTCACCCTTGCAGTTATAGTGTTTCCTGATGTTCAGAGGAAACCTCCTGCGTGTCAGTTTGTGCCCACTGCCTCTTGTCCTGAAATGTCCCATGATGAGGACAGACGTTAGCAGGAGACACATTTCTGCTGTCATATTCAGCAGAATACATGGTATAAAATACTGCAGGTCATATTTCATACAATAATTTGTAGTACAATGCAGAAAATGGAATAAATGAAAGAAGGGTTTGGCAGGAGAAAAATGTATCTAAGAGTTTTGAACATTCAGGCATAAGATCAATTATCAGCCATCACAGAGCTACAGGAGGTCAAAGAGGACTCTTTAACAAGATGCTACATATCAGGTGGTTCATTTATGTTCATTTTGTGCAACTTTGTGAAACACGCAGTACTGGGGCTACATATCCATTTTAAATTAATGGTTAGCCCATTTTATTTCCCTGATGACAGAGTAACAAATTCGGGTGTTATGTTTGTTGTATGAGACAAATAATACACACATGACATATAACAACTTTATTGAGCAGTGGTAAAAGACACTCCTCAAAACATTTACAGTCACTTAAGAAATTGGTCTGTGAGCACCACAAAGAACAGATCATGGTTTCTTGTAGCTTCATTTCTTGTGACTGACTGACTTTTGGATAAAAACTAGGTATGAACTTCAGTTAAAGCCATCTTCCTAGTTTGGACCTCTAAAAGGCCCCTTTCCTGTCTGGATTCTATCACCTGTTGGGTCACCTCTCTTCCCGAAAGCTGTAAAAACTATATAAACTTTGAGATTCCTACTTATCTATGGAGTTTTTCTTGAAACTGGCCAAGAGTAGTCCAAAAGTAAGTGGGGAGAGAGAGAGAGAAAACTCCCTAGAGGTATGCAAAGCAGCAGGCAGAGAGACATACCATGATTTCCTATGTCTTGTTCCTAAAGCTAGAAAAACAGGGGAAATTTCTTGTTTTGTCACCCAATTCTGAGGTCAGAGTGCAAATACTCATCACTATTCTGATTCTCCACTGGGGCTGTGCAGAAGGGAAATTGTGGCATGTCACCCTGGTCGCTTGGCCAGCAGATACATGTACAGTGAAAGCCTCACAAGGACAGCAGGCTGCACAGCTGACCTGCTGGAGTATACATCTCAGGATGTTTTGTCTCACAAAGCTTTGCTGAATCTACATTTACCCTCTCTAGAAGTGCTTAAGGTCTTTATCCACATTCCTGCATCCATCTCCAGTTCTTCTGCCTTTCTTTAAGCAGGCATTCCTCCCTCTACTGCATTGTTTCATAGAAATTTCGGTTTGGTGCTCTTGAAAACTTTGGAGAACATACTATCCTTTCTTCCTGTCATGTGACGTTTTCCACGGGTGTGAAGAAGGTGCCTCTCCAAATTTTCCATCTGAAGCCTCTGACAAATAACAAGACAGACACACAGTATTAGATTTGAATGATCAGTGAGCAGGAAACTAAGTAAACTCACTACAATTATCCCTCTTGCTTTTGTTCAGCAGCTTCCAGTCAACAGACCAGGATTTCACAGACTGACTTCATGGTGTGTGTGACAAGGTGGGAAGTATGCTGCTTAACTTTGGTAGGATTTACAGCAACAGGACAATAAATAACACCATCCTTGTCAAATTCAGAGAGGACTCTGTCTGATAGCTCACTACTGAAAGTGTAATGACAAAGAAAAGAGAAATGCTTAAGCCTGTATCCTGTCAGCCACTCCATGGCAGTGGCACTACCAGAAGCTAGAGCATAGTCTAACGTGAAGGTGGCCTGTTGTGGCAAGAAAAAACAGGGTAGCCCTTCCTAAAAATATATATGGTCACATTTAAATAATACTTGCCTGAAAGCAATGTGAAGATGATGCAAGAAGACAAAAATGGTATTTTTAGTGAGCTCATTCTGAAACTCCAGAAGCAGAAAATATGTTTGCCACAGATTAGTTTCACGAACTATTTCAAAGCCAAATCTTTGTGCCAGCAACAAACCTGCTTTACCTTTTTCTGTCCCTGGATCCAAAATGCAGCATGAAAATCACATGTTCTGGGCCCGGATTCACTGACAGGAAACCCAAGGCACTAGTTCCTATGTTTACATTACAAGTTTATGTGCTTATTCATAACAATCCTGCAGTCAGAATGATCAGCCTGGATTGCTGATGAGGAGGATTATTTTAATTTCTTTATGTATTTCAATTAAATGCATGAATATTGATTTCAGTGCATTTTTTCAGCTAAAAGCACAGTGATTTATATTGCTAAAATGCTATTGCCTGCCCTGCCAAAGGCATGCATCTGGGAACACTTCTGGGTTGCTGCTCACAGTCTTTTCTCTCTTCTTTCCGCCTCTGAGTGCCAGTGCATGCTGTTGAAACAAACCGGCTACTTCAAAAGGCAGTTTCTCTTTTCTGTCTTTGTGAGTCTGGCAGTATTTTGGGAAGGGGAGAAGAATAGTAAGAGAAAAAAGGTAGATTCAGGGCCCGTGAATAAAGAGAAGAAAATGTAATGATAAAACAGTACACCTACCTGGGCTCCATTCTTTCTCCCAGGGCGATACCATTTCTGGATTCATCTGGGGTTGGATAAGTTGAGTTTCAAGGAGCCACCAGCTCTCCGCAGCATCTGAATTTTGCAACCCCATCTCCACAAGCCCATTGTCAGCCGGCACTTTCATGGCTCCATCCAGAATGGTGCTGTGATGTGCCCAGTGTCCCCTGCTGTGACATGCGCACCCTGGCATGCAGCTCTGCACAACCACAACAGGACAGAAGAGCAGCCCCAGATTCACACTTGTTCCGTTCTTCCACCAGCGTGACAGTTGCCAGTTCTCTCCTTTGTCCAGCGCTTACAATACGCTCTGCTATAGTGAGTTCCTGCAAGCCTCTTGCAACACCTAAACAAGTATCTTTATTCCTGTAGTGATTTGGCAGTGTACTTGCACTGCTCCTCCTCTTCTCAGGACCAGAAAACCCAGAGTTTCCTTGTATTATTGATGAAGGACTGTCTGCATTGCCACAGGTAACCTGGTATTCGCATGAGCTTCACATTCATGGAACAAAGTGATACATAACTTCAGCTGCCCACAGAGAAATTACGCTTGCCGAGCGTCTACTCCGGAAGCTACCAACAGGACCCCTAACTGGGGGCAGCTACACATATGGATACACTAGCATAAGACAGGTTTTAACAGTAAACTGTTGGTGTAAAGTGGAGTCCATTCCCTCTGCCCCTGCCAGCTAACCAATTAACAACATAACTATTATTGTACAGTTTCCCTGCTATGATTCTGCACGTGCAGCAGTCGTGAAGCTTAACAAGTGAGGGCACACCTTCTGCCAAGTCAGGAGTACTCTCATTAGGTGCGTGACAGCACATTAAGGAGGAACAAGAGAAGCAAGACCACACAGTTTTTCTTGCTTTTCATCTTCCAAGTGCTTTACAAAAAATGTATCACAATTAAGCATGGCAACACATTTTTTCAGGAACTATCAATCTTATTTTCTGAATATGGAAAATAAAGCAGAGACGTTCAAGTAGATTCATCTAAGTCAACAAAGCAAATGAGTGGCAGAAAAAGGACCGATGTCTAGTTCCCAATTCACTCTCATATCAGACCTTGCTCTCCACTTTTGAACGTTAACTATCACCAAGATTATTATACTAGCCTAACAGTGTGCTTGCAATGATTCCAGATCTCTACAAGAAATCTACAACCTGAATTCAGCATCTCATTAAGCTCAAAGAATAAGTTACAGAGTTACCAGTTTTGTAGTTCTTTCAATTGCTAGCTACCCACAAGCTGCCTTTTTGAGTCTGTCTGATAGCTTATGGCTACTAGATTCAGCAGTATGATGGGCTTAATGAGTTCTGGCCTGTTACCTGAGTTGCTTTAACTGACGATGAGCACTACCCATCATTTCCCATGCCAACTGAAAGGTGACTTTCAGTGAAGGTGATTCAGGTCACCTTTTTTCACTTAGCAAGCAGGGTGAGCTCAGCAGGTGATAGCTCAGCTGATGACATTATACCATGTTAAGGTAATTACACCCTATCACCTTACTGAGTACAGGCTAAAAAGGGAAGTTTTCTAATGCAACCATGAGAATATTTGGCAAAGAAGCCAGGAGTGACCTTTTTTTTAATGTTATCTTTTATCTTCAAAAGATATTTTCTTGTACTCTTACCACAGTAATCTATGACTGAGTAACAGCACTACTAATGGTCTGACAATTAGTCTCCACATTTTTCTTGCTTTGGGCAAGGAATGTTCTTTATATAAAGGTTGAACTCTCAAACCACATGATTCTCAATAATGCAGATAAAACCTTCACTCCTTAAAATTACTATTTTTTGTTGTTAAAAATTTCCCCAAAATAGCATGTTTAAGTAGCTGTCTTCAACATCCCATTCAATTCAAGAAATATCCTTCCAGTGGAGGAGCAAAGCCACTGACTACTAAAAAGTTTTAGATATCCAGTTTGTTTTTCTTGTTTGTGTTATATGCTTACGTTTTCATATCCTTCACCCTGGATATCCAATCTATAGTGTTAAATATTTGCCTATTACTGCTTCCAATTTTGATTCTCATTACTATAATGTTTGCATCACTACAATTTGAAACCAGTAATATCTGTTAGAAAAATAAATTATCTTTCAGGATTTTACAAATATGCATTTACGGTTTCCAGAAGTACTAACGCTCTGTCAGGAACCTGATAGCTTTGTGCTTCCCATGAGAAAAGAATCTGAAAGTCTAGGTTACTTATGTGGAGACTAGAACCATAGACACTGAAAAATCCGTTTACATGTTCTGAATGAGGTTGGGAGGCAACGGTGATTTGAAAGCAGGAAAATGCTATTCACAAATCTTGCTACAGTTTAAGAGGCTTTTTCGTCTTAAATACATTTCTAAGAGAAAAACTGCAAGGACTAAGATCAACATGATGCCAGTCCGAAGAGGACAGAACAACTCTGATTATACCTGATCCAAGTACAAGAAGATTCACTGATGACACTGAAGGTAACTGACCTTATATTATCACAAAGGACCCCCAAATCTCTTTTTGTCTAGTTTGCAAGGAAGAGAAAGACACATTGGTAACATCTTATCATGGTAACTGGCTTAACATGCATGATTCTGATTGTGCTTGAGGTCACAGGAATCGGCTTCCAACATGACTGGGAAGAGAGATTTCATACTGTCACTCGGGGAAAGATGACAGAAACAGAAATCAGGATTACACTGAATCTACTAAAAACAAGCAGCTGGTAATCCTCTGGTTCCCACTCAGTAGGACCATCAATAGCCTTAACCACACCTAATGGGAGCCTTTCCTTTTCCCTCTTCTTTGAAAGGGTTTTCCTTAGGCCTGAAGGTTCTCGGTCTAACAACCTGCTCCTTCCATAAACTCCACACCACATCTCAGGTGTCAGGTGTCTCCCGCCACCGCCCAGTGTGCAAACTGGAGATGCAGAAGTCATGAAAGCATCGGGCCCTTCCCGGGCAGATGCATCCTGCCTCGTACTTCATCCTCATCTCCCAGCTCCACTTCCCTCTTTGTGGCACTCCAGGCTCTGAGCTACCTTCTCCCAGCCTATCTCCAGCTATGCTCTTGGTAGCTCCACAAATACTTACCTCTTGGCCCACGTATCCTTATGTATCTCTGCTCCTCCCTCTCTGCCTCCCTCCTGCCCTCCAGTTCGCACAACACTGTTGGATGACATGCTGAGAGATTTCTTACCCAACAGATGGGCTCACAAACAGGGAGTGAGGAAGGTGACGGAAGAGCAGCAGCTCCCTAGCCACAGGGTATCCATACACATTCACAGCAACGGGTTGCACCATGCTTGTACCATTACAGGATAAAAGCTTTCTTGAAACAAAAGCTATTATTTATCATTTGTTTGTGCTGTGTTTTTGGCTTGCTGAACTATAAGGGATCATTATGCAAGATGCTATGCCTAAAATATTAACTCTAAGTCATTCTATGGATACTATTTCTGAAAATTAAGCAGATTCCCTTCCCTCAGTACATGACCCCCCTACCTTCTCATATACAGGTGTTATTACTTGGTCACTGGTGACTGAGGAAGCAGATGAGATCTCTCAAGAGTTTGATGCTTTGTGTTTTTTTCTGAAACATACATTTACTTTTTAAGTTGTGCTACATCAACGAGACTTCAATCATCAGGCACTACGTGTGACATCAAAATGTTGTTCATCAGGAATGGAAAGAAAAACACAACAAGGAATTGCATCCAAAGACTGATTTCTGAATTTACCTTAGGCTAGCGTTGCACTTCTACTTAATCAAAATATGCTATAAAGGGGAAAATTAATGTCTACAACACAATTTAAAAAAAAAAGCCCTCAATTTGTTGCTCACAAATATTTTTTTTGAAATCCACCCCTTATGCCAGCACTTTGGCTCACTGTATTCTGCTCCTCTGTCATTAATGCTTTCTGCCGTAAGCACAACTCCTAGCTGGGGATTCCAACACGTAAGGGAGCTAGGATAAGATTCCAGATCTCAGTCATGCTGGCATGAAAATAGGTCTCCTCAGTGATACAGAAGACAATATCCTAGGGAGACTGGAATTAGTCCTATGCCGCACAATTCAATCCAAGACGTAAGGCATATCAAGAATCAAGTAATTACTAGCAAATGGCTACAGATGGAAATGTAACATGGATCAGCCTAAGCATTTCATGACAAGTGACAAGACAGCTTGAAAAAAGGGGGATTTTTTCCAAAAGGATGGAAGGTGTCAAGAGCAAAGAAAAAAGGGTTACCTCTTCAGTTTGGGAGGGGCTGATTCTGGGCATTGGAGATACTTGTGGTGTTTTCAGCTGTGTACTGTTGCTGTCTGGAACAAGCTCTCTGTGGATTGACTGAATATGGTTTTGGAGTTCACTTTCTGATTCAAATTTAACATTGCAACTAGAACACCGAGTCTTCAGTCCCCCTGCCTTGCTTTTGTTCTCAATGGAACTCAAGTTCTCATTTTGGCCCATGCCTTGTCTGTTACTGCTTGAAGGGATGTTGACACTTGGACTACCGCTTTTACTGAGATTAACACAGCTAGCACACAGACCATATGGCAGACCGTTGATGTCAAGTTTCACTAAATCCTGTTTTGAGCGGAATTCCTTCAGGCAAGAAGCACACTTGTACAGTTTCTGGAGATGCTGTGCGCGCCCCGTGGACTGCACAGCAGAACCATTTCCAGTTTTCTGCATGTGGAATGTGCCGTGAATTTTCAGTTCCAGCGTGGAGGTCACTGTCTGCATGCACACCACACAGCGGAACCCTGTCAAGGAGTTCCTCAAGTCAGGGTGCATTTGGCAATGCTCTAAAAATTCCTCCTCACTCTGGAGGGGCATCTTGCAGATCCTGCAGTTTCCAGTGTCCAGGCTCTTACTATGCGTGACCTTATGTTCAGTAAGAGTCAGAAGAGATGGAAACCGCTCGCCACAGATTGGGCACATATAATGTTTCACTGGTCCCAAGTGTGTCTGCATGTGCTCTCGGAGCCCATTTTCAGAGAAGAATGTTCGAGAACACACATTACACTTGTAATTCCCTTTAATTAGTTCAGCCTTTTTCTTCACTATGGCACTTTCTCCAGGTCGAATGTTGTGGTCTCGAAGCTGGTGATTTTGCAGGAGAGTCTCCATGGTATATGCTGCTCCACAAATGTCACAGCCATACATAGGCTCGGATGTGTCCACATCTTCTTCGCTGCCATCGTGGCTGTTATGAGACTCCTGGCTATTTGTCAACAAGGTCTGGAGTTCCACTTCCTCCTTCTGAACCTGCTCAGATGCACCGTTTGTTCCACAGTTTGGAGTTTTCGTTTCAAAAACACAATGTTTTTCCCTTAAGTGCTTTTCCAGCAAGATGATGGCATGGAAAGCTTTGCTGCAGAACTTGCAGTTGTACTTCTTGCTGTGCGTAGTAATGTGACATTGCAGCTCCACCTCCGTACCAAAGGACTCACCACAGAAAATGCATTTGTGTACTTTGCCTTGGTTCTCCAGGTGGTTGTGTTTAACATGAAGCTGTAGGTCAGTCTCATTGCGGAAATCCCAGTTGCAAGAGGTACATCTGTACACCTTCTTTTCATTGCTGTGCTTCACAGCCAAGTGTAGCTGAATGGAGACTTTGGAGTCAAAAACCTCTTGGCACAAGGTGCAGCGGAAGAACACAAATGTATGCATGTCCAGTAGGTGTTTCTGCAAGTCATCCACAGAAGTGAACTGCTTGTCACAGCTTTCACAGATGTAGTAGGTTGAGGTGATCATGAAATGAATGGTAACATGCTTCAGCAGAGACTCCTGATTTGGAAATTCCTTGTTGCACTGAGGGCAGGTCAGTTTTGGCAGGACAGTGTCAAGATGTGTTTTTAAATGAGTCTGAAAACCATCCAAGGAAGTATACTTAGCACCACACTGATTACAAATATATTCACCTGCAGGACGAGGAGGAGCACCTCCAACTGCCTGCATCATCTTTAAAGAGGTCTGCTCAATGGTTACAGGAGATAAGGGACTCATGGCTCTGGATTTTTTTCCATTGTGGATGTAATTCAGTGCCAAAGGAATGTTCTTATGGTTCTCCTTGATATGCTTGTTCAGTTTAAGAACACTATTAAATATTGGAGAATTTGTACAGTAAGAACAAGAATACACTTCCACCACTGGATCTTTTGGGGTTCCAAGCACAGGGGAACCAAAACGGGAACTGCTAAGATCACAATGGACTTGTCTAATATGCTCTTCCAGAGAAGAATCTGTAAGAAATCCCATGTAGCAATGGGGACAAAAGAAAGCATTACTGTCCTTAGCAGCAGGGTTGGCAAATCCATGAGAACATCGGATGTGTTCCTGAAGGGTGTTGAGGTCATTGAACACTTCAGAGCAGAAGTTGCACTGGTACACCATGGCAGGCATGGTAGAAACAATCAGTGCTGGGTCCGGAGCTTCGTGGACTTGCTTAAGATGTTCGTTCAGATTGTAGAGAGATGGCAGTACCTCCAAACAATACTGACAGATGTGGGCTTGTTCAGGTTTATCTAAATGCATAGTTTTCAGGTGTATCTGCAAAACTGCAAGGCTGGAAAATAACTGTTTGTTGCAATAAATGCAGCTATAGGTAACTTTTGCCTGTTTACTCGAAGGACCAGTGATGTCTGGCACTTGCTGAGCTGCCCGCTTCCTTCCACGACCTTTTGGTATAGGGGGAGCCGTTTCCACCATTGTTGAACTATCCACCGAGAGATTCGAATCTGGAGTGGTGCTAGAGACCGAGGTGTAGCCCACAGTTACCAAAGATGGGCTGTTGCTGTGGTTGCACGACTCTGGCTGCTGGTGACTGTCCATGTGGCTGTACAGCTCCTCCACAGTATGAAAGTTCTCAGAGCAAATGCTGCACGAATTCTTCTTCTCACCATTGTGAGCCTGCTCCATGTGATTCATCAGAGATGTTTCCTCTACAAAGAGTTCATGACAGTAAACACACTGAAGAGCAGATCGGTCTTCATTAGGGGAACACTCAGGATGACATTCTGCAATGTGCTTCTGAAGGTCTTCAGGAAAATCAAAACCTTCTTCACACTGACTGCATTTCTGAGTGTCTTTCATTTTCCAGTCCTCCATCCGGGAAGCAGACTGAGAGCCATCTTTGTTCCTCTCGTGAACCTGCATGTGGCCGTGCAGCGAACTAGATGACAGGAATCCACGTCTACAAATGGCACACTTATATGGCTTGTTGGATGTGTGAGTCTTTAAGTGGATTTTAAGATGATCGCTCCTTGAGAACGCTGCATCACACTCACTGCAGTGATACTTCTTGTCTCCCGTATGAAGCTTTATGTGGCGGTCCCTGCTCCGTTTGTGTTTGAAGAGCCGACTGCAATACGTGCATTTGAAAGGGAGCTTGTCACTGTGACTTTGCTCGTGGTGCTTTAAGTAGCTGAGGCGGCTGAACGATTTGTCACAAAACTGGCATGGATAGGGTAACCCCGGGCCTCCTTCCTCTTCACCAAAATCACAACCTTCTCCATGGCTCGGGGAAGTCTGGTCCTTGCTAGAAGGCGATGATGCTGGCCATGAGCAAGTGGGGTCATCCTCAACATCCACTCCATCTGAAATGAGAAAAGAAAACATGCCCACAAGCTTAATCCCTACAGTTCAAAGGAGACAGCAAATGCCTATGAACAATGCAGATCAGCTACTCCTAAATAGCTAAAACATATTAAACTCAGACTAGGGTATTTCTCACACCTGTATCCAAGACCACATTTATTTTTATCAGACTGTAAAACATTACAAGTTATTAAATAGTTCTGTGCCTATATTACCTTTTTATTGCTTTTTTATCATTCTTTCTCAGTTGCAGGATATGTATTATACATTGACAACTTTATTAAAATGCAGATTTTAATATATTTAATGTTTCTTTTGTATCCATTGTAAAATGATTTGCATATTATGTGAGCATCTGAAGAGTCAAAGGAAAGGAGAAAATATTACAGGAATGATTTAAAATTAATACAGTCAACCCACAGGCCTAATATTTAATAAAAAGATTCCCCCTGCTTTGCTACAGGCTTTTTTTTCCCCGTTGAAGTTGATTCTAAACACTGAAATCTTTTAAAGGCTATTACTGAGAGAGACTTGGGTGTTATTCTAAACAATAATAGGAAAAATTACAGGGGAGGAACAGGACAACAGCAGAAACAGTGATGTTTTCTCTAATAAAGTGTAACCAGATTTCTCCAATAATGACACAATTCAGTTACTGAAAGCTGGCAGCTGGATCATTAAATGTTCAAAACAAACTAACAAACCAACAGCCAGGATCAAGGAAAATGAGAAAGTTTCAAAAGGGTCAGATGTGAGCAGCATTTTTTTTTCCTTTTTAGGTTCAAGAGGTTGCCCACCATTTCTTCCTTTTTGCAAAGGCCTCAGCCAGCTGAACTTCCTTCGCGCGGCAGAACCTGTACCATGAGGTGATTGCAGACAAAGCAACTTGTAAAAAACTGGAAACAGGAAAAATGATAAAGGATTATGGTAAAAGCTGAAAGATTTATGAGTAACAAGAAAAGACAAAACAGAAATGCTAGCCAGATAATAAACTGAACTAGTTATCCATGGTATTACCTCATCACTAGACAGGGCAAGTTGCAACTACTTTTTTCAACAGATGTACTGTTCAGTTTTTGCACCTTCTGTTATAAATTTAAATTACTGTGCTACAATGATCATACTTATCTTAACCTGAAACTTCTTTAAAAATATTAAAAGAATGCTTGAAAGACCACTCTACATCAAATGATCCTTCTATTCCTTTCCAGGGGCGATGCTTGGGGGGTTTTTTGCCTTCTAAAAGTAAAATTGACTACGGTATTAGTACAGAGCAGGACAGGATGAACCTCTTGAAAAATATCTTCAGGTATTCTTGCAAAGCAGTGAGTTTCTTAACATCTTCAGCCTCCTTTCACGAAATTTACTACCCCAACATAAAAGTAAGAGCTGGCCTATGTTATGTAAACAAATTCCAAGCCTGCTTTCTTTAAGGTAACAAGATTTTACTAGATTATCAAACTCTTGCTTATCCACAGGAAACAGATGAGGATTCATTCCTTTCCTGCGTCTAGAAACTGATGACAACGCCATCTCACTATCAATGCCAGATGGCAACCATCTAACTCTGAGGAAACAACCAAACACCATTGCTGGATGCCTGCCCATTGACACAATGCTTTTCAGGATAAGTTGGAAACTGGACGGTTTTCTATCCTCTTGTTTACGTCTTGAAGAGGAGGGTTTCACAAATTACACATGCCTTTCACACACACACACACAGATATATATCTGTATTTACCTGCGTATGAATCTGTGCTAATGGTATATACTTAAATAACAAAACCAAACCCTAGTCCAAGTACCACATCTTTGAACTGAAAACAAAGGTGTTTGTTTGTTTTTTTAAGATAAAAATTGAAACACAAAAATCCTCCCCTTCAGCAGAAGTACTATCGTCTGCTAAAATGCTTCCCAAAGTACTCAAGCAGAGTTACTCGTTGTCGTACACACTAAATAATGCCAGCCAGGTGAGTTTTTAAGTTAGTACATTAACGACCGCAATATTCACAGGAGACTTTTGCTGTAGATCTGGGTACTGCCCTTTCAAATTGCTGGGTTTGACGCTACAACTGGAAATGATCAAAACAGTGGAACAACTATTCACAGAAAAAGGTGTTAATTTTTGCTACATTTTAGAATATGATTTTAAATGAAAAATTTAGCCAGGCCTTTTAGGTGGAAAAACGTTTTGTGCTTTAAAAATCAAATATATTTCTGACACACGACCACTGCTGGCAGACAAACATGAATTTATATCAAGCAACCGAGCAAAGAAAAATAGTCTGCAACTGCCTAGGCAACATATTTTGTAACCAAATTTAGTATTAAAATGTATATCCTACACAGAAATGACATATTATTGTATAAATGTTTAGAGGAATATACAGTAAGTGTTATAAATAGTGTACCATCACTGACACGGTAGTAAATCACTTCCTTTCTGTGGCCACCGCCTGCCTGGCTTTACCCATTCTGCGACTGTTCCCTCTGGCTCACGGATCTCAGCGGGCTGGCAGCAGGGTTGGGATCAAGCGCTGTGTGCACCCAGGGTAGAAGATACAGCAGCCCCTTTCCCCCACCCAATTCTCCTTGCTTGCGGCACGGCAGAGGCGGTGTGGAAGGGGCATGGGCGGCCACCTGCAGAAGGACTTTGGAAACGTTGCTTCTGCCACAGGGGAAGCGTTTTGCTGCAGTGACTTTGCTATGCAGACTCCAACCTGACCACTGGGAATGTTGCGTGCGATGGACTAACACGCCTGGAGAGCTTAGGGGCTGACTAGGGATGGATCTGGGGACAGCGGTCGAGCAGAAAACCTGGAGTAAGCGTAACTACTGCTACAGCAGGAGATGAATGATGGCACCACCCTTCCCCATAAAAATATTGCCCCGTAAAATTAATGTGCACCCACCACGCGCACCTCCTTCAAACGGGCAGTGATCCCGTTTGCTGGCCCACGGCTCTGGGCTCTCACAGCGGCATTGGAGGAGCCTGGCCGAAGGTCCCCGCAGCTCAACGGCCTGCACGGGGTGCGCACTCCACTCCCGCTCGCCCAAGGGTGCTTCCCACAGAGCTGGCTCTGTGCTGGGGGTAAGGCTTGATACCTGCTGTTGGGGTAAAGGACTTCAAGCCCCTTTTTACTGAACACTCTTACAGAAAATACGAACAGTTCGCTGCTACTCTGCATACAGCCATGTGTATATAAATCTGCAGACACCTACCCACCGAGCTGTGTCAACATTACAAATACTGATTTTTAATGTTACAAACAAGCTGTTTTAAAATACCAAATTCAGATGCACACATACGAGTCCCCAGGAGTGGTACACATCTGTCTAGGGCAGAACAGGACTCCAGGTATTCAAGAGAGTGTTTATGGAGCTTTAAAATATACGTTCTGTATCGACTTATTTTTTTTTCCTTCCACACTCACTAAGAGCTACTTACTGTAAATGCCTTTTTTGTGTATGGCAAGTATTCTGAGTTTCAATGTGATGCACTTAACATGTCCACGTAAATTTTTAATTTTTGGAACCAGTCACTTCACACTCGCTGACTCTTAAGAAAGCTCTAGCACTTGCAACCAAAAAACTTTGCTGGAAATCGGCTACAAGGCCTAAAAGACTATTTAAGGATGCAAATGTGTGCGAATAGTTAGTGCAGATGTTTTTCTACACCAACTGTACTTGCTGAGTTTCACCATTTCCATAAAGCACATTAAAACAAGTGTGTGAACACTCTGAGATGAAAGTACCAAGCACTCCTGAGATTTCCAGTGGAAAGTAGAGCTGCCTGATTTTTCTCCAAGCAGACAGGAATGCCCATGATTCAGCAGCCTGAGTAAATAAAAGAAGTCCTTATTTCCTAATTTTGCTGGCTGGCCACACTGCAGCAGCCTCTGTGCTGCTGCCAAAGGGGATGCAAAACTGGAACTACACCCAGCAGCTGAAGGACTGTCTTTGTTAGCCAGCCAGGCCTTCCTGACCATCTTCTGGCAACAAACCTTCTGTATCCTGCAAAGAGGACCTCCATCTCAGGCTTGATAGTTCTCTAGTCTGTCTAATAGCACGAAACAACAGATTTTGCCTGGTCTGTGTTGGAGGAGGGCAGCTGGAAACTCAGTTAATAGCAGAGTAACACCTGTTCGGTCTTATTTATGGGGGAAAGTGCTCACTAACAGAAAAGTGAAGTAATACCAGAAGGAGTTATCCCACGAATGAGGAGGGAGGAAAGGGGAAGCATCAGAGCACAAAAGCACCTCTGTGGAGTTAGCAGCCAGCCACTCGTGTGCCAGCCCCAGTAGTCCTGAGGTCTTAAAAGTGATCTTCTCCCTAGTGCTGCTGGCTGAATTAACAGAAAAACGTTACTTAGTCACCAGGAAGGTTTATGACATGTGCATGCTTTGGCTGGAATATGCTTCAGGGCACTTGCTTTATCATGTCTTATTTTTCCATATGATTTAAATGTGGGTTTGATGCCACTAGACAATTGGTCGCATTCCTAAAGCAAAGGTCAGCAAACCTTCATGTGCCATAATACATAAGGTTCCTCTGATAGAACAGAGTTTACAGATATGAACAAATTAATATTTTCAATATTCTGCAAGCAGTAGTTTTTTATTTTCCCTGTTTTGCTGCTCAAGTAACTGGGGCACAGACAAGCTGGAGCAGTTTGCCTCAGGTTACAAATGTAATCTGTGCAGAGGAGGAAACAGAACCCGTATCTCCCAGGTCAGAGACGTCCCTGCAAGAAAAATACTTTCTGCCCCTGAAACACAGAGCTGGCAAAATGCTTAAGCTGCTGGACCTGAGCAAAGAGAAAGCCCAGCAGTTCAGCTGGACAGACAGCCCCCGGCTCTGGGTCCTGCTGATACGTTCTTGCTGCTTTGCCCCCTTAATGGTAGCGGCAGACTGGTCACACAGCTATCCCCCAGGACCCCGTCTGAAGTACTAAATAGTAAGGTTTCTTTAACAGGTACAAAATTTATAACAATAGGTTACATAGGACGGGAATAGATCCTAAAAATGACCAAGTATACCAGGCAGCAGCATATAAACACGTCTACTACACACTGTCACGGGCATGTGGATTATGAATGCACATGTATGCATTGAATTGTTGTGTAGTTGTTACACGTCGTCCCACTACCAGCCAAAGACCTGTTCATATACCACTGCGTATACGTGTGTGCTCATACACACATATTGAAAGGGATAGACAACACATACAAACACACAGCTTTGCTAATTTACCAGACGACATGCTGCAAAAGAGAATTTAAATTGTAAGAAAGAAAGTACTAAATAGCAGGTAGGTAGGTCAGTTAACTGGATGTATGGCACAGCTCCAAAGTTTTAAATCCTTGCATTTTTGTGCAGGTAATTGAGTGGAGTGGTTATTATATATCATATAGTTTACTTGTAATGGCCGTTTCAGGTTTTAGTGCTGGACACATTTTATATTATTACCACCACTAATTGTCTGCAGGGCTACCTTGAAAATGAGATAAGGAATCTTAAGGGAATAGGCAGGTGTGAATAAATAGTAAATGAAGACATTAGATATTGCTGAAACAAAACAATATTGTGCTGTGTGCTGAATAGGTCTAAATAACTAGACGATCAAAGGATACTGTTTAAGCATTAACATGACTTCAGTGAAGGCCTAACATATGTGTCACTGAAACTAACTACGGTTTTGAAGTTTTTAATAGAATTAGCAGATAGTGCTAACACTTAAAGTCGCTTTAAATAAAATAAAATGTACATTATTACACAATATTCTCTGTTTACCTTCAATAGAAATGTACACAGTTTTGGAAAACCTGCAACTTTAATATAAACATCACACTTCTTTCACATCAGTGACCCCATATTAAAGTCACTCATTTGTCTCATAACTTATTAAATGGCTTGAAAACTAATACTCTGTAATGGGCATTCAAAAGAGAAATGTGAATTTTAAAAATTATTTATTATTTACAGATGTTTTTAAAATCTATCAATATTTCAAAACTACTTTGGGAGCACCAATTAAATGCATTAACAGTTAGATTACTAGGGGAGAAACATACAGGGGCTTCTGACCAACGGAACTGAGACAGCTGGTAGGGAGGTTTCCCCATTTTAAATTTCATAACCAGAAGAAAGGCAGCTCCTAGAAACAACAAACAAGGCACTTTAATACCTCGCAGGAAAAACCTGCTTGCTTTTATAAAATGCCTTTAATGCCTACATAAGTAGTTAACATTCCTGTATTGCTCTCCTAAGGTAACCTAAGCCTCCAGTTCCATTATGTCTTCTTCAGAAGACATATTACTATTACATAGGTAGAGAGGAGCATAAATGTTTTCCTTGATTGTTGCTTAAAGTTCATTTGAACAGACGGAGCCCGATGAATTCCACCTTCAACAGCCAAATTAAAGACAATGTAAGCAGTTCACATTCTGCTCCACCTTTCAAATCACATACAAACCCCAATTTGCAACTAGAAGAAAACAGAGCTATGCTCTGCTTGTTTGAGGAAGCCAGTATTTTGTGCCTCTCTAGACAAAGAGAAAGTATAAGTAATTTTCCACAGTCCTGTACATATAACTAATGACAGTCACCATCCTCAAAGCTTATTATACTGCTTTACATAATTGGGAATCGCATGTCACACAATTAATTTACAGGGGTTGTTTAGTTGTGACTATACAAGCACTAAGCGATTCAAATTAGCTCATTTGTCCACTGCTTAAATGTGACAAACACATTTACACTGTATTTTTTCCGCTGTTAAGTTGCTGTTTCTTTTAGTAGTTGTTTTTGTTTGTTTGTACGGTATGAGTCAGAGACCACCAGGCTTGTTCCATCTGAAGCTAGGGTCAGAAAAAATCACCCTGAGAATAATTACATTTAGAATCAAGGTAATGGGAGAGCAAAAAACCCATTCAAATACTCTAGCAAACTTGCACATAATAATGACCTCCTAAGAACCTCTATATTAACAACCTCATGTACTACAAGCAGTGATTCAGTCAATCAGGTCTTTGCTAGAAAATAATCATTATAATTTGTTGTGCTGATAACAGTATTTGTACTGCTTATTAAGAACAGCAAATGACTAGGGGACAACAGTTCAGGTTCCTCACTGGACTCCAACACTTTCCTCTGCATTCTGCTTTCACTGGGTCGTGCGCTCCCCAGGCAACACCATGAATAGGACCAGAAACTCTCTCCCTCCACTTCCCCCCCACACTGTAGCTCCTTTCAAAAGCTGCTGAAGTGTAAGGAAGCCTCAGAGACAGCAGCCCCTGTAACACAGCCCCAGCCATAAAGGTAATTTTCCAATGGCATACAGGTATTAAAATGAGTCAAATGCTGCTTTCGTTCACAGGTCACAATATTATGGAGTATGTTTGAAGTCAGAGAAGCATCATTCTTTCTCTTTCCTCCCCAAAATCAAACTGCCCAGAGGCTCGGACCCTGAGAACTGAAGGAGACCCAGCTTCACAGCCGCCTTCCCAGTCCCCACTCCCACACAGCCCCAAGACCCCGTGGGGAGCAGGGCAGGCTGTCAAAGCCTCCCTAGCTGGAGGCTCAGACAAAAGATGGAGCCCCTGGGCAGGATTTGCAGGCAGAAACCCTTGAGATGTCAAGCACCACCTTGGGTCCTTATCTGAGTATCGCCCTTCTTTCATTTAATCTAGAGTTTAATCATGAAGGTCTGCAGGGACTGCTGCGGGTGTACCTCACACTCGGCCGCCTTCCCTCGATTTTTGTCATGTATGCCTGTCCCTCCCACCTGTGCCTACATTTCAACCACCCCAATTCATTGCTTCAGTGTCTCTAGACCAGAACAGCAACAGCAAGACACACTTTGGAGGGGCTAAACTAGGACAAAAGGAAAGGAGGAAGGCAACATGTGGAGAACCAAAAGAAAGGAATATAGGATGGGGAAAAAGAAGGGAGTAAATAATTGCATCTGAAAGAAACCCAGGCAAAGATATTGCAGAATCTTTTCTAGGAAATGGAAAGCAAAAGGAAATTAAGATCAAGCGAAAGCAATGCAGGCAGTTAACGCTTTCAAAAACATATCACTGTTATTTTACAGTGTGCTAGAATTAAATACAGTAAATAAACACAGAACTGCTTATTTCTTAGAATGACAGAGATGTGGTGGTGGTCTTATTTACACAGGTGAAAACTCCTGAACCTAGATCTGCAAAGGGGCTTAGGTGTCTCCAGGATCCTAAGGAGCAAAGAAAGCAGGATTCATGGGGCCCTGGGGGGGGGACCAGGAAAAGGTCTGCTGCCTCACAGCTTGGGCACTCAGCTGGGAGAGGGGAGTACTGCGCTCTTTATACATTAAAGAGGCACTGGATAAAAATAAAAATAAACCTAAGCATAAGTTCCAGACTGCAAGAGCCCCTGGACTAAATGAATGTCCTTCTCAGTGGTCTAACAGTTCCTTCTCAAATGGGCTCCCACCAGCCCTGTGAATAGGGTACTCTTTGCTGAAGCAAGCCCAGCTTCCAACGGGAAGAGACCTCTGCCCAGCCAAAGACCCTCTGCTCGGAGGCGGGAAAGGGGGCGTTGAATCCCCTCAGGATGCTGAGGGAACTGAATCAAGGCCTCATGCCATTTAGCACTCTACCTACCCGGCCCCTGTCCAGGGAAGACAGGAACACAGTGCTTTCTGCTGAAAGCGCTCACAGTGTCCTGGGCTGAGTGCGATGCTCTCCGTGCAGCAGGCTGGTCAAAGGCCACCGGTACCCAGATGCTCGCACTAGGGTGGTTTGCACAGGCTGCCAAACCACAGATACCTGAGAAACTTTTCATGAAAAAAAAGAGCTGCCTACGAAACTGAGGTGAGCCTAGAGAGGTAGGTTTTGGATAACCAGTTCTACTTAGCTTCTTGCAGTCCATCTACATCCCATTTTAGACTCCCTCTTTTTAGATTTGGCTGTTAGTGCAGATGTGCTGCACAGCTGTTAAAAGTGATGTCCCTGAGGAAAGGTAACCTTGGTTTTTAAACTAAGTCAGTGCTAGGCATGGCAAATGCCCACACCCACACTAGTGCAGCACAGTCACACTGAGGGCAGCATGTCTCAGCAACCTTGCCACTGTAGTCAAAATGTAGTTCAAGACAACACAGCCCTTCCTCCCTGGCCCTCATTTCCCCAAGTCACTCGAACGGGAACACATGTGAAGGTCTATGCCATGGGTCAGGCACAGGTTGGTAGGTGTGTATGGCTTTCACTCACTTGCCGGTGGTCTAGCTTGTAAGGGGGACCTAATGAATTCCTCAGTTCAGAACGCTCAGAAGACCAAATCCAACTATGGAGCTATCACATGTAAACTGTCACACCTACCGTCTTCCTGTCTTGCAGAACATCAGTCCCTCTATGCGGAATTTTGCAAGGTAAGAGTTGCATGCAACATAAGAGTTGCATTTAAAATATGTATGCTTCGTTCAGTCCTTTCATGATAATACAGGGGGGTGACTTAATTACAAACAAGATGGGGAAATTCTTTACAAAAGGCAGCATTTTTCTTCTCTTCTGGGTAACTTCCATTCAGCAAAGCCTGCTGAAACTCATGATTAACTGTCTGAAATAGAGGCCTCTCCAGAAATAAAGAGATCTCTGCTTTGTTAAAGCCTGTATCTAAAACAACCCTTTGTAGATTCCTCAGTGTAGAATGGAAGCCCGGTGTGAAATACAGTAAATTAAGCCTTCTGCTGTCAGGGCTGGAAATACAAGTAGAGCAGAATAGCGGCTGGATTTGAAATGATTTTTTTTTTTTTAGTGGCTTCATTTACATCCTGTCTAAGGTCTTCTGAGCAGCTCAAGGTGTCTTATCTCTGGCTACCAGGGGGTATTTTGCAGTCAAAGCAGTTAACTGTACTTTCTCTCTCTCTCTTTTTTTTAAGGCCATCTTATCTTATCAGACAGATCTCTTCAGGCTGAGGAGAACCCATACTTATCAGTAGCTGTACACTGTATTGACAGCTCAGCGCTGCTAGGGACAAATGAAAGCTTAGGGTAGAGAAAGATCAGTTAACCTGTTCCACTCTCAGTTTAGACTAATCTTCGGTTTGTCTAACTTCAGGAAACATTGTACGTCTTTTCTCTGTTTACTTGGACAACAGAGGCACACAATCACACCATCAGTTGCTAACTCTGGTGCACAGGTACAGCCGCCGTAATAACCCCCCAGGCAGCCCGCCTGTTGACTTGCAAGCGCGAGCAGAGCTCTGCTGACCTCCAGCAACTCCTTCTCCAGGTGACCTCAGGGGCGGCGGGCTGTTCTGGGAGCATCTGAGTGTTGCTGGGATCGCTGCACAGACTCACAATTTGTAAACCAGCCTTCCCCCAGAGCCAGGAGAAGTGCGCACGCTGAGGGCCAGTAAAGGAAAGCAATCCCACATATGGTCTAAGTGGAAGCAACGAGACTGAAGGCGAGCCTAAAGAGCATCCTGCAAGCCTCTTCTTGGATCAGAAGATAAGGCAAAGAAGCAGTTTATTTAGGCCTGTCCTACCAGGGTAAACTTTACAGCATGACACAATGAGTAACTAAAAGCGGTCAGTCCTGCTAACTGGAGTCTCCAGGAAATACACAAGCCGGCTTTCTTGCTTGGCACAAAAAAAGATACAAATGACAAGGTTCCTCTTGTCCTTCGCCTGATGTCACGAGCAGTGAACCAGGTCTAAAAAGTTACGGCTGCTGCTACTGAAAAATCATTCGCCATAATTTTAGGCGAAAAAACATGGAATTGAAGATTAAGCCTCGTACCGGTCCTGCTTTCTACTTTTTTATGTTTACTTTTTTCTCTCCCTTTTGTGTCCAAACACTTCATGAGTGCTTTCATATTAGTGATAACCCTAGACTTTCCCTGCAGAGAAGGTTCGCTATTAATTGTCCATTACCTTGGTGTGTCAGCACAAAGGAGAGGGGAAGAAATTCTCATCCAAACGGTTTCACCTCCCTCTCTTGAGAGTGATGCCCTTGTCAGGGCATTAAAGACATGAAAACCTGCCACTTATCAGAATTGTGTTTGAATCGAACTACTGTCCTTGAAAACAGTAGACACTAGATACCATCAAAATAAGCCACATTGGCAGATCCTGTTCCACTGTGACTCAGGCAACCTTTATAAAGCTCATATACACACTTGTGATTGCATATGATCAGTAACATTACAGCCATGGCTTAAAATGCAAAAGGCATGTTCTTTTTCATTTTATAAGACAATAAGCATATAAACAGCAATTGCCAGAATGAAGAAAAGTTGGCCAGTGTCTATGTAAAGTCTCTAGATACCATACTAAAATGTGGCATGGCAGTATGTACAGATTTTTTGAAAAGAGATAGTAGTAGAAGGAAGAAGATACATATGACAGTTTTTATGAAACAGTTTGGAAGATTTCAACACTTTAAGTAAGCCTGAGGACACGTCTGAATATAAACTCATTGCTGAACCAAATCGTAAAATTTTTTAATTACTTCACACCACCAATTCTTAACAAAACATAATTCAAGCCTATTAAAATGCTGAATTTGCTTGCTAGAATGAAACTATATTTCAAAGAGGTCTTTAGTAATTCTATTAACCTGTTCAGAAACAAAAAAAAAGAGCTTAAGTTATATCCACAGCTGCAGAGCTCTATCTGTATTTTTAGGACTATCAATGACTGTTCTCGCTTCGCTTTTCACAATTTGAAGTCACCAATGAGGAGGAAAAAAAAAAAGAAAAAGAAGGTGCATTTTGCTTTTAACAAGTAAACAAGTGTACAAATTAATTCAGAGAGCTGTAATTTTGAAAATCTTCTATGTTTAATGTGCACTGCAGTTAAACTACTTTTTCTGTACAAATTAATTTACTGCATCAGTGATCGATGTTTATGTTTAGGCAATTTTATTTCTCAGTATGGTAAAATTAGACCTAATAGTTGCAACCTGTTATGTCCAATCTGTCACTGAAATTCAAATTGCCTTTTTCCTATTATTCAAGGAGCAATTTGGAGGAATTAAAGCCATCTAAAACCAGAAGACAAACAATTCTCTGCAAGGACTCAATAGCCTGTGTCATCAACCTGCTCTAGAAAGTGGTGGTCCTTCCTTGGCAGAAGCACTGCTACCTCTTCCTCAGGTTCCAAATGTTTCCAGCCTGGAGAGCCACTAAAGGCACAAGCGTCTGGAGACAGCAGAGCATTTGACGTAAAGTCAGTATATGTTTTGAGGGAGTGGAGATATCGTGAACAGCTAACAGAAAGACCCTTCTCTGTATTCTGTAACTGTGTTGTTCACAAGTTTTCAATTAGCCATCTATAAAAATTAGATTTTGTTCTTCATCTGGGACAAGTTAGCTATTGTCATCTTGTCCTTGTCAGTGAAGCACTCAGCTGCCACCGACAAATATTACTTATTACTTCCACTACTGAAAGATACTGGTCGAACTTTGTTTACTACCCTTTGCCTTATTTTTCCTCATTTCAGTGGGATGGCCGTGCTACACACACCAGGTTATTCTCTTGAATCACCTGAGGCTTCTTGAGGCCTCAAAGACTCTTACCCCATCTTCCAATGCACCTTACATGTTTTGATAGCATTTAAATTTCTGGATGGGATGTTGTGTGCTGTTCCTGTACTCATTTACTTGTTTTATTCTTAAAAGCCTAACAACAATCCTCCTCACAATTAAGAAGTGAATACTCACTCTCCTTTCCCCTCTCACACTTCCACCTTTATCTTCAGCTTTATTTTTCTTTGTGTGTTTGTGTGTGGAGAGATTCATTTTTCTCGCACACAGAGAACAAATATCTTCCTTTCCAAACACCAGCCTGAATGCAAATTTTTGGTCTTGTTGGAGATGGATGAAATAGAAACAGTGAGATGAGAGATAACGTTGGTTTTGAGGAGATTTTGCATCTTTTGCATCTTTTCCAGTAATTTTGTTTCACACTTTATCTTTTCTCACTTTTAAAATTCCAAGTAGGCTCATTTCTTTGCAAGATTGCTCAGTTCATCAAGCTGATTAATAATTTTGCTACTAGACTGTACTGATTAATGTGGATTAGTCAAGTGATTAATAATTTTACTGTTTCACAGGACCGAGCTGCCCTAAACGTCCCAGGCTTTGATAGTATTTTACAACTGGAAGTCCCTTGGATAGATGATATGTCACTGCCTGGACTCCCAACGCTCAGCAAAGCGGCATGACCTTACCCCCGGGTTCACTCCTCTGTTTCAGCACCCATAAACCATTTTCAGACGACAATATTTGAACTAAGACCCTTACTTTTTGTGCTGCGCTTGGCTGCTACTTCCTTTTCCTCCCAGTTGTTTGTTTCATTCCCCTGGTTGATGTTATCAGACTTGTCTCCACGTGAGGGAAAGCACGTCTTTTTGCCGATTCCTGTGCAGTTTCTAGAACAAAGACCTGAACTTCTGCTGATCCCTTGGCAGCCAGCGTAACACATATAACATCATCTACACGGGTTCGGGTATGTGTGTAACAGCTCAATAATTTGATGGAGGACAGAAAACAGACACTTTATTTCCAGCATTTGAGGGCAGAAGCGCAGACCATTGTATTCCACGATTACACTTACATGCTTCCTCCTGAAGCGGCCAAGGAACCGAATCACTATTTATCATCTATTGTACAAGATTTCCTGACTCTGCTCGTGTTTAGACTTCTGTTTTGCTGATACTGGACTCACAGTACCGTCAGTCTCCAGAGCAGCATATAAACGCACGATCTATTTCTAAGACTGAATAGCAGGCTCTGTGTTAGGTAATGCACTGGCCGGTAGGCTGCACTTTCTTGCTAATTACAGTGGAAGTTTTCTCTTAAAGAAAACATGGCATTGCAAACAGCATGGAATCAGCTGTCTTTGGAGCTTTTTTTAATTCGCTCAGTACTAAGTTTCCCCATAAACACCCTCTTCTATATTTGGATACTGGATTTAACCCTCTTAGACAAAATAAGACTTGACACAATTATATATTTATTTGATCTTTTCTAAAGCACCAATTGCAAGCCAAGTAGCATAAAGAGCCAAATGCAAAACAGTAAAAGTAGAAAGCAAAATCTAATAGCACGTTACAATATGCCATACACACAGAATTCAAAAGGGACCTGCCAGCCCCAAAAGATTCAATTCCTGACTAGTTAGAGGAAAGAGAAAAACAAAAGGGTAGCAGATGCAAAAACAAAGGTAGGGAGCCCATAAAACAGTCATGGATAGGCCAACTGAAATAAACAGGGCTTGCAGCTTGCCTTAAAGGCAGCCAGCAAGGGGCTCTGGCAGGGAGTTCCACAACCGAGGACAAGAAACGCTTGCCTTCGGCCCGCGCCTGACTCAGCCCGGGGAGAGAAAGCTGACTGTGTCCAACTGCGAGCAACTGCCAGACAGGGACATGGAGTGCAAGGCTGCTGCCCAAGAACTGGGGGATTAAAATTTGAACGGCTACATGGATGGGGCTGTATTTTTTCACATATCAGCTTTCCACCCTGAAGGGGCTCCGGATCAATTTCAAGGGAAACCATTCGGAGCACATTACAGTAGTCCAGCCCAGATGACTGCAGTGTGGTCTCTGTCCAACATCAACAAGCAAACTGTTCAAACAAGCTGGAAATTCATCACGGGGATGTAGAACTAAGGGCCTTCTTGCTGGGGAAGGAACATTACCATGTTGGTACCCGACTTGTATCCTGTGAAATGTGAAAATGTGTCTCTCCACATCCCAGAACACTCCCCGCTTCTTTATTTCATGCCCATTAAGACGGCAGCCTCTCAAGGCGTGTCGCCGAAGTGTTTCCCCCAGTCTCCCTCAGTCTTGTATGTGTTGTGCCACAATCAGTTTCGCTCCTCTAAAACATGTCTACTGGAGACCTAGGTTACATGCCTGCAAATATACTGCAGACCTCCCGTAAGCAAGCACGGTTCGTAGCAGACCAAAGGCAAATATCATATATTGTAACGTCTCCAGTCAGTTAATGGAACTGCAACCTCTAACTCCCCTGATATCTCACATCCCACATAAAGACAGAGAAAAAAAGGAGACAGAACGGAAGACTCCCTTGCAGAAAAAAAGCAAATACTCATCTTGGAATAAGGTATTACCTGTTTGATCCAACCATTTAATTGCTCTAGGCCAGATGCCAGTTTTGGGTCACCTCCTTGGGCCAGGCTCCAGAGTCACGGGACAGGAGCCCTCACCTCCATCACAGGGAGACACAGTGGCAGCTTGAGGAGCAAAGAGCTGGGGAGCGAAGGATGCACTAGGAGCATCCTGACCATCAGGAGGAGCCAGGAACAGCTGTTCCTGCCGAGCTACAGTCCCAACACAGGGTCACTTCAAAAAAATTGGTAATCCAGGCAGAATCACACTATGGACTGGATCTGGCTCGCAGGACATTTTTTGGACCACTCTGTATCAAGTCAAAAGCAAAAGCTCTTCTCTGGCTTTTACCGTAGCAGAAAAAAAGCCTATTTTGTGGCTTTTTATCTCACCGGCATAAACCCAATCAAAACAATCTGAAATGCAATCAAGACAATTAGGTTTTTTATTCCTTCTGATTCTAAAATGGCTGCAAAGGAGACTGATAACCTTCTGGTTTGATCTTCATCTTCCTGGCTAAAAGGAATACGAACAACAACAGAGCAAACAATTGCTGACTTTGTACCAATGTGCAGGCAGGCTATGCTAACCAGGCAGCCTGTAACAGGAAACATTTCCAGGAATTTTACATGTGTTTTTATTACGGCAGGATCTGTTTTTTCAGTTTTATTCAGTTGTGAGCTTGGATTTTAGAATGCAGTTGTACAGTCCTGTGTCTGCTACTTGGAGAGTGGAATGGCTGAAGACAGGCTGTGCTCTCCCTGAATTTTCTGCATAAATACTTGGCTTTTGTTCCTTGGCTCTAATGTCTGCTACTTTAGCCCAGGCTTACAATCCCCACATTGGACCACTTTATTTCCACAGAAAACTTCCAGATCTCTGCCGCTATTTGATACAAAATTACTGCCTCTGAAATTTTTTAATTTGCTGACTTTCTTCATAAGCTAAAAACTGTGCTCCACCAAAGAGGTGGTTTGCATCACCTCAGATTATCTTCTGTGAGGTAAAAGGAATCCATGACCCTGACTTAGCTTTATCACGAGCTCCTACTCATATTCCATGAAGAATTTAACCCTACGCAATCATTTTCATAAGCTCAACTATGTTCAACGCTTTCCGCATGTATTTAATTGCAAAAAAGCTAATATTCTGTGTGTGGCAGGCACGATGTACGGGTGATGTACTGAACACAGTGAGAAAACTTCTAGCAAATCATTTAAGTCAATAAAATATTTGCAGACACATCCAACAGATACAGAGGAGGACTAGCAGAAAAAGAATTGGCCAACCTTTTGAACACTAGGCTGTTTCATTTGACTTATGTTACCCGAATACTGTAATACACTAAAATCTACAGTCTCCGAACAAAACCCTGGCCTTGCTGAAGCCAATGGAATCTTGCTATTAACTTTAATGGGACCAGTATTCTAGCTTTGGTCTGGATCTGGTTAGATGTAGGGTTTAAGAAAATCAAACTTATTGCCTGGGAGTCCAGTGGTAATATTCAAAACGAACGAGCTATATTACTTGGGTTCATGAGGAAAATACAAAACGAAAATTATGGTAACTTTTCAAGGTTTATTAACTCAAGTCTCATAGCCTCGAGGGGCTATCTCCATCTGCCCTATTTATATGCTACCAAGACAGCTCCTGCTCTTCACTAAGTTATGTTAAAAAAATCTTTGTATCACAGGAATTTTTTTAACTTCCCACAAATAAGTATTTTCAGCAAAAGCACAGTGATTTTATTTTATACTAATTAACTATGAAACATTTTTAACCAAACATGAATGCCTAACCACTAATTTGCATATACCAAATGCATTTGGAAGTGACTATTTGGAAAGCTAACATATCTCTGACAAACAATGTGTATGTGTATTTTCTATATACATAAAAATAAATAAAGGCACATGCAAAAAGAAAGCTTTCCCTTCTTCCACAAATTTCCTCAAAGACCCTGAGATGTAAATTACATCTTTACCTAATCCCAGATAGATAGATAAAAAATAAACAAACTCGTATTTCTCAAGTCAGTCCTCCAGAAAAACCTGCAAGATTAACTGAGCCAGAGCTTGCAGACACGTTCCAAAAGTGAGAACTCCTCGCGGGGACCGTGCTGCTCCCGGCTCCGTCCCTGTTAGCCGGCTGGCTGGTTGGAGGCGTCTCGCAGGGTACAGCTGCAGCACTACTGCACTGAAGGCTCTCAAAACTCGCTCACTACTGCAGAGAAGCCTCTCAGCTGGCCCAGCAGCATGATACAGATGTTAAAACAACCTTTCTGATGACACTAATGGGCAAACTGTGCCTCTCCCACAATTCAGCTAAAATAGGCTCTACAGTGGCTCACTATACAGTTGGATGTCAAGTCTCAGCGTGGTCAGGTGTAGTTAGAGCAACGTCTTAAGCTGCACTTAATGGCCCTGTTGCAAGTTCAAGAAGTTCTTGCAGATGGTCCGTAAAGAGCAGCTTGATCATATGGCATTGCTCCCCACTTCCAGATGTAGCTGCCTTAAAGGCTAATCAACACGCATTATTTCGCTAATCCTACATTTCCTCATTAAGAGTTGCCACAAGTATTTATGGAGTCATGCAAGGGAGATACATGGCTTGCAAAATGATCAGAATGATTTCCGTGTACTCTCCACTTTATGAACTTAGTGAAGTCCTGCTTTATAGCTGACTCCGGAAAACTTTCAGATGTGTCTCTGATTCCTCTCATCTTTTCACCATCGCTCTACACTTTGACTAAACTCACAGTGCCAAGAGGATCAGATTGCTTTGGTCAAGTTTTCAACACCAAATATTGAAAATTTCCTGTATTCCCAATCACTTTGGCAAGAATTACCTTGCCCTTTTCTACTCAGCAAAGTGCAGATCTACTATTTGAGTTATATTATCAACATTTTCTTTGGAGTGAGACGTGCAATTGTTCAGAATTTGCCCTTTTATGGATTATTAACAATGCATGTGACTTCCTGAAATTAATCCACTAATGCTTTGTTTGCTGGCCCTCTCCATCAGTTTCTAACTGGGAACAAATTTGTCTGAAATTCTGCTGACAACAGTTCTATTTTCTCCACTAAATTATGTACTTGCATAGTTAAGTGCTCTATTTAAAAAACCTAAAACCCCCCAAAACCTTACTGGCTTTCAGTAAGGCTCTCAGTCATGACACTCCCTTGATGTGTTAGGTGGCAGTTTCTTTTTTAAGGCTTTACAGAGTTTTTGCCCAATATACTTGCTGGACACTTTAAGCCTTCTTAAATTTAAGACGCAAGATTATTCCTGTGAAAGATGTGCCTCTGACAGGCATTCTACCTTTCCACTGAAGAGTTTGCTCTCGTATTTTGGAGAGTCATGGACTAATTCTTGATGTTACCTTACATCAGTCTTATATCAGTGTAAATTCATTGACTTCAAATGTGTTACTTTTGTCAGACATCAGTGTGAGACCTGCGAGATCAGATTAGGCACACAAAGACGACTTTTCATTTTATACAGCTGTCTGAAAAGCTACCAGCTCTTATAGAAGTGTGGTTCTTGTAAGAACAGCTGTTGAGCCTTTCATACTGAAACATTTTATCAATATGTATATTTTTAACCACTATAATAATAATTACTATCAACATCAGTGGCAACGAGGAGCAGACAAGGACTTTGCATAGGTTTGGCTCTTCTCTCCCAATTTCCATTTAGAACTGCCAAACTGCCCGCTCTGTTTCTTATGTAAAATTGCAGATGTCTTCTTATTAATCAAGAGCCTAATACACTCCAGATGAATAAACAACTTCAGCACTGCAGCATGTACCTCACTTCTTAAACCCAGGATTTATTGGAGCGGCCTGTTCCAAGATCTCTTAACTTAAAAAAGATGGTTTATTGTTCCTCGCTTCTACAGCAGGGGCCTAATAAATGCGTTGAAACTATGTCTTTGTCCCTTTGCAACACAGTATTCAAAGAGATTTCCAACCCTACAGTGTAACATTATCCAAATCCTTTGAAACCGTAAGTAGTTGCTCAAACTCAATCATCCAAACACAGAGAGCTTCAGAGGGAATCGAGGGCAAGGCGGTACATTAGCGACGACTGGGCTCCAGCGGTGGGTATCCCCCAGTCCCCTGCAAAACCCTACAGCACACACAGCGATGGTCGCAACGGTCCTAAGAGCCATCTCTGAGCACAGGGACTGCACTGCTTTTCTCAAATGCCCATTAGAAAGGACAGGAATACATAGCTTCCAATATTTTCCTCCCATTAAAAAAACAGTTTAAGGGAACTCATGTAGCTGTGTATCAATTCACTGATATTATACATTTCCAGTCTTTTGCTGCAGATTTAGCTTGTAAACCAGCTAATCAAAACTGGTTTAAATATTTCTATTTAAAATTAAAATCTTCCAGAGCCTAAACTGTTCTGCATACTTTAATTTACATTCCCTAAATTGGAGAAAAACAGATCGTTTCTTTGTAATCATGTAGAAACAGGAAAAGGAAATAATGATTAGGGCTTTAAAGCATATATTAACTCATGGATTGCTAATTTTTTAATTATTGTTTCAAAATATTGGCACCCTCCTCAGAACTTCCAGATTACTAATGTGCTTGCTAATATTGGACTGCTAAGGGTGGTTCTATTAATAAGATGTATGTATATAGAAAGCTAGAAAAAAGTAAAGGTTATAATATTAGCATACCTTTCTCATTTTTAATTAAAGAATTAAAAAGCCCAGTCTTTGGAGGGTTGGGGAAAATAGTGTAGCCAAATGAGACCAATTAACTTCATTAGCTTCTGCAAATACCTACTTTTCCGGCACATTTATATTTTTCCATCTGCTTCATAACTACAAATGTCCACAAATTAACATTTTATTTATGATTTAAGGTTCCAATTCATAAAAATTATGCATTCATTGCATACAGTTTCCTGTATTTACTGAAAAATTGCTAAATTACGTATCTTTCATTCTTCACTCTATTTTTTCCTCTGAACGAAAAAGCATACAGCCTGCAATGGCAAAAGAACACAACCCAAATCAGGGTTGAATGTTCAAAGTGGGAACATTCATACTACAATGAGAACTGCACAAAAATCTATTTTCAAATGACAGTTGCAAAAACTCAGAATGAAGAATATGATAAAAGTGTCATTAAAATGCCCCATTGCTACTACTGAGTTGCACAAACATTTTCTTGAGCCATTTCTTACAGGTTAGCAGTCTGACGAGTCTTATCGCACACAGCATCGATTTCGCTCATCGTGCTCCCAGCCTTTCGGCATCACGTACAGCATGGACCACCGAACCGCCAGCACCTCTCACTTAGCAAGAGCTCTGCAACACTTAGCAACGTTAACACTAAGAGTAAACTGATTACCACAGTAATCTAGCAGTCAAGAAAATACATTTACAACTTTTATATCAACCAAAAATACTAGTTTACCTACAGCCTCATCATTATTACCTATTTTATTTGTGATTATACAGTGCTTTGAGTATGCGTAGTTTTAACAGATAAGGAAACCTTCTCTAATGAGTTGGATTATTAAAATAGTTTTAGAAAAAACAGAGATTTGAATGAGTTGGAGGAACAGACACACTTTCCTTCTGATTTTGCTTCTCCTATAAGAAAGTCAGCAATTGTAGTTCAGAAAGGCACCTCCTCATATGAAGAACCAAAAAAGGAGAAGGAAATACCAAAGGCCCATTTTAAATTACAAATTCCTGATGTAACTCATGAACCGTGTCATCTAGTTTTCTTGTTTTGGCTACAAAATAATTTCATAAGCAGTTACGCAACTGTGATCCTCTAGGTGAGGTGCAGCGAGGGAAATCACAATGTGCACAACACTCCCACTGATTTTTTACACTAGAAGATACAGAAAAGATAAATAGTCTGCTTGACATCTGTTTTCCTTCTATTTTTAAATTTTTTTGAGAAAAGTTACCTAATTTTTAGCCATTTTAATGACATATAAAGCTTCAGGATGTACCTGACGCCAGACGCTGCCCAGTTTGAACTATTTGTTTCCCCAATTGCTAGTAATGCTGCGAGTGAAACAGAAGAGGTCCGAGCTTATTTCCTGACTCAGCGACCGATCTCTTGCACATCTCTGCACAACACGGACCATAACACTTCCTCTCTTCACTAAAATACTGGGAGAATAAAATGCGCCTGTGAAACACCTCCACAGAAGGTCCCCAAAATAGCTTGATTGGTAGGGTGAAATTTAATGCCACAGGCAATATCCATAGAACAGTTCCATGCCAAATCTCAGCAGGTTGACTCAGCTCCCGCTACACTCAATGGAGACAGATGGAGGCTCTTCACTGGGCCCTCCATCTCTACTCTTTAAGGATGGGCCAAACTGCTTTCTGGAAGTGCCTGGTTCCAAAGTTAGGAGAGCTCAATCCCACCCGAAATGGCATCTCTTAGATTTTTACCTCTCATCCTTCACTCTCTCCTGAAGCCCTGCTTCTTCAGTTAAAGGCTGCCAAAAGCAGGGAAGAGGCACCCTGCTCACTGTAACTCTCGAACTGGTGCACAGGCAGCCGACTGCCCAGCTGAAACAGGAACCCTCAGCGTGACAAAATACAACAAGTTAGAACAGGCTGCACTGCTTGCTAAGGAGGACATTTCAGTTTCTATCAGAGATGAAATTTACTCTTCTTCTTTACAATTACTTGAATTTGACTGAGCAAAGTCACTCTATGTATTTGCTCAGAATGCACATAGGATAAAGCATAGCTATTTCTGCTGTCTGTATGTTGTTCAGGAGAACGTTAAGTTCAAGGCAAGAGCAGAGAAGGCTACTATGACTACTTCATTGTCATGAAGCTCACCATTGCTACACAGATGAGTAAATGCATTTACTTTCCTACACTCTTGGTTTTCACACTCACATCCTCATCACTGCACTACATTTACATCTATTATCCCAAAAATCAAACTGCAGAATGCAATTCTAAAACTTCTCCTACTATGTGCTCCTCACCAAGCTTTGAATTAAACAGAAGACTGCAATGTTCCTGTTCAGCAAGGATAAACAGAGTGCCCAAATGCTAAATCTTCTGTGTGCCTCTGATTTTATCTTCAACCCTCGTAATATTCAGAAACTGAACTTCATGAGTGTTGATCTCATGGTTTTGAGGAACATGTTTCCTCCTTCCCAGCTGCAGAAGAGATAAAGCAAAACCATTGAAGGACAAGCTAAATCAAAAGCCATTCCTCTTCATTTAGGATGTGGAAAAACCTTGCATTTAACTAACTTAAACATAATTTTATCACTATCTTGGGCAGAAGGACTCCAGACTATCCATTTAGCCATCAGGACTTGTATTCAGCATAATCACTAGGACATCTTAGCGAACTGAGAGAATGAACTGCAAGAAGTGGAGCTGCCTGGAGGAGACAATTTAGGCATTGCAGAATACCTAGAACAAATTTTTAAATTTGTATCTTGTGACCAAGCACAGAAATTCTGTTATTGTCTGCCAAAATAATTTATATATTTTGTTAAACAAAGGAACAAATGCATATCATTCATTTATTGCTACATACAAGTTACACAGATAGGCAACTCTGTTATCATCCTCCTACTCAAAACCAGTACGTGAATGTAGTCACTAGTGCACTGCCTGGGCTGGTTAGCTTACTGCTTAACTTTAAAACTTTGTGTTGGGTTATTAAAATTCAAGATGAAAATATTGCAAGTAATAAATATTTATACAAGCTATCTGAAGATACAAAACGGATTTTAAGTAATGATGCTGATAATAAACCAGCATGAAATCTGTGTTTACGATCTTATGTGTACAGGTCAATGCATTTATTCTTTGTCTGAAATGTGTGGATGCTACAGTAAGAAAAGATGAATACAGAAGAGATGAAGACTGGGGAGGTGGGGTGGAATTCTAGAAGTTATTGGAAAGCAGATGTAAGCACACCGGCAAATACCTCTTTTCCCCACAGACAGATTTCACAGCAGGGACTTAGCTGCATTCCTGTTAAATGAACTACCCTGTTTGCACATCAGTAATAAGACGGTGGTATGGCAGAAACGTTAAACCAGACCCCACTCAAATGGATCCATTCCACCTACTCTTTAATGCCTGTTCTCTCCTCACACCTCTGTATTTTCTATTTCCTTCTCAAAGCAAATTCACACTTCTTGTTCCAAATTGGTCTTTTGAATGGAAAGGAATTAAGAGAATTAAGATCTACAATATTAAAAGGCAAAATATACAATGTAAACATTCATTTGCCCCTAGAATATTTAGGAAAGGACATAAAGCATATGCAAATCAAGGCACATTAACAAGCACCTTCATTTAACATAGCTGTTCATGGAAGCCCCTTTGGTCCCCGCATTCTTGATATCCGTCTTTATCCTCACGCCCTCCTAAATGATGAAGTGAATACTGTATAATATAATTCCCACGGGAGCCCAGAATACATGCTTTTCTCCCTCCCTCCCTCAATTTTAAGTTACATACACTTCTCAATCCATTTTTTCCTATCTTTTCATTTCTGTGATTACAAACCTTAATCTTACAACTCTGTCATATCCTTCCCACTAACTCCCATCCCCCACTCTCCTTTTTTTTTTCAAGTACCCCCAAAGGTACATAATAGAATGGTAGCACACATAAAACGTGGCTAAAAGAACTGTATTAGCACAATGAAAACCCCACATAAATGTTATGCAAATTTGTTATGAATCAAACCTGCAGTGCAAATTTACTACATTGCTGAACGATTATAAAATAGCGATTTGTCTTGTATACATTTTTAATGTATTCCAAACCATTTGTATTGGATTGTCTGTTTCTGTTAGTCAGATCATTCAAATTTGTAAGTGCAAAGTAAATATAAAGTGTTACATTTTTAATAATATGTAGTCACACCACATACTTTCCTTGCTTTCTGCCTCCACTGTGGTCCAGGAACACATAATAGCTGTTTTTTCCCTAGTTATCTAATCATTATACTAAATGCGAACCTGTTTGCTATTACTTTACATTTTACAATTCTCATTGCAAGCGCTACTTTCGGTGTTCTAGAAACAATTGTGAATCTTAGCAGTTAATGGTGTACGGCTCTTTAAATTTAATGTTTTGCATGTTCACACAAAAAGGAAAAAGGGAAAATGGGCTTTAGTATTTTTGCTTTGTTGTATATAAAATTACATGCATCTGCAACACAAACATAAATGTATTAATTATATACCTACTACTTAAATTCTACTTTCTGCTCAGCTCCTGCATTTGGTGATTTTGAAGTGGGCAAGGTTAGTTCCATTGCAATTATTCTGCTTTTCTGTCCCTAAAAATAAGACAACAGTGCTTCTACTTCTTATTGCTCATCACGCATTTCCTTTCTCAAATGAGACAATTATGAAGGAATTACAAGTTGTACTTCCCTACAACTCATACTGGCCTTGATATAAATGCCACACTGGCCAAATCTGAGAAATGAGCTCTGCTCTTTCGTCATTAAAAATAGGCTGAAGTTGTTTTTATCGTACTAAAAATTTCAGTTGCATAAGCTCTTCTGAAATAAGCTTCTCAAAAAACATACAACTACTGAACCCCACTGTTTCTCACCTTTTAAACACGAAACATTACAGTGGTATTTTCATACAGTGATAAATGTTGTCACCTACAGGGCTATTACAATATATAATCTATGATAACATTGTCACAGAACAAACATATATTTTATAGCAAAAGAGGAAGCAGCATAAGAAAGAAAGTATCATGGTTAAATGAGACAGATTTGGAGTTATTTTGGCCAAATAGTCATCTCAGGTAGAAGCAAAATGCAGGAGCATAAACTGTACAGAAAAGGTAAGACGAAGAAAAGATCTGTAAGAAAATCATTGGGATCCATGAACTATCACATTGCCACAGGACTAATTAAAGAGAGTAATGCTGTAAGACACTAACAGATTTGTTCCCATCAGTATTCATCACAAAGTGGATTGGATAGATATCTAATTGAAGAAATCAACAAAACTGAGGTGTACCAGGAAGGATAAGCCAAGAAAAGCTGAAAGAATCTAACTCATCTAGGCTGAAAAGGGAAGACCACAGCTGGGGATGGGACCGTTCAAATATGTAGACGGTTGCATCAGAGACAAAAATACATTTTTTTTCAGTGGAGAAAAATGAAGCAATCTATTTTTTTTAGCAAGGGAGACGGTCTAAATTTCAGGATAACTAAACACAGTAGCTAGCTTCTTCAGCAAGATCTGGGACCCCACCCCAGGAAATTTCCAAAGGCAAGTCAAAAATCAACAAGCAGGGATTGTCTGCATATGCACAAACCAGCCTCACGGCAAGACCTGGACTATCTAATTTCTTCTGGATCTTCCAGTCCTATTATTCTTTGATTTCAGTCCTGACCTACTTCTTTCAGCTAATCTACCTGTGAAACTGTCAAGCAAACAGACATCAAAAATAATGTTTTAGCAGGGGGGCAAAATTAAGCACAAAAAACTGAAAAAGAAAAGGAATACGCATTGTGCACATGGTATACATATAAGTAAGAGTTCTGAAGGAACTTCGGTATAGAGCAGTTAAGCTACCTTGAGAATATACATGATTTCAACAACAATAAAAACATAGCACTCCATCAATAAGCCTGGGAAATGCAAACTTATGAGCCTCACTTTCTATGAGGAAGGGTGTTTGAACTGAGAAATGCAAGCAGTCATAAGGTGGTAGGTCACTGAGGAAAAGGAGATAAAGGTCACTTTGAAAATGCCTGTTTGATATGCTTTTGTCCCTTAAGGCCTGAAGAGAGCACAACTCATTTAACACAGACACGAACATATGCGATTGCATAATGAATATTATTATTTAGCTTGGAAAAGACTCAAATAGGTGACTACGAGAAGAAAAAGTATCTCACCTTAGCAACCTCCTGAGCCATCCAGTCAACCATGAAAGAGCTCTTCTAGCAAATTTAAGAATAGCAAACTGTTACATTTTATTAATTTGAGTATGCTGGCTATTTTTTTTTTTTTTTTTTTTATGGCACTAGAGAGGTAAAACTGATGGTAGCTTTCAGCAAGATGAAGAAAAAAATACTACTTTGGATATGGGAAAAAAGAAACTCAACCGACCTCACCTTCCCTGAATGCTACCTTCAGCACATACAGAATATAAAAGCGAGTGCACCCTTCTACAGTGCTCTGTACAACACTGCAGTAGTAATGTGGGCATTTCATGCCTTTGCAATATTTTCTTTTAAACTTTTAATAAAAATATTGTTGAACGAGTGACAATGTAGTAGTGTTGTCTGTCAGGTTATGCAGTGCCATGCAGCAGAGAACTGCTTGGTCCAGACCTTGCACTCTGTCCCTTGACAACCCAGGCTGACAAGATTTCATATTAGATGCCTGGTCCTCATTTCGGTCCTCAGACATGAGACCAAAGAGAATACTCTTTAGGATGCTTTTTGGCAAACACTTCTCAGCTAGCAGCCTGCAGAGTTTGGGGAGGGGATAGCTGTGGCAAAAAGAAGCAGCTGATGAAGGCACTGCATCCTACATCCTACATCATACGCCTACAAACTTGACTACGAAGCTCAATTTGGACTTCTGAGAACAATCTTCTCTCTTTCATCAGCCTCATGTGAGTCCTGGGGTTATCCAAACTCTCTGAATATGCTGTGTTGCCCAACACACTTTACTATCTCCTAGATTACATAGCAGAGACAGAAACTCCCAGAATGTTCTTCTGTACTCAGTGATCTCCAAGAATTTGTATTATGAACCTCATATTAAGGTGCTTATAATTCAGCTGCTTAATTCCCAAGGAGCTAAACCTTGATTTAGTCACTTTTTAGCATGTCAGAAGTATAGTTTTTTCTTCCTTTACTGTTCTTATTGCATAAATATATTTCAGTACTTACCCACACTAAGCACAAGATGGAAATTCCAATGCAAACCCATGTTTGGGAAAGTAATAGCAATAACAAAACCTAGCTTCTATCTATCATACCTAGCTTAATAACATTTAGTGCATATTTTCATCAGCATATACCAAGAGCTTTTTAACAAGGAGGACAGTATCATTAACCCATTTTACAAATGAGGAAGCTGAGGCACAGAGCTGTGATTTAACCAAGAAGTAAACTGCCAAATGCTGCGTTCCATCACAGTAGCTGCAAGAGGCCTCATCACAAACACCTCTCCTCTCGCATGTGCTGTTTGACAGCCGGGTAAAGGCAGCGCTCAGAATAAACCCCGAGGCCCTCAGCCACAGATGTGTGTCACTTCTCTGTTGCATGGTTAATGGGAACCCTGGCCATGCCTGGAGACCTCAACACTGCTAGAAGATGGGCTAGTCAAGGACCTTGCCATATGTAGATGCTGACAGTGCATCTACAGTACCCACTGCAGCAGGACAGAGATGGCCCTCAATCCAGCCCTGGCCCAAGATGCTATGGCCACACCGAGCAGTGCTGTTAGCTAAATTTCCAGAAGCAGTGTAGCTCTGTCGGTAGGACCTGCCCAAAAATAAAAATCTTGCCTGTCATTAGCTTGGCCCCGTGCTACCCTGACATGACTAGATTGCTTTGGGTTCCTGGGGCAGACAGGGCTGCCAACATGCTGCTCCTTATACAGGCAAGGTATGCCCAGGCAGAGCCCCAGAAAGACATCTGAGCAAAGCTCATAAAATGTTGCATTGAGTTTCATAATCAGAGCACACATCTGAAACATACACTGTCTGGTCTGACTCCCATTTGCGGCTGAGGATGTCAGCCATAACAACACACCCTAGAAGGGTTCAGCCTGGTCCAGTAAGCATGCAAGAAAAGAGTGGAGAAAAAATAACATTGACACCACACAGAACAGTATTACAATTTGCTTTTCAACCCCTAATCAAGGAGGTAGCTAGTCCAGTCAGGTTCAGTTGAAAGACACAAAGCTAGGCCTGAAAAGCCCACAAGCACCTGAAGATGTGTTTCAAAGCCACAGGAGGTCCAGCAGACTCATCGGACGCTGAGACCATCCTAAGAGTCAAGGAGCAACAGCACATCATTTCAGTACCTCCTGTAGTTATATCTTTTGTTAGCAAAGTGGTTAGAGTACCATTACTCTCTCCCGTTCCTCCTGCACAAAAATCGAACACTGGAGAAACAAATAACAACTGATGACCAATTATTATCTGAAGTGTTTTACTAACACTGCTTTGTGACTACTTCTACAGTCACTGACATTACGAGGCCATCCATCGCCTGATACTTTAAAACATGCACAGTCTGCTGGAAAAATCTATTCATCCACCCATACAAGCCCCAGAAGGTCCTTGCACAGATGAAATAAGCACTGAGGTTAAGGCAGACACTATCAGTACTCAAACCTCTGGCTCACAGTTGTTACAATAGCCATTAGAATTTAATTGCAGCTTTGTCCAAGTACCTCCTGCATAAATAGGAGTTTGTGACCAGTGTATCTGTAAACATCAACACATTTGGCACAGCCCTATCCCTCCAATGCTGCCACTGAGAAAGCAACCACAGATAGCTCTTCTGTTTTACGGCCTCAACAGGAAATTGTGGTTTCACTACATTCAGGGTTTCCTTTAATCTTTTGGACTGTAAGAATTCTGTTTGATTTCATTTGTGCATAAAGTGAATGTATATATAAAGTGAAACGCTTCCAAGTATAAGTCTGACTAGTTAGCAAATAAAGGATCCAGAAAATTTCCCAGTTAAGAAGGTCATTACCAAATACCAGATTCAACCACATCAAAACTTCACTTGGCTAACAGAGGAAAATCAAATCTATTCTAATATTCATGTAGCAGGACAGGACTCATAAGCGTAACAACCATTCTAGTGTCTCTGGTAATTGACGTGAGCAAGCTGACTTCTGCTTAGTAAATTAATTTAATTTGTGATCATGTAGCTAAATCAGTCTCTCAGTACAGGTACCAAAAAAGAAAGAAGGTTAAAAAAAATCCCCCTAGCCCTTAGCACAATAATTTCTGATAATGCAAACTGTGAAAAAGGGATTTGCATTGAAATAAAAACAATTGGTGGTAACAACCAAAGATACAATAAGATATACAGGCAGTGACATATTTAACTAGGACTCAAAAATACCTCTGACTATAACGTCTTCTTTTCCATCCTTCACATTACTTTGCCACATTTTAACTATTTGGGCTGGAATTTTTCATAGTAGCTATCCGTCTCAGTGTACATGGGGTTTTTTGGAAAGTTCAGTTGCAGTCAGCTCAAGTGTCTCTAGCACAGAAATCTGGAAAAACATGCCATCTTTCTCATGGGAAAAAAAAAAAAAGGTCTGAAGATATTTAACAGAGAAGTTGTGGAAACTGCATCCTTACAGAAAGGACTTAAAATTTGGCAGTACAGTCAGGCTGATATCAGCCACATGCCTTTTACTGTTCTTAAGAAAAACAGTACTGGTTAGATTAAGTTAATACACACACACACAAAAAAAAAAGAGCTCTGTCTGCACACTCAATACAGATTTGTTAGCGTTTGGTAGCAAAATTGCTATGGATTTCTCTGTAAACATGTCATAGATCTGGACAAGACTTTCCTCACCACTCTTCCTTTCACAGATGGCTGTGATGGTAGACAGATGACTTTACCTGGGCAGAAAATCTCCCATTTGTCTTACAGTTCCCACTGCTGGCACACAGGGAGGACAGAGGACAAGAAGGAAGGAAACTGCTTCACCTTAAAGCAAAAATGGAAGGTCTGAGATGTCATGAACATATGAAGTGCTAACAAAGGATACATTTAAAAAAAATCCAGACCCTTACTCTGAGAAGCATACCTTTAATAAAGGTGACTCAGTTCTCCACAGGTAAAATGGGAATTCTAATGGCACCTCACTTCATAGAATAAAGAATATTTGCAGATCACTCAACTACTGTCATGATGAGTGCAACAGAACAACCCATGAAGAAATGAATTAATTCGACTGAAGTGCCAAGCTTCAGTTGCAAGGAATAAGTATGGCAGAGGGCCACATACTGAAGAAGGAAAATAAAATATAAGCTGCTTATTTTGTGGCACTTATCATCCTGTCCAATGAAAGTGTAAGCAGTCCTGCAGGGAGAGGAAAAACATGCATACACACACACACACATGCACAGAGCCAAATAATTGAGAGGTGTACCACAACACATATATGCACATTAAAGCTAAATGATGCACAAGCTCTTTTGAGTTAGCCTTTTAATTACACAAATACAAGATGAAATTGTTGTAGTACATTGCACATTTGCAATGGCAGAAGTGTTTGGACTAGCCTTAGCAAATAAACGGCTGTTTATTTTTCTTGAGACTACACATAAAATTCTTCAGGCTTCCCACCCACGTGATTTCGTTACAAAGTAGGACGTGGCACAGTGGACAGATGGGAGGGCTATCTGCTCGATATATTTGCAGCATTTTAAAGTCTATTGTGAAACTTACTGTTCATCCTCAAGATTCCTTCTTTTGCACTGCGTATTTAACATTTAAGTCTGGCATAGACCACGAGTACGTAAGTATGTTAGTATCACTGCTGTTAACCAAGCCTCAGTACTGTAAGATAAAGGAAGAAAGGGGAATACAGAGGGGGACACAGCCAGAGAAAGACAACAGTGTAACAACTAAACAAAATCTTTTGCCAGTAGCATACTATCCAAGAAAAAGCCTTGCAATACTGAAGTCACTGAAGAACCGAAAAATTCACAATGATTTATACAAAGAAGCATAAATTTTGCAAAATTGCTATGCCCTAGAGTGATAAAATTAGTACAAACAGGATGGACATTAGAATGATTCCTTCTGACCTTTAAGTGAAATTTTTGGAGCTCACTTTTCAGGTTTCCTTACATACATACATTATTTAAAAGTTTACAGGAATACACATTTATAAAGATATTATTTACCTTTATTCTCCCTCTGGCCTAAGAGGTACTCTGCAATCAGGGCAACCACAAAAGTACTGCACTAAATTCTATCCTCTTAAATTAATGAGACAACCACCACAGGCAGATTAAAACTTACGACCAGGCAGAAGGAGACAAGACAACCTCAGTAAATATTTAAGCTATTTGCCTGATCAACCATTTTAGCAAGGGTTTCTTCACTGCTAATGCACACATGCCATTACATATGTGTACAGAAACACATGCACAAATGTAGCTGTGGTTTCTCTGAACAACTGTACCTATCTCCAAGCCTCACACAATCCCATTACCAATTCCGACCTTAACCCTATCTTTTTTAAAAAAGAAATTACTCCAAAATAAAAGAAAGGAAGAAGAAAAAAAAAACAAGCCAGGTTTGATGCTAGCCAGCTTGTGCTGCTGCCTACAAGGGCGAAGGGTCACAGCAATGTGTGAGGATCACAGGGGTGGGCGACTGAAGATCGCCCATGTTGTGGAGCTGGGAAGCTAAGCCTCTACGAGCCCTCCTTCTGCCACTCCGCCCTTCTCTTCGACACGCACCACAAACAAGCAGTGATCCATGAAGGCAGAGGGAGTAGAATGAAAGAAAGGTGAAGAACTGACAGCATCTGCTAAAGGATGTCTGGAGAAACTACCAATGAACGGTGAAGATGCGCAGAGGCTGGCATTCAGCCATAGGCTTCCAGTGGAAGAAGAAAGTCCTTCTGAGGGGATAAAACATGAATAAGAGTGCATTTGGACTAGGGTGAATTTTCTCTTCAGTATCACGTCTGCATGTGCAGACTGTTCTTTAATCTTTGTAATGCTCAGGAACAACACTGTACAGTAATACACTTAATTACACAGGAATCAGCAGCTCTCCACCCATATCAGTCACTTCATCCAACGCACATGCGCACACGCACACACACACACAAACACTCACACACACACACACACACACTCTAACACACTATCTCTTCCTCTGCTCCACAGACAAGAAAAAAATACTAATTTAAAGCATATCAAAACATGTTTTTATAATGTATAAAGATAATACCCAGTGGACTCCTGAGAGATACATGAAATTAATCCCAGTTGTGCAGGTCTTGATATTAGCTCTTCACTCTTGGGATGAATTTAAAATCCCACAAAAGCCCATGATTTATTTCCTTCCTACACAACAGCAACAAACACTCACACAATTTTAAGTAATGTAAAATATCACTTTAAAGCCATTCATCACATCTGAGAGAGAGAGAGGGAAGGGAAGGGAAGAAATAGTTGTTTTGAGAGGTGAGCACTTAAGGGTCCCTTCTACCTGCATAATTCCCATAAATGTTACATTTATGAATTGAACAAACAGGGTGAAGTACTGTTGGCGCGAAAACTGCCTTTCACCTACTTCCTATGTTGTTAAAACAGTGCCTCTTCTAATGGCTAGTTAAAGGTTTTCATAAAGTAATGCTCTTCTATTTCAAACTTATACATCAAGTAGGTGCGATTATCAAGGTGTCTTTCTGGTTACAGCATTTTAACTCACTACCCAGTATGAAGCTTCCTTGATGGTGTTTGCAAAATATCTAAAACTGAAAGTCACTATGTTGGGTGGAGGGAAGGAACTCTGTCAAAATCTAGTTAACTTTCCCACATTTTCAGAAACTTCTCCACTTAAAGGCAATCGTGACATCATATCTCTTTAAATGGTTTGTGCTGGATAGGGAATGAAAACATCATTCCATGCATAGCCTTTTGTAAACCTATTTAACTGATAGATTCGGGATGTTATCCCCAAAGTTTCTGGGCTGCACATGATGACATCTTATCATTTACACCTGTGCAACTCCGTGACGTTCACAGTTCACCCGTACTGCTTGTGAGCTTGAGTTACCACTCCGTATGACATCACAAGACATTGCCACAGCATCAAATAATGTAAAAAAAAAAGGCAAAACAAACAAAAAAAAAGACAAAGAACTAAGAACTAAGCAAGCACAGTAGATAAGAGCTTAGGTTTCAGAGAAAATATACGCATTATTTCATTTTCATGGTGTTTTACCACACTAAGATAAGTATCATTAAAATTAATGGGACACAGGTTTTCTCTGCCTTCTAAAATCTTGTTATAACATGGGATGGAGCTACGAAAATTATTCGCAGGTTGACATTACCTCCCTTTTCATTTATTCTGAAAATTGTACAAAAAGAAAATGTACTTCCTTACCTCTGCAGTTTAGAAAATGATAGTGTTTAACTCAGTGAGTAATGCACAACTACAGATACAACAGCACCATGGCAAAAATAAAACACCATAAGCAACGTAAATTTGTGCTAAAATGGATACAAGAGGCACCCTTAAAAACACCAGAAAGCCATTTGAGTTTTTTTCTATTGTGACACTTTCTGCAGGACACTTAAAAGTTTCAGCCCGCAATCAGAATCCACATTTTTGTATTTATGACTTTAAGTCATGCTGAATGCCAAGATGAGCATTTAAAAAAACAAAAAAAAAGGTAAGGCAGTTATTCAACTGAGAAGTTATACAGAAAGTTAAACATCCACAATCATTTTCTTTTCAACCAGGGGCCCTTTCCTGCCATCAATTTGCAGGGATTGTGTGGCTAGGTCTCATCACTGCTAACATGGGGAGCTGTGCACGGTACATCTGAAGTGCACAAACAGAAGAGGAAAAAACCCTTCCATTTGTTTTACCGACCCACAAAACCCAGCCACAGTTGCAGTGAAATTGAACAGTATCTTACAATTTCATCCCTTAATTGGGAGCCCAGCACATGGCAGAAGTCCAGGCCCTAGCTCAGGCTGTTTATCTTCCAATACTTTCAAGTCACTTACTAGCCAAAAAAGAAATTACAGTGTGATTTAAGGGGAAATCAGTCAGCTTGCAGGCTCATTCCTTGCCTGCCTCCTCCCTCTCCTTTTTTTTATTAAAATGGTTGTAACTGTACCATAAGTTTGATCTGTTCATCCCTGCAAACAGCTGTCCCACTGTGCGGCAAGAAAAACATTTGCAAGAATGTTTGACTTTTAGGTTCAAATATATCCTTTCTTTTTTAAGTTCCCCAAAAAATCCCAACAAAGTCACAGAAACAATTTTCCATCTTCGAAAGAATATCTGCTTTCTGTGCTATGTTTTCAAAAAGAAGTTGTGATGGCTTAAGGATTTCATGTACAGCATTGAGTGTTAAATCTCAGTTCCTCAGACCCACCTCTCTGCTAGTACTTCCCACCATCACACAGCTTCTGCTGCGAGTCATCCAGATGCAATGGGTCAAAGAGATTCCCCTCAAATGACCTGCCACTGACCAAGTCCAGGATCTGAAATCTCCAGTCCTTCACTTACACACCCCTTTTCACTTTTGGTGATTCAGTGGGAGAGGGCAGAGAACCTCATCCAGCTCACGGATCCCGAGTACCAAACCGGCAGCCCCCTGAGTAAGAGGTGTCACTGCACACTCCCAAAGCAAAGGAGAGAGGCTCAGCTGCGCCCATGCTTCCTGCTGAACCTGGGACAGTGCTCGGCTTTCAGCACAATTGATGAAGAAGGTAACAAAACTGTTGCACAGACATCAGACAAACCTCGTGAGCCAGACAGTGAGCTCATCCAAACCACACTGCAAATAATTCTTCAGCTGTGAGCGAAGAACTTTGCTTCTTTATTTCCTTAGAAATACAGCTTGTGATTTTAAGTATATTATAAAATCTGTCTTTATTTTAATTCACTAACATGAAGAACTTTTCCAAAACTGTACTGTGATACTCTACGTTTTTTAAAACATCATTAGCATAATAGCAGTTCCAGAGCATTTTGAACAGTGAACACTGCTACTCAGTTTTCAAACACAGGGAAGACTTTAAGTATATTTGACAATTCCCAATTAGGAAGGTTTGGAGTTTGTTCAGGAACAGATGAATTAGCTGCTTCTTAAACTGAAGTTAGCAAAGCCTCACACAAATCAAAGCTGGGAAAACTTTTTTCTCTAGATGTCTTGACCTTGTTATACAAGCACGTGATACTACAACCTAATGCAAAGTCTTCCACAAGATGGTGAAGGCCATGACGTGATCTCCCACTCAGAAAATTTTGAAGGACAAAAATCACTTTCCTGGATCATAAACTAGAACTGTTTGAAGCAGAAATTTCCCATTCTTGCATTATGGATAATACCAAAAACATTATATAATGCAATACAAGGAAATTCTATCTTGGGGTTCTGATGACAAGCCACTTGAGCTACACTTTTTTCCTTTATAATGTCACCAGAACTCTCAGTGGAATTATATATAGAATAAATGATAGGCAATGGTGAATTACAAGGCCATAATACATACAGTAAGCACCTAATATAGTCTTATAAATTACAGACTTTTATAGCTTTATATTTTATAGTGTAATGTCACACACCACAGTGACACAATACTCCAATTCAAGACATGATATCACATTTAAGGAAAAAAAAAAAGAGATAAAAAGCAGCAGCAGTCCTTATTACAGTAGTAAAATTATTTTGGAAGAGTACAGATTGGCCATTTTAAAAGGAGATGCAGAGATCAAAATGCAGGCCTCAAGGAAGAAAGTACATGCCAGACAATGGCCAGCTCTGTTGTTCCTCTATACTGTGGGTAACAAATGCTAGCGTTAGTGTTGCCCAACACCAGGCACTGCTGCACAAGAGATCCCAAGCTGGATTATGCATTTGAGGGATAGGGCAAAGGGTGCTTCACATCACTGAGCAGTGACGTCTCCAGCTGATTAAGAAGTGTCACTGATGGGCTTTGCTCGGATTCCCATCCAGAGCTCTTCAGCTTGACGGATAACGTTGTATTTTGGGGGTCAAAAGCGTAATGGTGAACTGAGGGCTGGAGCTGAGGGAATATTCCATTCCTGGAGCTCCGGATTGGGACCACTTCTGAGGCAGGAAATTAAATAACTAAGAAGTTAAAATAGAGTATTTTCAGTCTGATTTCCCAAAGAAATGGAGCATATGCTACCAGACAGCAACTATCTGCCTGTGTATACCCCACTTGGTAAGTCTGGATTCATTTGTCAACTGCAGCTAAATCTGGTACAGGAAAAAAGGACTCCATACTCTCAAGTTCCTATAAATTCTGAGAAAATAGAGAGTCAGGTAGAAAAGAGTTATTCTCTCAGTGTGTTCCTTGAGGATACAACTGCAGCCCTCCTAGATGCACCTCATTAGGCCCTAGAGCACACAGGACACCACAAACACAGACCCATTTGTAGCTGATAAATAAGAACACCAGACAAGTATACAACAGAAAAAGGCAGACCCACCCTGCACTTCTACTACCAGGTAAGCTACCATTTGTGTGTACATGCCTGATGCTGCCTGAGGTGCGGGGCAAACAAGAGATTACTAATATTTTTAAGACACGCCTCACAACTAAACTAGTTAAAGGTGACAATATTGAGAGGAGAAAAAAGGGGATGATGACAAGACACTGGCACGGCGCTCACCTAAAGATAAAGCATGTGGTCCTGACCAGAATGCTGGTCATAGTAACATCTAGATTAAAACAGGAGGACATCATGATATAAACCCGTATTTGAGATAGATACACTCTCATCAGCCTCTAGCAGTGGCAAAGAGACATGACACAACCCATAAAGTCGAGAAGACTGTTTCTATATTTGAAGGCAGGCACTTGCCTGAGCAGCTTTCTGAGGTGCTGCCACATTGCAGGGGCCAAAACAAGAGTCTTTTTTCTTCAGCTCACCCACAGCTGACATCTGGGAGTTTGGATACAGCAGGAACAGGATGAGGTGTCTCCTGCTTACCTTGTCCGGCAACAGCACATCGCTCTTTCTCCATAACTGCTGCAATTGGTAAATGTGGCTGAAATAACCCCTGCTTCGAGGGCTCAGCAATAAACCCCGAGCTTCCCTGGAAACACAGTCCAACCCGGGCACCCTAACCAGACAAACACCTCCCACTGAAATGGAAGTTGGGCTCATGAAGGACCTGCGGGAAACGAGGGAAAGGGACTCTAGATTTGCCTGTTAGTTGTCACTTATCCATCACTAGAAAGATCAAGACTTTAGCAGACTAGCAAATATCCTGCAAACGAAGGGACTACACTGTGTACCCATGTGGAGTGTATGTGGGGTTGCCAGCTCAGACGGCATCTTCTTATTTAATTCTATAGTTTAAAAGTTACTGTATTATTCTACATATTGATTCCTTGTGTCGTGGAAATTGTCAATATTCAGAGATGTTGCTGGTCGATGAGACAGAGAGGGCTCTGACACATGGGTGAGACAATCACAACACGGTTGCATGATGAGGCTGCTGAATGCTTAGCCATTCATACTACACACAAGCTTCATTGAGAAAAGAAATACCACTATGGCCTGGCAGCATGCTGTACAAACAAAACACAGCCTTTGTTCAAACAGAACTTCTCTTTTTCTTTTTTTTCAGTCAAAATTTACTGCGCTGACAAGGCAAGCAGCATACACATTTCACAACCACTATCAGGTGGGAAACACGGCTAAGTCTTCCTGATAGCGTATCTAACCAGCTAAACAGAAATAATTATTTCATTTTGCTCCTCAAAGTAGCTACTCTGAGG
>Ga0181612_120054_pt1 | contig 49804 bp, 41 predicted proteins | sample HoacroProtozoa21_FD_119630 | JGI IMG/M metagenome (GOLD analysis project Ga0181612, IMG submission 119630) | Hoatzin crop microbial communities from Cojedes, Venezuel. Combined Assembly of Gp0051906, Gp0051904, Gp0051908
CCCTCCCGACAGCCTGAGAGATATCTCGTATTTCGATGTGTTTTTCACATTAAACATGAGTTTAGCGTTTCCTTCCTCGGTTCTTTTACAGCTTGTTACGCTGAATACGAGGGCGGTGTCGCAGGTTTGTACTCCGTTTTCCTTCGGTCGTGGGTCGTCAACGCCGACGTTGTTTGCCGTGAGTGTGGCGTTGGCGAGGGTGTAGCCTTTCACTCCGAATTTCATTGCATAGCTGATGGTCTCTACGACATTGGTTCTTCCGAATTCTGTCACCCGAAATGATGCGTGTATGGTTTCCTTGGAACCGATGGTAGTTGTGGCGCTGTAGCTTTTATACGACTTCTTTAGTCTTACTTCGTTGTAGTAGCCGCCGGCGTATTCCTTGCCGTTGCTGTCGGTTACGTCTGGGCTATATGCGGTTATTTCAAGGTCTTCGCTCTGTTTGTTTGTGATGTCGAATTCCACTTGGAGTACCTGTCCCACTCTGACGCATTTAGTGACTTTCATGTCAAGGAAGCGGGTGATGTTCCATCCGTCCTGCTCTGAGCCTTCGCTGTTGTCGTTCTCGCATGCCGTAAATGTGCAGGCGGCCAGTGCTGCCGTGGCTAATAGTGCCATTTGTCTGATTTGCTTTTTCATTGTTTTCATTGCTGTTAGTTGATGTGAGTATTACGCTGTGCAAAGTTAGGTATAATAAATGGAAGAAAAAATAGTGGTTTTCATTCATTTTTCTTGCTATGTTCGCGAAAAGTTGCTACTTTTGCGGTCAGTTTAGCGTTTCGCTGTTTTTCCAGGACGTTCAGGAAACTTGGCAGTAGAATGATCACTGTCCCTACGGAATAACTGCGCGACTCGCTGCGTCTTTCGACGTGGACGTGTCGTTGGTTTTCGTCTGGGACAAAGGTTTAGCCAAGTACCTCTGAGCGTGGACGAACCACCAAGGGTCGCGTTCACGTCTTTCGATTTAGGTGCTTGCTATGCTTGTTCGGGAATTGGGCTATGGCGCTGTGAAACCACAGTTGTTATGTGCAAAGAATTGATTACTCGGCGTGAGCACGAGGTATTGTGCTTGCTTGCCCGTGGGCTTTCGACTAAGGAGATATCAGCCCGTCTCTATATTTCTGTTCACACGGTGGAGAACCATCGTCGTAGTTTGCTTGAGAAGACGGGTGCGCGCAACGTTGCGAGTTTGGTGGCGCGGTGCATCAAGTGTGGGGTCTTGCGCTTGGATGACCTTTGATTCCGTTGACAGAAGAACAGATTTCTATTGACATAAGGACATATTTTTTCCGACATAAGAACATATTTCTTCCGACATAAGGACATATTTCTATTGACATAAGAACATATTTTTATGGACAGAAGGACAGATTCTTATGGAAATGATTGGTTATCGTTATGGAAATAGTGGATTGTTGTTACTGTGATGTTGGGTTATCGTTATGGAAATGATGGCGTGGCGTCGTTGATGAAAAAGGGTGGATTCATCGGGGGAAAAACGAAAGTCCACGGGCGGCGTGTGGCGTCGGCGTGGACTTTCGTTGTGGGTGTGGTGGTGGTGATTTTCTGCGAGTGGGGTGGGGCGGGCGAGTGGTTACTTCACGAGTTCCTTTCGAGTGGTGTTGTCGGAAAGTTTCACGATGTTCAGTCCGCGCTCGGTTTGCTCTATTCGCATTCCTTTGGCGTTGTAGCGTGCCAGTTCGTCGGCCTCGGCTCTTGGTGCGTCGGGTCGTGCCGAGGTTACGTAATCCTCGATTTCATCGGAGACGTAGAGCTTGACTATGTTGTCGGTGTTGCTCTCGAATGCCTTTGGTGCGATGTATTCTACGGACTTCGGCAGGTAAACGAATGTGGAGCAACGGTTGAAGGCAGAGTTGGCTATTGCCTTGGTTCCTTCTGCGACTGCCGTATATGTGTCGGTCTCAGAGATGTAGATAAGTACGGCTCCGTCGGCGGTATAAACTCCGCGCGAGTAGTAGTAGCCTCCGCGAATGGGGATGCGTGCTTGTTTTTCCACGAATCCATCGTGGCAAATCACGCATCCGTTGGAGTAGAGTTTGGTGGTTCCGTTGTCGAAGACCAGCTCTTGTGCTTGGGTCGTAAGGAGGGAGCTGGCGATTGTTACGATGAGGGTTAAGATTTTTTTCATAGGTTCCTTTGTATTTAGTTCATCATGTTTGTTGAGTTCTTCCGAAGTTCCTCAAGTCTATCAAGTTCCTCAAGTTTGTCAAGAAGTTCTATTGTTTGTTGAGTTCTTCAAGCTGATAACGTTTATCCAGTTCGGTGGCGTTCGTAGAGTTTCTCTTGTTTCTATGTTTATTGCGGTTGTGGGTTGCGATTCTTTCTTTGGCGGTAGGGTATTGGTTTCGTGGTGGGAGATTCTTCGGATGATGGTTTTTTGGTGGTTTCATCGGGAGAATTTTGTTGGATTTTGCTCGTCGTTAGCCTTGGCTTGGGCTGTGGGAGCGTTGTTTTATCGGGTGCAAAGTTACTAAAAATCTTAAAAACGAAAGAACTTCGCAACTAATTTCGTATCTTTGCACCCGATATGAAAGAGTTTTTCGAGGTGCTTAGGCGGTTTGTTCCGCCCTACAAGAAATATCTTGTGCTCGCCGTGGTGTTCAATGTGCTCTCGGCTGTGCTCAACATCTTTTCGTTTGTGACAATCATTCCTATGCTTAGGATTCTGTTTCAGACTGGCGGTGGCGAGGCGGCCACGCAGTTGATGTCTTGGGATTGGTCGCGGACGAAAGAGGTGATGTCCAATAATATGGACTATGTTGTCAGGCAGGTGATTGCGAACTACGGCGAGGCTACGACGCTGCTCATTATAGGGTTGTTTCTTGCTTTTGCCACGGCGCTCAAGACGGCGGCTTACTTTGCTTCGTCGGCTTCAGTGATACCGATTCGCACTGGTGTGGTGCGCGACATTCGCAATCAGCTCTATTGGAAGATTACGTCGCTGCCGTTGGGCTTTTTCACTGAGGAGCGAAAGGGCGACATCATCGCTCGCATGAGTGGCGACGTGCAGGAGATAGAGAACTCTATCATGGCGTCGATAGACATGTTGTTCAAGAATCCTATCTTGATAGTAGCCTACTTCGCAGCGCTTCTCTACGTGAGTTGGCCGCTGACGCTCTTCACCATTGTGTTCGTCCCAGTATTTGGTTGGTTCATGGGATTCGTGGGAAGAAAGCTGAAGGCTCAGAGCGTGAAGGCGCAGGGACTGTGGAGCGACACGATGAGCCAGGTGGAGGAGACGCTTGGCGGCCTGCGCATCATCAAGGCATTCTGCGCGGAGAAGAAGATGAACGGGCGGTTCGACAAGGTGAACTCTGCCTATCGCAACGACATAATGCGGGTGAACATACGCCAGCAGATGGCGCATCCGATGAGCGAGTTCCTCGGTACGGTGATGATTGTGATAGTGCTTTGGTTCGGAAGCATACTGGTGCTCAACTATAAGATTCTCGATGGGCCCACGTTCATATTCTATTTGGTGATTCTCTACAGCATAATAAATCCGCTGAAGGAGTTCTCTAAGGCCGGCTACAGCATACCGAAGGGCTTGGCTTCGATGGAGCGTGTCGATAAGATACTGCTTGCGGAGAACAATATAAAAGAGGTGGAGCATCCGAAGCACATCGGCGGTTTCGAGCACGAGATAGAGTTGCGCGACGTCTCTTTCAAGTACGGCGAAAAGTGGGTTCTCCGCCACATCAACCTGACGATACCGAAGGGAAAGACCATCGCCATAGTGGGGCAGAGCGGAAGCGGCAAGTCCACTCTGGTTGACCTGATACCGCGCTATTACGACACGGTGGAGGGGGCTGTGCTGATAGACGGCGTCAACGTGAAGGAGCTGTCGATACACGACCTTCGACAACTCATCGGAAACGTGAACCAGGAGGCTATTCTCTTCAACGACTCATTTCGAGGGAACATCACTTTCGGCGTGGAGGGAGCCACAGACGAGCAGGTTGCGGAGGCGGCCCGAATAGCCAACGCCTACGACTTCATCATGCAAACAGAGCAGGGCTTCGACACTAACATCGGCGACCGAGGGTCGCGGCTCTCCGGCGGACAGAGGCAACGCGTCTCCATCGCCCGTGCCATTCTGAAGAACCCACCGATACTGATACTCGACGAGGCCACCTCGGCTCTCGACACCGAGAGCGAGCGTCTGGTGCAGGATGCACTGGAACGACTGATGAAGACGCGCACAACAGTGGCCATAGCTCACCGACTGTCAACCATTCGCAACGCCGACGAAATATGTGTGTTGCACGATGGAGAGATAGTGGAACGGGGGACTCACGAACAGCTGCTCGCCGCAAACGGATACTACAAGCGGCTTCACGATATGCAATCTCTATAAAAAGAACCCATAAAATCAACGAAAACGATGAACCAAGAAGAACTGAAAAGCAGAATAAAAGCACTGTGCAAAGAGAGAAACGCCATCATCCTGGCCCACTACTACACGCGCCCCGAAGTGCAAGAAATAGCCGATTTCATCGGTGATTCTCTCGCTCTTGCGCAAAAGGCAGCATCGACGGAAGCCGACGTTATGGTGATGTGCGGAGTTCACTTCATGGCAGAGACGTGCAAGCTGCTATCGCCGGATAAGACTGTTCTCGTGCCCGACCTTAATGCCGGATGCTCGTTGGCCGACTCTTGCAAGGCGGAAGACCTGCGACGCTTCAAGGACGAGCATCCCGGATATCAAGTGATAAGCTATGTGAACACCACCGCAGCCGTGAAAGCCCTCACCGACATTGTGGTGACGTCAGGCAACGCGAAGCGCATTGTTGACCAACTGCCTAAGGATGCCCACCTAATATTTGGTCCGGACTACAACCTGGGGAACTACATAAACGCCGAGACGGGCAGGGAGATGATTCTCTGGCAAGGCGGATGCCATGTGCACGAACGTTTCTCTGTTGACGAGATAGTTCGCTTGAAGCACGAGCATCCCCAAGCCGTGGTGATGGCACACTTAGAGTGCAAGAGCCCCGTGCTTGCGGTTGCCGACGTAAAGGGCTCCACAGCCGTGATGCTGAAATACGCCCAAGAGAGCGAGGCAACAGAGTTTATCGTCGCTACTGAGGCCGGCATACTTCACGAGATGCAACGCACATGTCCCGATAAGACGTTCTACCCCGTACCACCAGAGGTAAGCGAAGGTTCGCTCGGTTGCTCGTGCAACGAGTGCGACTATATGAAGCTCAACACGCTCGAAAAGATTTATGCCTGCCTGCGCGACCTCGCCCCGCAAGTATCGGTTGACCCCGCCATTGCCGAGCAAGCCGTGAAGCCCATCCGCCGTATGCTCGAAATGAGCTAAGCGTGGCAAGGGACAAAAACCGCGAAACCATGCGAAAGGTAAAGACCATAGAGATGAGCCGACTCACCGTGGAAGAGTTCAGACAAGCCGAGAAGCTGCCCCTCACTGTGGTGCTCGACGATGTTCGTTCCATGTATAATGTCGGCAGCCTGTTCCGAACGGCAGATGCTTTCAGGGTGGCAGAGCTATGTCTCTGCGGTATCACTTGTCAGCCTCCGTCGGTGGAAATCCACAAGACCGCCCTCGGTGCCGAGGATAGCGTAGCGTGGAGATATTTCCCGACTGCGGCGGAAGCAGTGGCCACGCTACAGCGAGAGGGAAACACGGTTTTCGCCGTAGAACAAGTGGAGCACAGCACTAAGTTGCAGCGATTTTCACCCGATGAAACCGCGAAATATGCCGTCGTGGTGGGCAACGAAGTAAAGGGCGTGCACCAAGAAGTGGTTGATCTCTGCGATGGCTGCCTCGAAATTCCCCAATTCGGAACGAAGCATTCAATGAACGTCTCCGTGGCAGCCGGCATCGTCATCTATAAGTTTGCCGAGTCTCTACTGCTGAATCGTCCCCGTTGAAAGCGCGATTTTCAGCGAACATTTCCGTAGTAACATTTGCCAGTTTCGATAAAAAAGCGTATCTTTGCCGATGAAATAAGAACCAATAAACAATGAATGGATTTCTTGAACAAAGTCTTCAGTTGGCCCAACAACGCAACTACCTCGACTTGCTTTACCACGTATATCCCACGATAAACAATAATATCAGAGATATAGATCAGCGGAAATGGCAAGCAGTAGAGACGGCATACGAGAAGAAAGACTATGCTGGGCTGGTGAGCAGTTTGCTGAAAATGGAGCTTTTCCCCCTAAAAGATTCATACGTGGCATTCCTGAAGAAAGATGCTGGTGCCATCGACAGAAACCCCGACACCGTGCGAAGGCTTGCGTCAACAATATTGTCGATGAACCTTAACGAGGTGTACGAGAAATGCAGCCAGCCTAAGGAGTCGAACCGACAACAGGGGCAGGCATTCAAGAATTTCCTAAGAACAGAAGAGATGGGCCTGCCTAAGATGGACTTGCGAGAGTTCTCGAACACCAACGCTAACGCCATTCTCATAGCAGGCGACCAAGAGATGAAAGGTTTTGCAGAGTCGAGATTGTCCTATCGCCACCATAAAGGTCTCGATTTCGTAGGGAGGATGCATGGACGATACATCATCGGTGAAGCCAAGTTCCTATCAGCGGACGGTGGTAATCAGAACGACCAATTTGAGGACGCCATGGCAGTACTCGACGCTCCTGCTGCGGCGATAAGAATAGCTGTGCTCGACGGTGTGCTCTATTTGCCATCGCGCTCCAAAATGTATAAGAACATCACGGGAGTGCATAGCGAAAGCAACATTATGAGCGCACTGTTACTGAAAGATTTTCTTTATACCATCAGATGACCATGAACAATTTGCTGATAAAGGGAGACAACGCCGACGGACTGAGATATCTGCTCGAAGGGAAAGATATGCGAGGGAAGGTTGACCTTATATATACCGACCCGCCTTTCGCAACAAACATACGCTTCACAGTAACCAACGGACGCGCCACAACGATAAGCAACTCTCAGCGTGGAGAGGTGGCTTATTCGGACAGATTACTCGGTCGCGAGTTTATTGAGTATATGCGCGAACGGTTGATGCTGATGCGTGAACTGCTCTCGGAAAGAGGCTCCATCTATCTGCATACCGATTATAAAATAGGGCACTACGTGAAGGTGATGATGGACGAAGTGTTTGGCATCGATAACTTTCGCAACGACATATCGCGGGTGAAGTGCAATCCCAAGAACTTCAAACATATTGGCTATGGTAATGTGAAGGATATGATACTATTCTACACAAAGGGTTCCAACCCTATTTGGCATGAGCCGTTTGAACCGTACACTGATGCAGACATCAGGAAACTCTTCCCAAAGAAGGATGCAAATGGACGGCGTTATACCACGGTGCCTATACATGCCCCTGGCGAGACTCAAAACCCGCTACCGTTCAAGGGACTTTTGCCTCCGCCTGGAAGACATTGGCGTGACAGTATTGAGACACTCGAACAATGGGACAAAGAAGGACTAATCGAGTGGTCGGAAACGGGAAACCCTCGTAAGATTATATATGCAGACAAGCGGGAAGGAAAAAGAATGCAGGACATTTGGACCGATTTCAAAGACCCTCAGTATCCTGTCTATCCCACGGAGAAAAACATTGATTTCATCGATATAATCGTACGCACATCATCGGAAACAGGCAGCATTGTGCTCGACCCATTCTGCGGCTCTGGGACTACGCTTGAGGCTGCGTCGCGCAACGGTCGAACATGGATAGGCATGGATAAGTCGGACCTTGCAATAAGAGCAACTCGAAAACGACTGAAGCTCGACTCTTCCTCCCTGTTTCCTTCCGATACGGAATACGTTGAACTTCCACAGGAAACGCAAGAGCGCAGTTTTTCGCCCTCTGTCGGTATAGCTACCGCTAACGGATGAAAGACTTAAAATCTTGTGATTTCACCGAAAGAAACGACCCCAAAACATTCTTTTTAAGAAGAAAATGCCCACGAAATCCAACCATAATAGGATTTCGTGGGCATTGTTAGTACGAATGCCTGCAACGCTGACAGTGCGTTGCTATCATGGGAATGATTATTGCATGGCGAAGTAGGAGCCACCGTTTATGGCGGTGCGCAGTGCATAGATGCCAGCCTCGTCGAGTGTGACTGTCATGGTGCGTCCGTTGCCGATGTTAGCTTGCACGCTCTTATAGTCGTCGTTGAAGCGGAACAACTCAATCTGGTTTCCGTCTTTCTCCACCGACCAAGCCTTGTTGTCTTTATCGTAGAAGAAGTTGATTATCTCGCCAGTAGGCTTCTTTACCTCGTAACCGTTCTTGAGAGTCTTCACGGCGTAGAGTTTTCCGTCCTTGCCCCAAACGTTCTTCACTTCACCGACCTTAGCGCAAGGATTGTCGCCAGTCCAGAACTCAATCGTGTTTAGAACCAGGCCATCAACAGCGCCGACAATTGCATACACGGGGGTGAGAACCCAATACAACAGGTTGTTTACGAACTTGCTACCAGTGATTTGCTTGTTCCATTCGATGGTCTTGTTGAACAATGCGAACGAACCGAGGCACGACGATGCGAGCATGCTTCCGCCAATGAGTACGGTGAGCACTTTAAGACTTAGTTTTTTCATAATTCTTTTATGGTTTTAATCGTGAATAATGTTAACTGTTGCAAAAGTAACAAATATCCAATCAATCTGCAAACATTTTCGATAAAAAATCTTCTTTTTGCTTATTTTTGTTCTTTCCGACGGCGGTGGAGCAGCTTTCGTTTAACTTTAATCTCTTTTAATCGATTAGATTTGTAAGTTTAAGACAAGTTGTGTATCTTTGCAGCGACGTTTAATCATATAATATAATAAGGTATGAGAAAGATTTTTTTAGGGACGTTGGCATTTGCGACTATCTGCGCGCTCAATGCCTGCAACAGTGATGATGAGACAGAGCAATCGGGGAGTATTGCCGACGTCATCGACACCGGAGGGAGCAGCGACGTGCTGAACGACCTGCTTACTTTCACCGTAGCGATAGACTCGACAGCACTATCGGAGAGCACAGACACCGACGCAGACGATGAAGACAACATAGAAAACAACACGTTCGCAGAGACGGTTTATGTGGCTTTCAACGGCACTACGGCGACTGTCAACGGCACTTCCGACAGTGTTACTGCGGTGGTCAGTGGAGCCGACGTCACGCTTACGTCTGTCGGGAAAAAGGTGAACTACGTTGTAAGCGGCACCACTTCTGATGGCTTCCTCAAGATATATGGCGACAAGAAGTGCGCGTTGACAATGAATGGCGTTTACATAAAGAACCCTAACGGTGCTGCCATTAACATACAGAACAAGAAGCGCGGCTACATAAACCTGGTGAGCGGAACCACGAACACCCTCGTTGACGGCACCTCGTATTCGGACGCGACAGACGACGAAGACATGAAGGCCACGCTCTTCAGCGAGGGAAAGCTGCTCTTCAGCGGGTCGGGCTCGCTGCGAGTGTTCGCCAATGCCAAGAACGGCATCTGCTCTGACGACTACATACTCTTCCGACCGGGAGTCAACATCTACGTGAAAGCTACGGCTTCCAACTGCATCAAGAGCAACGACGGACTATACATCCGTGGTGGAGTAATCAATGCTGAGACGTCGGCGGCAGGCTCGAAGGGCTTGAAGACCGATGCCAACATAGTAATCTCCGGCGGCAGAACAACGGCCATCACGAGCGGCTCAGCCGAGTACGACTCCGACGACGCGGACATCACTGGCTCGCCCGCCATAAAGTGCGACTCCACCATCACCATCAATGGCGGCCAGCTGTTTGTCAAGGCTACAGGCACGGGAGGAAAGGCCATTTCCGCCGACATTGACTTTGTGCTCAACGATGGAAAGGTGTACGCTATCACCACGGGAGACACTTACAAGTATAGTTCGAGCCTCGACTCTAAGGCGAAAGCCATAAAGATAGACAACGACATTACCATCAACGGAGGGCAACTGCTCGTCAGGACCGAGAGCACACAAGAGGGAGCCGAAGCTATAGAGAGCAAGGACAAAATCACCATAAACGGAGGCGTCATCGAGGCTTATTCCTACGACGACGCACTGAACGCATCGAGCAACATCACCATCAACGGAGGCTACGTCTATGGTTACGGAGCCAACAACGACGGGATAGACTCCAACGGCACGCTGACCATCACGGGCGGCGTCGCTATTGCCGTCGGGACAACAGTGCCGGAGGCTGGTTTCGATTGCGACCAAAACACGTTTGCCGTTACGGGTGGAACGCTGATAGGAATAGGAGGCGACACATCGAGCCCCACCACGAGTGCATCGTCGCAGCCCTCTATTGCCATCGGCGGAAGCTCGATTTCAAGCGGAACCTACATTACTCTTGCAAACTCCAACGGCGACAATCTGATAGCTTTTCAGGTGCCGCGACAGTATTCGCAGTACACTCTGCTGCTCTCGTCGCCTAACCTCTCCACTGGAAGCACCTACACAGTCAGCTCTGGCGCCAGCGTCAGTGGCGGCACAAACTGGATGGGATACGTCAGCGGCGCCACCGTCAGCGGAGGAACCACCCTCGCTACGCTTACGCTAAACTCGATGCTCACAACGAGCAATCTCACCAACTCTGGAGGCTTCGGCGGCGACGGCTTCCAGCCCGGCAGCGGGCAGCAACCCGGAGGTGGCGGCGGTCCTGGAGGCGGCGGTCGTGGCAGATAAGCCGCGAAACCGCAGAAAAAGCCGAATTCACCGATAGAAATAACGCACGAAAAAGGTGCTTGCGCAACCGTGGCGCAGGCACCTTTTCTTATGGTTTTCTTGAAAAAAGCCCAATTCATCGGGCGCGAGGCTGTCCTACCGTCGCCCTAATCACGCCGCTTAATCCAAGGCTTCGCCGAAGAGCGTGGCACTCGTAGAGCCGGTGATTCTCACTCTAACGGTCTCGCCGACGTGGTGGCCGCGCTTGTCGAACACCACCATCTTGTTTTGCTCCGTGCGTCCGCAGAGCTGCTCGCGACTGCGCTTGCTGAATCCCTCCACCAGCACGTCGCGCTCGCGTCCCTCTTCTCTGCGGTTGGCTTCGGCGGAGAGCTCCGTCTGCAGGCGTATCATCTCGTCGAGCCGTCGCAGTTTCACCTCCTCTGGCACGTCGTCGGGCAGATGTTTCGAGGCGTAGGTTCCGGGTCGCTCCGAGTATCGGAACATGAATGCAGAGTCGTAGCCTACCTCACGCATCAGCTGTAGCGACATCTCGTGGTCGGCGTCGGTCTCGCTGTGATAGCCCACGAAGATGTCTGTCGATAGTCCGCAGTCGGGCACGATGCGGCGGATGGCCTCCACTCTGCTCACATACCACTCGCGCGTGTACTTCCTGTTCATCAGCTTCAGAATGCGGTCGCTTCCGCTTTGCACGGGCAGGTGAATATGCTTGCAAACGTTGGGCTCTTCCGCTATCACGCGCAGAGTCTCGTCGCTCATGTCCTTTGGGTGGCTCGTCGTGAAGCGGATGCGCATCTCTGGCGCCGCCTGAGCCACCAAGCGCAGCAGTCGCGGGAAGTCGGTATCCTCGGCGTGGTAAGAGTTGACGTTCTGCCCAAGCAGCGTCAGCTCCTTGTATCCCCTGTCGCGCAAGTCGTTGACTTCTCTTATGATGCTCTCCACGTCTCTGCTTCGCTCCCGCCCTCGCGTGTAGGGCACGATGCAGTAGTGGCAGAAGTTGTTGCAGCCGCGCATGATGCTCACGTACCCTCCGATTCTCTGTCCGTGCATGCGCTGAGGCACAATGTCGCGGTAAGTTTCCACGGTGGACAGCTCTGTGTTCACCGCCTTACAGCCCATCTCTGCCTGAGCCGTCAGGTCGGGCAGCGAGAGGTACGCGTCTGGTCCGCACACCAAGTCGGCGTGGTGTCGCTCGGTCAGCTCCTCTTTCACCCTCTCGGCCATGCATCCGAGCACGCCAATTATTAGCTTGTGTCCCTTTCTTCTCTCGGCGTCCAGGGTGTCCAGTCGGTTCAGTATCTTGTTTTCAGCGTTCTCCCTCACCGAACAAGTGTTCAGGAAGACGGCGTCCGCCTCCGACAGTTCGTCGGTCAGTTCGTAGCCGGCCATCTTCATCACGGCGGCCACCACTTCAGAGTCTGCCACGTTCATTTGGCAGCCATAGGTCTCAATCAACAGCTTTTTCATGGTGCAAAGGTAGTGCAATTCGCGTACAATACAAAACAAAACCGTCGTTTTTTGATTTTATTCTCGCGATGGAATGGGGAAATTGTGGGCGACGATTGTGGGAAACAATAAAATCCCCGAATTGTTCGAGGATTTTATGATTGCGGAGCTTCTACCAATAGAATGATGTAAGCTGGGAACGATTACCAACCGCTGTCGTCGAGGGCATAGGGGTCCATGTCGTAAGGCAGCTCTTCGCCTACGTGCGGCTCCGTAGGGTCATCGTCGTCGTACAGGAAATCTCTTATGGCCTGCTCAAGGAGAATGCGAAATTCGCTTTTCCCCTCAACGTACTCTTGTGAATCTCTCATCGTCGTTTCCTTTCTCTTTTATTCGTCTTCGTATCCGTCCTCGAAGCCTTCGTCGTAGTCTTCGTCGTCGGTGTTTTCTTCGTATTGCGAGTAGGGCTTGCCCGTCAGACGGTCTTCCTCGGCCAGAGCCTGCCCCTCGGCGTAGCCGTCTTCCTCCTCTGTCATTTCGGGGGCACGCGAGTAGTCGCGACGTGCGGGCGGCACAGAGTCGATGGTCTGCGACGGGTGCAACGTGTCGGTGTCGATGTATTCAACTGAATCTACGATGTATTCCAATGGCTCTTCCTTCACTTCCACTGGTTTCGGAGAGCCTTCGCACGAGCAGCCGCAGAGCACGAGAGCAACCCCTTGCAGCAGCAGTATGGCGGGAACACCGTAGCGGAATTTGGCGTGCAGGGTCTTGTGATGAAAGAGGAACATAGCTGCCAAAGCTCCGATGGAACCGCCCAAAACGGCAAGCAGTAGGAGAGTGGCCTCAGAAATTCGCCACTTCCCGTGTTTCGCTTTCCACTTGTCTATTCCGTAGGCCACGAAAGTCACGACGTTGAGCGCTACTAATATGCAGATGACTTCCTTAATCATAATTGTTTCCAGTTTCTTGTGCAAATATACGAAAAATCGCGGAATTATCCAATTATTTCGGGAATAATTTTTCTTTCGGGGCGTTCTTTTTTTCTTTCAGGGCGATGCACGATATCTGTTGTTGCTATGGAAAAACGTGGGAATTTGCGATTTTCCCCCAATCCATCGGGGGGAAACAGGCCGCTTGCGGTGGCTCTTACAAGTGGCTGCGGCGCAAATAGTTTTTACAATCGGGGATGCCTCTATATGCCGACCGCGGTAGGAGCCAACTCGCACCACCGTAGAAGCTAACTCCCACCACCGTAGTTCTCGACTTCTACCACCGTGGGAGCCGGCTTCTACGGTGGTGGAAAGTTTGACCCATCGAGGTGCCTGATTTTCAGCAGTATAGAAATCGCGATTTTGTACTATAGTGGGTGTTTTTGGGCTTCGCAGTGGCCTTTTTTGGCTCTCGCGGCGGGTTTCAGCTTTTTTTACTTTTTTATTAAGGCTTGTCGGCGAAGGTTAAGGGTCGAAGTCTTGGTGGGAGCCTTTTAGAATTGCCGTTCGGAGCTTTAAAAATCGAAAAAGTTCCCTTTTCGTTTTGTATTGTCTTCGATTTGCACTAACTTTGCAGTCGATATGGATGAGAAGAACAAGTTTGTAAAACAGGTGGCGGAGCAAAAGTATGAGTTCGGCTTCACCACCGACGTACATACGGACATCATAGAACGCGGCCTAAGTGAAGACGTGGTTCGACTTATATCGGAAAAGAAAGGCGAGCCCGACTGGATGCTCGACTTCCGCCTTCGTGCGTTCCGACACTGGCAACAGCTGGAGCAACCCACGTGGGGGCACTTGCGGCTGCCCGACATAGACTATCAGGCAATATCATACTACGCCGACCCTTTGGCCAAGAAACCTAAGAACCGCGAGCTCGACCCAGAGCTGGAGAAAACGTTCGACAAGCTGGGCATTCCCCTCGAAGAACGACTCGCCCTCAGTGGTACGGCGGTGGACGCAATAATGGACTCCGTGTCTGTTAAGACCACGTTTAAGGCTCAGCTTGCCGAGAAGGGCGTCATCTTCTGCTCCATCGGAGAGGCTATCAAGGAGCATCCCGAACTTGTCCGCCAGTATCTGGGCACGGTGGTTCCCTATCGCGACAATTTCTTCGCAGCCCTGAACTCGGCGGTCTTCAGCGACGGCTCGTTCGTTTATATACCCAAGGGCGTGCGCTGCCCCATGGAACTGAGCAGCTATTTCCGCATAAACGCGAGAAACACAGGGCAGTTCGAGCGTACATTGATTGTGGCTGACGACGATTCCTACGTATCGTACCTCGAAGGATGCACCGCCCCAATGCGCGATGAGAACCAGCTTCACGCGGCAATCGTAGAGATAATCGTAAACAGTCGCGCCGAGGTGAAATACTCTACGGTTCAGAACTGGTATCCCGGAGACGAGCAGGGAAGAGGAGGCGTGCTCAACCTTGTTACGAAACGCGGAGAGCTGCGCGGAGACGACTCCAAGCTCTCGTGGACGCAAGTGGAGACGGGTTCGTCGGTGACGTGGAAGTACCCGTCTTGCGTTCTCAGGGGCGACCGTTCACAAGCCGAGTTCTATAGCGTCGCCGTAACAAACAACTACCAACAGGCAGACACGGGCACGAAGATGATACGCCTTGGGCGGGACACTCACTCTACTATCATCTCGAAAGGCATCTCCGCCGGTCATTCGCAGAACTCGTATCGCGGACTGGTGCGTGCGGCTGCCTCGGCGGAGAATGCTCGCAACTACTCTTCGTGCGACTCGCTGCTACTGGGGAGCAACTGTGGCGCCCACACGTTTCCATATATGGACGTGCATAATCCCACGGCCATAGTAGAGCACGAAGCCACGACGAGCAAGATTTCCGAAGACCAGCTCTTCTATTGCAACCAGCGCGGAATACCGACCGAGGAGGCCGTCGGGCTGATAGTCAACGGATACGCCAAGGAGGTGTTGCAGAAGCTACCCATGGAGTTCGCCGTGGAAGCGCAGAAACTGCTGAGCGTCTCCCTCGAAGGCACCGTCGGCTGACCGCCACGTTACACCTTATTATATATAGTAAGAAGAAACAACCATAGATATGTTAGAAGTTAAAAACCTGCATGCGCGCATCGGCGACAAGGAGATTCTAAGGGGAATCACCCTCACGATAAAAGATGGCGAGACCCATGCCATCATGGGACCAAACGGGTCGGGAAAGTCAACTCTCTCGGCAGTGTTGGTGGGAAATCCGCAGTACGAAGTTACCGATGGAACCGTGGTTTTCAATGGGAAAGACCTTCTCTCGATGAAGCCAGAGGAGAGGGCACACGAAGGACTCTTCCTCTCTTTCCAGTATCCCGTCGAGATTCCCGGCGTATCAATGACGAACTTCATGCGAGCCGCCATCAACGCCAAACGCAAATACGAGGGAAAAGAGCCGATGAATGCGGCGGATTTTCTAAAGATGATGCGTGAAAAGAGGAAGATTGTAGAGCTGGACTCAAAGTTGGCCAACCGCAGCGTCAACGAAGGCTTCAGTGGTGGAGAGAAGAAGCGAAACGAGATATTCCAGATGGCCATGCTCGAACCAAAACTCTCCATCCTCGACGAGACAGACTCAGGACTCGACGTCGATGCCATGAGAATAGTGGCAGAAGGGGTCAACAAACTGCGGACGCCAGAGTCGTCGTGCATCGTGATAACCCACTACGACCGCCTGCTCGAAATGATACGACCCGACGTAGTGCATGTGCTCTACCAAGGTAGAATTGTCAAGACAAGCGGGCCGGAGTTGGCACAAGCGATACAAGAGCGAGGCTACGACTGGATTAAAAACGAAGTGGAAGGATGAACAGCGAACAACAATACATCGACATCTTCCGCGAGCAACGGGCACTGATAGACAGCAACTCCGCCGCGCCGATGAACGCGCAGCGCGACAGCGCGTTCGAGGCATTCTCGAAAAACGGATTTCCCACCAAGAAAACCGAGCGCTACAAGTACACCGACGTGCCGCAGCTATTTGCGCCCGACTACGGCATCAACCTGCAACGTCTGCAGTTCCCCCTCGACCCCTATCGCTCGTTCAGGTGCGACGTGCCCAACCTGAGCACATCGCTATACTTTGTCGTCAACGATTCCTTCTACGAGAAAGCACTGCCGAAGGTGGCATTGCCCGATGGTGTTACCGTGGGCTCACTAAGGCAGGAAGCCATAAGAAATCCCCAATTCATCGAGAAATACTACGGTCGGTTGGCCGACATTTCCACCGACGGAATAGCTGCCCTCAACACTATGTTTGCGCAAGACGGGCTAATCATTCGCATAGCCAAGGGCATACAGATGGAGAGGGCACTGCAGATTGTAAACATACTGCGCTCCGACGTTGACCTTATGGTCAACCGTAGAGTGCTCATCGTAGTAGAGCAGGGAGCATCGGCCAAGCTGCTTTTCTGCGACGACTCTGCCGATGATCGACGCTTCTTAGGCACGCAGGTGATAGAAGTTTTCGTCGATGAAAGCGCTAATTTGGAGCTTTATTGCCTCGAAGAAACCCACGTGAAGAATGTTCGCTTCAGTAATCTCTACATCGACCAACGGGCGAACAGCCGCTTTCGCCACAACATAGTTACGCTGCACAACGGCACTACGCGAAACACCACACGGCTGACGCTAAACGGAGAAGGGGCGGAGTGCTCGCTCAACGGTTGCGTCATTGCCGACAAGACACAGCACGTGGACAACAACACTCTCATAGACCACAAGGCTGCCCACTGCACCAGCAACGAACTCTATAAGTACGTGCTCGACGACCATGCCACGGGAGCCTTTGCTGGCCTCGTGCTTGTTCGTCCGGGGGCACAGCAGACGGTCAGCCAAGAGACCAACCAAAACCTCTGTGCCACCCGCGATGCTCGTATGTTCACGCAACCGATGCTCGAAATCTATGCCGACGACGTCAAGTGTGCCCACGGTTCTACCGTCGGACAGCTAAACGCGGCGGCACTCTTTTATATGCGCCAGCGAGGTATTCCCCTCGACGAGGCGAAGATGCTCTTAGAGCTGGCGTTCATCGGAGAAGTCATCGACACTATAGAGCTCGTTCCACTGCGCGACCGTCTTCACCACCTCGTAGAAAAACGTTTCCGCGGCGAGCTAAGCCAGTGCGAAGGGTGCCAATTGCACCGATGAATCCGCGAAAAACGACGCGCCCACGGCGAAATGCACAGAAATCCACCATTACATCGAAATAAAATCATCACTAATATTAACTTTAAAAAAGGAAAACTTAAAATGAAGAAACAACTGATTCTATGGGCCCTCATCGGCCTGTTCGCTGCCAGCTTCGCAGCTTGCTCGAAAGACGACGACAACGAGACGCCGAAGACGAAAACCGACGAGAAAACGAAGAAGACCGATTCTCACGAGACCCAAATTAGCGTCTCTGCCTATCTTTCGGAGGAGATGCTCAACTACTTCAACGTTCGCGTCGTTTACGGACTGACGAACAACTACGACACCATCACGCTGAAAAAGGCTGACATGGAGGCTATCAGTCTGGACCAAGGGAAGAAGCTCTATAAGGGTAAGCTCGGACCTAAGCAAGGCAAGTACGATTCAAGCCAGAATTATTACTCCAGCGTTAAGTTCTTGTTCGAGCGTAACTCGACCGAACTTCCCGACACCGAGTCCGACGTTCTGCTCACAGCTGAGGCGTGCCTCCTTGCTACCAACACTTTTTCTCTCGACGACATAACGCGAAACAATATGACTGTCTTTCTGAAGGGAGCGAAGAAGACAGGTTTAGAAAGTTGGCTCGCTGGTTATGCCAAGAATAGTAAGTCTTCCGTAGCATTAAGGATGAAATATGATTCACTCATTGGTTCTAATCCTATTTGGAGCTGTTACGATAGCGACTATGTATATAGGAGTGATATTGGCAGCGAAGATACCTATGTTAAGTATCTAAACAGGCTGATTAAAAACGGCGGGGACGACCCAGAAAACGACGGCAAGGTTCGCCTTGACGACTAATAAGCAAAAAGCCAGAATCAACGGCAGTCAGATGGTGGAATCGGGAGACTCTTCCCAAGGCATCTAACTGACTGTCTTGAAAAACTACGAAACAACGAGAGAGGCACGCTCGGCGAACCGTATTGTTCTGCTGGACGTGCCTCTCTCGTTGGGTTAATGTTCCCGATGAAATCGGGGATTTAGTACTCAAGCACTGGCGGAAGCTCTTTGGCTTGGTCTATCATTCTCTGCACTTCCACCACGGCTGGAACGCGGTTGCACAGGTTCTTCTCGTTGTTCACCTCTTCGAGCTTCGGCTGAAGGTTCTCGGCAACTCGATGACGGAGTTCCTTTACGGTGTCCACTCCAGCAGCCTCGAGCAACTCGGCGAACTGCGGTCCTACGCCGTCGATTCTAAATAGGTCGGCATGGTTAGCCCAGCGGAGAATCAGCTTTCCGCTGATGTCTGTCTGCTCTGCCAGTGCTTTGCGTTGCGAAGGAGTAACGCATTTCTCCAGAAGTTCGCTCACTTTGTTGATGCCAACAGCCTGTAGCTTCTCGGCGTAAACGGGGCCGATGCCCTCAATGTCGATAATCTTGTAGTCCATAATCAATTGTTTTGTTATTTAGTTTCTTAGGAAATACTTTCAAGGGCAAAGATACGAAAAAGTTTTCAATCATACAAATTTTTTAGAAAAAAAACGGTGAAGTGGCGGTCGTTTCATAAAAAAGCAGTATTTTTGCAGAAGAAACCAAACATTTGAATCGCGTTATGGCATTTACAGAACAATGCAACGACATCTTTAGGAGGGTGGTGGAAGACTATCACCTCAAGGATGATGTTGACACTCCAATAAGCAACCCTTACCCGCGCGACAGCGTGGAGCACAGTCTCTACCTAAAGTGCTGGATCGACGCAGTGCAGTGGCATCTCGAAGACATCATAAGAGATCCGCACATCGATCCAGTGGAGGCACTCAGTCTGAAGCGCAGAATAGACCGGAGCAACCAGGATAGGACCGACCTCGTAGAGCAGATAGACACACACTTCCGCCGCCAGTTTGCCGACGTGAAACCGCTGCCCGACGCCCGTCTGAACACCGAGAGTCCAGCTTGGGCCATCGACCGCCTATCCATCCTTGCGCTGAAGATTTACCACATGCGCGAGCAAGCTGAGCGCACCGACGCCGACGAAGAGCACCGCCAACGCTGCAAGGCAAAGCTCGACGTGCTCGTGGAACAGCAGAGCGACCTCTCTCTGGCCATCGACCAACTGCTGGACGACATTGCTGCCGGCCGTAAATATATGAAGGTATATCGGCAGATGAAGATGTATAACGACCCGAACACTAACCCCGTGCTCTACGGCAGCAAGCAGACCGCAGGGCAAAACAAGCAGGATAAGTGAAGCGTAACCATATACTCATAATACGGTTCTCTGCGATGGGCGACGTGGCAATGCTCGTTCCCGTCGTCGCTTCCCTTGCCGAGCAATACCCGGAGACACGCATAACGGTCCTTAGTAGGCCATACGCCCGACCGTTCTTCGGCGACCTTGCTTCCAACGTGAACTTCATGGAAGCCGACCTTATGGGCGAATACCGAGGGGTGAAGGGACTCAACGCTCTCTACAGACGTCTCGCTGCGAAGAACTTTACGCACATAGCCGATATGCACGGCGTCTTGCGTTCCCGTTACCTGCGTATGCGCTTCAACCTCGGTCGATATAGGGTGGAACACATAGACAAACACCGACGCGGTCGCCGTCAGTTGACCTCACAATCGAACAAGCAGCTGAAGCAGCAGCCCACGTCGTTCGAGAACTACGCCGAAGTGCTAAGTCGGCTGGGATTCCCCGTCCGCCTGCAATTCACCTCGATATTCCCTCCCGAAGGCGGAAACATCAACCTGCTGCCGAAGGCCGTAGGCCCAAAGAAGCACGACGAACAGTGGATTGGCATCGCTCCCTTTGCCGCCCATCCAGGCAAAATATACCCGCCCAGGCTGATGGAGCAAGTCATCGAGAGCCTTGTCAGCGACTACCCCTCGGCGCGCATCTTCTTCTTCGGGCGCGGAAAAGAGGAGTCGAAGCACTTCAGCGAGTGGTGCCAACGCTTCCCGCGATGCCTCGACGCCAGCGACCAAATGGAGAGCCTCCACCAAGAGCTCATACTCATGAGCCACCTCGACGTCATGGTTTCCATGGACAGCGCAAACCAGCACCTCGCTTCGATATGCAACACTCCCGTGGTGAGCATCTGGGGAGCCACCCATCCCTACGCCGGATTCCTGGGGTGGAGGCAAAGTCCCGACCGCTGCATTGGCATCGACCTCCCCTGTCGGCCCTGCTCCGTATTTGGGAACAAACCCTGTCTGAGGGGCGACATGGCTTGCATGAACAATATAAATCCACAAGAGATAGTGAAGAAAGTGGAAGAAACAATAACCATTAAAAACAAAGAGAAGCTATGAAGAAGTATGTTTGCGACGTGTGCGGATGGGAATACGACCCCGAAGTGGGCGACCCAGACAACGGGATAGAGCCCGGCACCGCCTTTGAAGACCTGCCCGACGACTTCGTTTGCCCGCTCTGCGGAGTAGGAAAAGACGAGTTCAGCCCAGCCGAGTGATAAGCGACGCGCCACCGCTGAACAGCAGAGTCTGGCCGACTGAAAAACTGCGCCACCACCGACGAAACAGCGTCGAAAGGGCGAAACGAGACTACACAACTGTAAAAAAAGCTCCCACTCGCGGGAGCTTTTTTCTTTTACCCTTCACCATAGCCGCAAAACCCCATAACCGTGGGAATCGGCTTCTGCCAAACCGTTGAAAATCAGCCACTATGATGGGTCGAAACTTCCACCACCGTAGGAGCCGACTCCCACCACCGTGCGTCTTGACTCCCACCACCGTGCGTCTTGACTCGCACCACCGTGCGTCTTGACTCCCACCGAGGTGGGAATTTGCTCCCACCACCATAGTACCAAAAACCCACCATGATGGGGCATCGTGGTTGTCAGGAAAATTCATCGCAGTAGTGGCGAAAGCCGTTCGTTTCGCGTGCGATGGCCGAAATTGCGAATTTGGCGATTTCATCGGGTGAATAGGCGTGCGTCGGTTATGCTGTTACGGCGTTTCTATAGTCCTGCGGCGTGGTGCCCGTGAGCCGCTTGAAGTATTTGCAGAAGAAACTCACGTTGGCGAAGTTCAGCGCGTCGCTGATGGCCGACACTTGGTCGGTGGTGTGTCGCAAGAGCACCTTCGCTTTCGTCGCCACGGCACGGTCTATCCACTGCTTGGCCATCACGCCGCTCTCCTGCTGAATCAGCGTTCCGAGATAGCGCGGAGTGAGGCAGAGACGGTCGGCATAGAAGCTGATGTCGCGGTGTTCGTGGCAATGCTCGTTCACCAGTCGGAGGAAACGGCTGAACGTTTCCGCCCGTCGTGTGGTCTGCCCCTGCCGTCGAGCCATCTCTTTGTCGTGGATGTCGAAGAAGATTCTCGCGATGACGGTGGCCATCGCCCGCTTTGTGTTTTTGCCGAATTCATCGAGCAAACAGAGCTTGTAGTAGCACGCCAACAGAAGGTTTACGGCGTCGAAGATGTCGGTGCTCACCGTGGCCACGAAGTGGTTTTGCCCTGTGGCGAAGAGCGGAGGCACGTTGCCGCCGAACATCATCGACATCTCTTCCTCATCGACCACTATTCCCGACATGTCGGCATCGGCGTCGGCTTGTCGGCCCTGCACGATGCTTCCGTCGGAAACGAACAGTGCCGCCGGCGCCTCGACGCGGATGTCTTCCAGATTGACGGTCAGCTCTGCCCAGCCTTTCCGCAACAACAAGAATCGGGCACCCTCGATGAGTAGCGGTTGGTTCACCATAACCTGACTGAACAACGCTGCCGATGCCTTCGCGATAAAGCCGATTCCACCGTCGAAATGGGGCTTCGCCACGAGATAGTCCGATTGCCGAATTATCTCTTTTATTCTGTCGAGCTTCAGCTCCTCGATGCTCGTTTTCTCTTGTTTCATCCGCTTTTCCTTTTTTCCGACGCAAAGATAACAAATATCTGCGGAAATCTTGCGATTTCCATTCCTCGACGGTCAGAGCCTCTTCTCGAAGTGCTGATAGTCTTTCAGGGTGCGCCACGAGCCACCCCATCGGAATCCGTGCTTCAGGAATAGCCGATAGCAGAGGTCTTGCGTCGTGATTTTGTATGGGAACTTCCGCGAGCGGTCGGTGTAGGGCTTGCCCGTGGAGGGTTGAATGAGCAGCGTGCCGTTTTTTCTGCGCCGCACGTATGGGTTGTAGAGAGGGTTGATGTCGATGGCCAGTCCGCGCGCGTGATAGGATAGTTTCTTGCCTTTTGCGATGGTTCTGTAGCAGAAGGCACTCGTGTTGTTTGCTCTCATTGAGCGCTCGTCGTCGGCGTCGTATCGGTCAATCAGGCGGATGCGTTCTATTGGGTATCGCTGTCGGAACAGCTCTCGAAAGATGTCGATGAGGTCGGCTGCTATCAGTCGGCTGCACACTATCTCGCCTCGCCTGATGTTGCCCTCGCCGTCGTAGTGCGACACCTCCACGTAGCGCAGGTCGGAGCGCCTAACGGTGCATCCCTTAGGATAGCTCTTGCCTTGCATCACGGTGAAGATGCTGTCGGGGATGGGTCGCTCGCGGAAGAGTGTGTCGGGGGCTTGGGCAGAGAGGGTTGCGGTGGAGCATACGATGAGGATTGCGGTTGCGAGATATCTCAGACGCAGGCTGTTGAGCACCACGCTGACGCTGCTCATGGCCATCAGTGCCGCTGCCCATTGCGGGGTAATCTGGAAGTCGATGCCGACGATGCGCAGCGCTCCGGCAGCCAACGGTATGCACACCATATTATATATGAAGGCCCAAAAGAGATTTTGGCGTATCATTCCGACTGTCTTCCTCGACAGTTCGATGGCTTCAGGCAGGCGGCGCAGGTCGGCTGTCATCAGTGTTGCGCCAGCCACGTCCATTGCCACGTCGGTGCCACGCCCTATGGCAATGCTGACGTCGGCGGCAGCGAGTGCCTGCGAGTCGTTGATGCCGTCGCCCACCATCGCCACGGTCTTTCCTTCGCGTTGCAGTCGGCGCACCAAGTCTTCCTTGTCTTGCGGCAGAGCCTTCGCCTTGTAGTGGTCGATGCCTGCCGCTCGCGCCCACTTGCTTGCCGACTCCTCGCGGTCGCCGCTCATCATGTAAACCTCTACGCCCTTCCGTTTCAGTGCGTCGATGGCATCGCGGGCGTGCGGTTTCAGGGTCTCTTCTCCATCTTCGGTCTGCGTCAGTGTGCCAGTCTTGTCGATGACGAGCGCGTTGGTTTTCCGCAGTTGTTCCAGTGCCGACGCGTCTTTTATCAAGATGTTCTTCTCGGCGGCCTTTCCTATTCCCACCATCAGAGCCGTTGGCGTAGCCAGTCCCATGGCGCACGGACAGGCAATGACGAGCACCGACACGGCGCTCAGTATGGCTCTCGGCAGCTGACTCGTGCCCCCTGCCACCACCCAAACTACGAATGTCAACAGCGACAGCGCCATCACCGTAGGCACGAAGTAGAGCGCAATCTTATCGACAGTTCGCTGCACCGGCGCCTTCGAGCTCTGCGCTTCTTCCACGGCGCGTATCATTCCCGCGAGCACGGTCTTGCGGCCCACCTCTTGTGCCTTCATGCGAAACTCGCCGCTTCTGACCATCGTTCCCGCGAGCAGCTTGTCGCCCACCCGCTTTTCCGCTGGCATGGCCTCGCCAGTCATCATGCTCTCGTCGATGCTCGCCACGGCGTCTTTTCCCAATAGCACGCCGTCAACAGGCACTTTCTCGCCCACGTGCACCTCGATGGTGTCGCCTGGCTGCACCGTCGAGAGCGGCACGTCGTGGGTCTCGCCATTCTCTACGAGGCGTGCCGTCTTGGGCTGCAACGCCATCATCGAGCGAATGGAGCGGGCGGTGCTGTTCTTGGCTCTCTCCTCAAGCAATCGGCCCAACAGTACAAACCACACTATCATCACCGAGGCATCAAAATATGTGTGCCACTCTATTCCGCGGCTCCCCCAGAAGCGGTCGCCCCAGAAAGTGTTGAAAGCACTGAAGAGGAACGACACTGCCGTGGACAATGCCACGAGCGTGTCCATGTTTGCGCTTCGGTGTAGCAGTTGGCGAAAAGCATTGACATAGAACTCTCGCCCGCAGTAAACGAGGCAGAGCAGTGCCGCTATCATCATCAACTGATTATTGTAGCTGGAGTTTCCGCGCATCGAAAGATACATTATAAGAAGCACGAAGCCCGATGAAATCGCGGTTTTTCGTTTCAGCTGCTTCATGCGTCGCGCCTCTATCTCGTCGGTGTTTTTCGTCTCGTCTATCACCAGTTCGTAGCCCGTCTTGTCGAGCGCCTCTTTCAGCGTTTCGGGCGAAGTCTTCTGTTCGTCGTACTCTATCAAGACCGTTCGTCCCGCGAGGTTCACGTTGGCCATGCCGACGCCCTCTTGTTTCGAGAGTGTCCGCTCCACGTTGGCAGCGCACCCGGCGCACATCATTCCCACTACGGCAAACTGTCGTTTCTTCATTTTTTGTCGGCAAAGATAATAAAAAGGTTTAATAGTTCCTAAGGATTTAAGTTTTTTGTACGCTTTTAAAACCTTTTTCTTACCTTTGCAGCGTGAACAGCAAAGAGTGCATGGAGAAACTGTCTCCCCACCTGTTTTGGGATATGGACAGGGAGCAGTTCGACATGGAACGGCATTCGGGCCAACTCATCCAGCGCGTGCTTGAACATGGCACGCTCGACGACTGGAAGCTCATCCGCTCATTCTACGGTCTCGACCGCATCGTGGCCGACTGCAAGAATCTGCGGACGCTCGACCCCGTATGCCTATCCTACGTGTGCCTTGTTTCCCATACAAACAAAGAAGACTACAGATGCTATCAATTCAGACAGTCGAACCCCACACTCTGGAACTCCTGAAAAGTCTTTCGGCAGAGCCTGTTCTCGCACAAACGAGGCTCGTAGGAGGCACAGCGCTCGCATTGCAGCTCGGACACAGAAGTTCGATAGACCTCGACTTCTTTGGTAGTGTTGACGATGACGAACAGGAAATCCACGAGGCTCTTACGCGTGCAGGGAAATGGAGTGTTACCTCTGAAAAGAAAAACATAAAGTGCTACATCGTGGACGGAGTCAAGATAGACATCGTGAACTATGCCTATCCTTGGATAGACGCACCCGTGGAAAGCGACGGCTTTACCCTTGCGTCGCCGAAAGACATTGCGGCAATGAAGATAAACGCTATCATAGGAAGAGGAACGAAGAAAGACTTCATCGACATCTTCTTTCTATTGAAGCAATACTCTCTCTCCGAATTGCTCGACTTTTACAAGCATAAATATCCCGAATACTCAATATTCAGGGCTCTCATGAGTCTCTCCTATTTCGATGATGCCGAGCACCAGGATATGCCAAAGATGTTTGCAGAGGCAAAGTGGGAAACGATAAAAGCTGAAATTTCAAAACACGTAGATAATTACACGCGATGACGATTGACAGGCGACGCATTTGGGTGAGCAGGATGCTGCTGGCGCTGATGGTCTTGATGACTACGGCGACGGCGCTGCATAGGCACCCCGAATTTGCGGGCGAAGAGTTAGGCTGCGAAGAGTGCTTGGCTCACCGTCCCCACGCGCCACACCTTAGCAACGGCTCGATTGCCATCGACGATTGTCTCATCTGTCAGCTCGCCAATGCCACGTTCGTGGTAGCGGCGGCAATAGTAATCACGCAACCTTTGTGCCGAACCGAACGGCTGTCGTTCGGACTAACTGCGGCGCTGCAATCACACGATTGCGGCCATCGGCGCACACGCGCACCACCCATGCTTTAAGTGAGCACCGCCCGATTTCGCCGATGAAATCGGGAGAAACGAGTTTTTTCTGCACCTTAGCGGTTTGTTGTTTCCACGGGAACGAGAAATTATCATTACCGTAATAGTTTCTTATTTCCATAAGAATGACAAATTATCATCACCGTAATGATTTCTTGTTTCCATAAGAATGACGACTCGTTTCCGAAGAGATAAACTTTTCCAATCACTTAAAGTAAGAAAGCAAACGATGAAAAAAATAGTTTTATTGCTGTCGTTGCTCTGCGCCATCATCACGGGCGCGGGGGCTGCCAACGACGGCGGGGCGACGCTCCGAGGGTCGGTGTGCGACTCTATCGACCACGAACCGATGACGGGCGTAACCATATTCTTTCCCGAACTGAACACGGGAACAACCACCGATGAAAGCGGCAATTTCTGCATCGGAGGGCTGCCGCGACGAACGGTCAGCGTGCAAGTGAGCTATCTCGGACATAAGACGCTCGTGGAGACCATCGACCTGCGCACCACAAACCACCGCGACTTCACTCTCTCGGAAGCGTCGGCAGAGCTGCAAAGCCTCGTGGTAACGGGTCTGACCGGTCAGACTCTTATGAAAAACCTGCCTACGCCGGTATCCGTGGTTGGCACTACGGCTCTGACGGAGACATTCTCTACTAACATCATCGACGCACTGTCGCGCCAGCCTGGAGTGAGCCAGATTACGACGGGCAGCGGCATCTCGAAACCCGTGATACGCGGGTTGGGATACAACAGAATAGTGGTGGTGGATGACGGCATCCGCCAAGAAGGGCAACAGTGGGGAGACGAACACGGAATAGAAATCGACGGACAAAAGATACAATCCGTCGAGATTCTGAAAGGACCAGCGAGCTTGATGTACGGCTCCGACGCCATGGCGGGCGCACTCGTCTTCCACTCTATGCCGGCACTGGCGCAAGGGAAGATGGAGCTGAACGCCGCAACCGAATATCAGACCAATAACGGACTGATAGACTACACGGTGAACTTTGCAGGAAATCGCGGTGGATTCGTATGGAATTGGCGGTGGAGCGACAAATATGCCCACGCCTACAAAAACAAGTACGACGGCTATGTGCCGGGCTCGCAATACGCCGAGCGCGCGCTGACCGGTATGCTCGGAGTGAACCGCGAGTGGGGTCAGAGCCACTTGATAGTGGGGTACTATCACCTGACGCCGGGCATAGTGGAGGGCGAACGCGACGAGGAGACGGGCGAACTGTTGTGGGAGCAAGACCCAAAGAGTTACTCTAAGTCGCTGCCGTTTCAGCAAGTGCACCACTACAAGGCGGTGCTGAACAACACGTTTCTCCTCGGTGAAAGCACCCTGAAAGCCACCGTGGGATATCAGCAAAACCGCCGACAAGAGTATGAGGAAACCATGGAAGTGCCAGGTCTCGACTTCCGTCTTCACACGATAAACTATAACATTTCCGACCAATTCACCGCCCTTTCGTGGCAGTGGGCTGCGGGAATTGGCGGCATGTGGCAGCGCTCGGAAAACCTTGGCGACGAGTATCTCATTCCGGCCTACGCACTGTTCGACATCGGAGCCTTCGCCACGGCAACGCGCGACTTCGACCGTCTGCACCTCAGCGGAGGGCTACGCTTCGACAATCGACACCTGCACAGCTTCTGGCTCGACGACGACGGCGAGGAACGATTCTCGCGGTTGAGTCGCAATTTCAACGGTTTCACCGGCAGCTTCGGAGCTACCTACAACCTGACGGAAAGGGCGAACGTCAGGCTGAACATCGCGCGTGGCTTCCGTGCCCCAAACCTGAGCGAGCTGTCTTCCAACGGCGTGCACGAGGGTTCGCTTCGCTATGAGATAGGCAACGCATCGCTGAAACCAGAATTCAGTTGGCAGGCAGACTTCGGAGCCGACTATACTTCTAAGAATCTTTCCGTTCAATTGGCACTTTTTGCCAACCGCATCAGCAACTACACGTTCCTACGGATTGCCGACGGAGAAGTGCTCGACGACAATCAGGTCTATCGCTACACTCAGGGCGACGCGCGACTGTTGGGAGGCGAGCTGACCGTGGATTTTCACCCGATGGAAAGGCTTCATTTTGAAAATTCACTATCCTACGTCGATGGAAAACAGACGGAGACCGACCAGTATCTCCCTATGATGCCGCCACTGAGATGGACGTCGGAACTGCGCTATTGCATCGCGCATCATGGCAAGCACCTGCTGAACAACACCGACGTTTCGGTGGAAGTGGAGACCAACTTCCGCCAGAACCATTTCCTCGACGACGGGTCGGAGACGGCCACTCCCGCCTATACGCTGCTCAACCTTCACCTTGGTACCGACATACAAAGCCGAGGCCGAAAGCTGTTCACCGTCTATCTCACGGCTAACAACCTGCTCGACTGCGCCTATCAAAGCCACTTGAGCCGACTGAAATACGCCGACATCAACAGTGCCACGGGTCGTCGGGGCGTCTTCAACATGGGGCGCAACTTCGGAATTAAGCTGGTGAAATCGCTCGATTTGTAGGATTGCTCCGTTGAGCTTCCATATTTTTTAACGGGATTAACAGGATTGACAAGAAAGGGCAGTCGAGATGGTTCGACTTTCGTTCCACCATGCCCAATCTTGTCAATCCTGCTAATCTTGTCTAAACACCTGACAACTTAATCTTTCCCATCGCGCAAACCAAGCCTAAAAATCGGTGAAATCAAGCCTAATCACCATTCAACTATTAAAATAGTTTAAAGAATGGAGCGTTTTCTTGGAGCGAGAGAAGAAAACTTCTATCTTTGCAGCGTAGAACTAAAAATATCGTTGAAATATGTTACGACTAACAGACAAGGAAGAAGAAGTGATGGAGCACATCTGGGACCTCGGTGAATGTTCACCCAAAGACGTGGTGGCGCAATATGATGAGCCCCGCCCTCATGTGAACACAATAGCCACGATGTTCCAGTCGCTTGAGCGGAAGGGATTTCTCACCCATCGTAGTGAAGGGCGCGGATATCGGTACAACGCTGCCATAGAGCAAAAGGAGTATAGCAAGTCGAAGCTCGGTCGGTTTGTTGACAAATACTTTAAGAAGTCGTATGTCAACCTGCTTTCTCAACTCGTGGATGAGCAACGGCTGACCGAGGAAGAGCTGGTGGAGTTTGTGAACAACCTAAAGAGTAAGCGCACATGACCGAAGTAGTCGTTTCATTGATTGGCGGTCTGCCCGCGTTCCTTATATATATAATAAGGTGGGCTCTCGTGCTGACGCTGCTCTATTCCCTCTATGGCGTTTTCTTGCGAGGGGAAACGTTCTACAGAGTCAATCGCGCAGTGCTCGTGGGCATCCTCGTTGGCTCGATGGCATTGCCGTTCTGCTCTTATTCCACCACCGAGCAACCCGCACTTGCGCGCAGTCTGAGCCAAGTGGAGCAACGAGTGGAGAGTGCCACGCTGACGGTGGACGCCGCGGCAGAGATTAGCGAGCCGACGGAGCAGAAATCGTCGGTTTCATCGACTGTTTGGCGCGTCGTCGTAGGTGTCTATCTCGCTGGATTGGTGGTGTTTTGGTTGCAGTTCTTCGTTGCTTTGGGCGGTGTCTTCTCTATCATTGCCCGTGGCCGTCGAGCCGAAGTAGAGGGGCGTCGCGTGGTTATCTCCGACAAGATAAGTTCGCCTTGCAGTTTCTTCGGATGGATAGTGCTGTCGCCCCGCGACATCACCGCCGACGCCCACTATATCGTTGCCCACGAAGAGGCTCACGTGCGGCTGTTCCATTCCGCCGACGTGCTCTTGGCCGAGGTCAGCTGCCGTATGCTTTGGTTCTTGCCCTTTGCGTGGATGCTCAGAAAAGACCTGAAAGACGTGCACGAGTATCAGGCAGACCAGCGGGTGCTGCGGCAAGAGCACGGAGCAGAAAACGCCGAATCCATCGCCGACGCTTACCAACATCTGCTCATCCGACGCGCAACGCAACGCAAGACTCAGCCGATAGTAAACTCTATCAATCAGTGTTCCATTAAAAAGCGATTTATAATGATGTACAAGAACCCTTCGAGCCGATGGCTCACCCTCAAGGCTGTCTATCTGTTGCCAATGGCGGCGATAGCGATTACTGCCTTCGCAAGACCTACTTTGGTCGATGAAATCGGCGAAAAGCTCTCGCAAGTGAAAAGCGAGACCGTGGCCGCAATAAAAACCGACAACCACCCTGCGACGACACAGCAAACGGTGGCCGACACTCCTAAAACCAGCGAAAACAGTGCGATGAAACCGCAAGAAACAATCGTCGCCACCACCGACGACATTCTCATCGACACCGTTGTGATGCAGACACCGTCGCGACGCTCAACGGCAGAATTGCTCGACAGCACGATGCTCGCCGTGGGTGCTAAGAGACTCGCAGACGGACTCTATCTCGGAGCTTTCCAACCAAACATCAACAACGACACCGTTCGCGTCGCGCAGGTAACGCTGACCGACACCGAGGGCAAAGTGGTGGATATGCTTCTCTTCAACCAATATCGGGAAGACCCACTCTCCTACGAAATCGAACTGATGGCCGAGACGCGAAAAGACCACGGCGACGGCTACCACATACGAACGATGCACCCCGCTAATCGCTCGATGGAATCGAAGGAAAAATACACTCAGAAGAAAAACCCATATCTGCGGTCCGTAAACATTCTCTTTAGGGACAATGCCGGCGGAAGTGCTTGGCCGAAGTTTGAACTGGAGCTGATGGACAACGAGACTTATATGACGTTTCCGCAAGACGTCGTGGAATATCCCGACACAAAACCTATATGCTTGGTTGACGACGAGACGGGAGACCGGTATATGTGTCGCGGTAGGTTCGGAGGCGCACAGCAACAGGCCGCACAAATCACCCTCGTGTTCCCACCGCTCGACAAGCGTGTGAAGCGGATAAGATACGGAGTGATAACCGACGGAAAGCTCGACCTTTCGGAGACTTTCCTCGTGGAGAAATATGTCAGAAAGGGGAAAATCATCAAATAAACAACCCTGAAAACCCATGATTACGATGAAAACAAAAGCATTTCTCGCTATATGTGCCGCCGCGATACTATCGTCGTGCGCATCGCACAAGCAACTGGAAGCAGGCTTCTACGATGAGCGTCCGGTGAACAAACAGCCGACGCTTGAGCGTCCCGCCTGGCCAAACTATGACCTCCACAATACTAATTCGTTCGCTGTGTTTACCGACGTTCAGCCAGCCGAGCTAAGAGTGAAAAGCTGGGAAGACGGGGGAGCAAACATAACTTACGTGGGCGACGGTGTGCCTATCGGTGAATACAATGTGCTGCTGCACCGATGCAAAGACGCTACTTACGTGGAGTGCAGCTACACCGTGCCTAAGGACTGGTGGTTCTTCCGCAACGAGCAAGGCACAATGATAATCGACGCCGACACTGGCGACCGCTATATGCTTCGCTACGTAGAGCATTTCCCAATGAATCAATGCTACTGGATTCACGGCATGGCTAACCGTGTCATCAAGTTCGTATGCGTCTATCCACCATTGCCAGCCTCGGTGAAGCACATTCAGTTCTTCGAGCCCGACGGACTATCACGCAAGTGGATGGATGGCAACGGCACCCGTTCACAGGTGTTCGACGTGGACGACTTGCGCCCGAAAGCACCGAAGTCGGCCACTCACGCCAAGACAAATCCGCGCGTCATATATTAAAACGTTGAGGCGCTGGCGCCGTCAGAAGCGCCAAATAAGCTGGAAGTCGATGTCAGCCTGCGAGCTGGCATCGATTTTCTGATGCCCTGTGCCTATGGTGGCACGGTCGAAATAGTCGGTTACGCCCACCTTGGCCGTCAGTCGCAACGACCCTGACAGTCTGGCCGTAGCGAGGAAAGCATAGCGAATGCCCTCGCCCGAAAACATTGGGAACGAGAAGTCGTAGAGCAGACCACGCTCGTAGCAATAGATGCGCGACGCGTAGTCGTCGGTGTGGAAATAGGCGAAGTGTGCGGTGGCTGCTACGATGCCGTGGCGCAGCGTTGCCTGATTGCTCACCATCCAACCAGTGGATGTGCCCTCGTTTGTGGCGATGGCAACGTCGGCCTGCGTCGAGTTTTTCAGCATTTTGCCGTCGTCGTAGGTTGCGGCGACGCGCGCTCGATGGCTGTTGTTCGCGGTAAGTGCCGTGCCTCCGTCGTTGTCGGTTTGTCTTAGTCTCGCCCTATATCGAGCAGAGAGTTGCCACTGCTTCAGTTGAGTGAGGGCGGAACAAAATATGTCGATGGAATGGGAAGATTTTGACGTTTGGTAGCGCGCCCATGGAAAATATGCGATGTCTGCGTATGCCGTCAGTCGTGAGCCGTATGTCGGTTGCCAAGTGGCTCCTATGTAAATCCCGCTTTCGTTTTGCACGCGACCACCGTCGCTGAAACTTTGCGCGTAGGGAGAAGAATATCGGTAGGAGTAGAATCGTTGGAGCGCAAGCAGGTTGACTCGCTTGGGGAGGCCGATGGACAGGCAGTTTATCGTGGCAATTGCGCCGTTATCACCGATGGCCGTCTCGCCGTTCACCGTGATTTTTCGGCTTGCGTACGAGTAGTCGATGCTCGCATTCAGGAAGTCGGTTCCCTGTGGATAGTAACGTCTGTAGGTCAGCGACGGCGACGGTTGCAGATAGCGGTCGAGGTGGGTGTAGATGGCCGTCGCACCGGCACGAAACCGTTTCCACCGGAATGCGATGTTGGCACCTGCGGCGGTGGCATGAGTGTTCCCCTTGCGGTCGAGTTCGCTCTTTGTTCGGTGGTAGCCGGTAGTATTAATGTTCGATATTGTGTCGCCCGAAGCCACGGTTCCGTCGTAGGGTCGCCACGAAAGAAAAGCAGTGAGTTTCAGCGCTTTGTTCATCCTAACAGTGGCTGCCGCCCCTTGAAAGTGTCGCCCTTCAGTGCGAGAGCTGCCCACTCGGAGCGTCTGTTGTCGGCGTCCGAGCGACTGCAGTGTTGCCAGTTTTCCGAAGCTCAAATTATTGTTCACCACGAGCCCCATGCCTGTTGACAGTCGAAACGTTCCAATGGCGAGGCGTTCCACTGGCCCGATGTCGGTGGCCAAGGCGTAGAGCGCGTAGTGGTCGTATCCGAGAGAGTTCTTGTTGGCAAAGAACGGTTCGCCCGCATCTTGTGCTGCCGTCAGTCCTAATGTCAGTCGGTTTTCAGCGTCGAAGCGGTAGCGCACCGTGTGTCTGTAGGGATAGCCTCCGTATGCCCCGTCGCGGTCGCCCTCGCGTTCATACGTCGGGATGCGCGCCGAGAGCGACAGTTCGTGCCGTCCGTTTCTGATGCTTTCGGCAAAAGAGCGTTTGCGCGTCGTGGGTTCTCCGATGTATGTGAATATTTCCAACAGTTTGCGCTGCGGGAGTTCAAGCGACTTCACCATCATGAGCTCGTTTTTCGACCGCACTGGCCCGTAGCGTTCAAGATACTCCACAAGGTCTTCGCTCTGCTGCGAAGTGAGAAACGGCAGTTCTTCTATCTGCTCTCTCGTTGCGGTGTTCAGGTTTATTGGGCTTTTCGCCAGTTCTGTGTACAGCTCGTAGTCTTGTTCCCAATCGGTGTTCACGTCGATGTCTTCCATAGCCGCAAGCTCGTCGAAGTATTGTTGCCAATCGTTGCTGTGCTGGGCGTTGGCTGTGCCGACTATGGCGCAAGCTGATAGCGAGAGTAATATTTTCTTAATGCGGTGGTTCATAGTCTTAGTTATTTTCGTTTACAAATTTACTCACTTCTATCGTAACGACAAAACATTTCCGCCGTTTTTTATGCTTCCACCCTCGGAAAAGCCGTTTTTTGTTCGCGATGGAGTCGTTGCTGCACAGTCTTGCCTCTGTTTTCCCACTATCATCGTAGAATTTTGTCACGCAAAAAAAGCCGCATCCCTCTTAGGACGCAGCTTTAGTCTGTCGGTCGTTGGTCAGGCTTACTTAGCCCAACTTATTGATTTGTGTCGCAAGGCTCGACTTCAGGTTAGCAGCCTTGTTCTTGTGAATGATGTTCGTCTTAGCGAGTTTGTCCAGCATTTTCTGTACAGCCGGATACATCTTCAGTGCCTCTTCCTTGTCGGTAACAGCACGGAGTTTTCGTACAGCATTGCGCATCGTCTTTGCGTAATATCTGTTGTGAAGCGTGCGCGTCTTGGTCTGGCGTATGCGCTTCATTGCTGATTTGTGGTTTGCCATCTTACTTATTTATTCTATTATTCTTAATTCTTATGGTAGTCCCTAGGAGAGTCGAACTCCTCTTTAGAGAATGAAAATCTCTCGTCCTAACCGATAGACGAAGGGACCGTAGGCTTTAAAAAGCGGGTGCAAAGTTACGGCTTTTATTTTAACTGGCAAAACTTTTCACCGAAAAAATTCGTTTTCTTTAGGATTTTTATGTAATTTCGCGGCGTGTTGAATAAAACAAGGGCCATAGTGCTGCGAAGTTTCCGTTACGGTGAGACGAAACAGATAACCGACTTCTACACAGAGGAGTTGGGCAGAGTGTCGTTCATCGCCCGTGCTCAAGGAACGCGAAACAGGCGGGGGAAACAGCCAGCCATGCAACCGCTAACCATCGTCGAGCTGGAGTGCGACGTGAAGCAACGGCAACAGCTGCAACACCTGCGCGAGGTGAGAATAGCCGAGCCCTACGCTACTATTCCGTTCGACCCGTCGAAACTCTCGATAGCTCTCTTCATAGCCGAGTTTCTCTGCCACGCATTGAAGGGCGAGCAACCCGACAAACCGCTCTTTCGATACGTGGAAAACAGTCTGCGCTGGCTCGATGGTTGCACGGGAAGTTTTGCAAACTTCCATTTAGTTTTCCTCATGCGAATGTCGCGTTTCCTCGGTTTTTATCCCAATCTGGAGGCGAACGGAGACTTTTTCGACCTGCGCGACAGTACCTTCCTACCGCGACAGCCACACCACTCCGACTATCTCCGGCCCGACGAAGCACGCAAGATAAAGCTGCTCATGCGCATGGATTATCCCACGATGCACCTCTTCGGAATGTCGCGACAAGAGCGAAACCGGTGCATAGAAGTGCTGCTGCAATACTATCGCCTCCACCTTCCCGACTTCCCGGAATTGCGGTCGCTCCCAGTGTTGCGCGAACTGTTTTAGCTTACACCTTATTATATATATAGCGTCAGTCCGCCAAAAGATACTCTATTACTTTCTGTCGTGGGTCGAACGGACGGAGGTCGCTAAGGTTCATTCCCTCGATGGCTGCCGACAGCAAGTCCGACGTCGGGGCGTCATCGTCGTGGAGGAAATGACGACCCGCGGCGAGAAGAACGCGCTCTGGAACGAGGCCGATAATCTCTGTTCCCGTAACGCGAACGCCACGCAACAGCGCCGCCTCGCTGACCGCCTCGAACACCTTGTGTAGCGGTGCCACCGCGATGTCGGTAAGGTTCATCGACACCTGCGCGATGCCATACTCGTCGATATACCATCCTATCGCTTTTGTCGATTTCATCGAGCGCTTTGGCTTGTTGTTAAGAGGGCTGTCGGTCAACTTCTTCGGCCACCCACTTTCGCGAATGTCGTAAGCGATGGCTTTCGCAGTTTCCACGGAAGTAGTGTCGAGATTGAAGTTGACGGCAATCAGAAAGTCGCGCGCGCCTACCACCGAGCACCCCGTTCGCGCTATGCCTTCATCGTAGGGGCGATAGCCAAAGTCGGGCCTGCGTTCGGGGTCCGCCAGCTTTTGCTGGATGGCTTCATACTCGCCGCGTCTGCAAAACGCCAAGTTTCTTCGTTCAGGCTTCAGTGCTGCCGCCTCGTAGCAATAGCACGGGATGCCCGCTTCGTCGGCCATGCGCTGGGCCAACTTTCGCGATAAAACGGCGCATTCATCGAGCGAAATTCCGCTGACGGGCACTATCGGCAGCACGTCTGTCGCTCCTATTCTGGGGTGCGTTCCGTGGTGGCGGCGCATGTCTATCAGCTCGCCAGCCTTTCGCGCCGACCGAAACGCTGCCTCGCAGACAGCCTCCGGTTCGCCAGCGAAGGTGAACACTGTGCGGTTGGCTGCCTCTCCGCGGTCGATGTTCAGCAGCTTCACTCCCTCGGTTTTCTCGATTTCATCGGCTATCTGTCGCAGTACTTCGGTGTTGCGTCCCTCGCTGAAGTTGGGCGCGCTCTCTGCTATTCGTCTGTTGTTTCCCATATCTTTAGGTTTTGTCGTCGTCGGTTTTCTTGCAAAAAATCAGCCTGTGGCTGCCGTCCTTCAGTGTTGTGGCGAAGATGTAACGGTGGCCGCCGTCTTTCAGTTTCAGCCTTCGTCGCAGTTCGTCGGCGCTAATCGGAAAGTTTCTCACGGTGATGTTCGCACGCTCCGTTCCTCGCAGAGCCTCGCGCAGTTCGCGTTTGTTCATCGATGAAACGGTCAAAATCTGAAATTTGCGCCCAGGAAAGTCGTCTATCCTGTCGCGGGCGACAAAGAGATGACTGTTGGCAGCCACCTGACTGCACTGTGGAAACATTCGCGCCACGCCCATGAAGCAGCCCGACTTCATCACCGCAGCGTTGGGTTCATATAGGTAGTAGCCCGCCGAGATTTCCTGCGTCGAAATGTTTGCGTTTCCACGGTCGGCAGAGGTGAAAACGGTGCTTTCATCGTCGTTTTTGCAGTGTATCGTCGGCTTCCCGTCGCACCCGTTTTTGAAAAGCAGCACTATTTCCTTCACCTCGTTCTGCGTTGCCACGATGTGGATTTCGGCTAAGCAGGGCATGGCGAGCGAGGAAATGTCGAGCATCGGCGACAGTTTCACTAACAGCGCGTCGGCCTTCCGCAGAAATCGCGGTATGATGGGCACAATGTTCGGCGTGCAGTCTTCGATGGCAAACGTTCGGTGCCCGTCCTTGTCGCGCCGCGCCGGGTCTATATAAATAAGGTGTAGGTGGGGCAGGCTCTCGAAAACGTCGATTCCATCGGCGCAGGTGATGCTGAAGTTCTTCAGTCCGAGCAGCGGAAAGTTACCCTCGGCCAGTCGGCACAGCTCGGCGGATTGCTCCACGTAGTGTGCCCGCGAGAACAGTGGAGCCAGTGCCGCGAAGTCAACGCCCAGTCCGCCTGTGAGGTCGGCCATTTCTCCCTTTTCATCGGCTATTTCCTTGACTATTTCTGCCTTATATCGCGCTGTCTGTTCGCTGGAACACTGTTCGAGCGATATTCTTTCGGGCCAAGTGATGCCTTCGGTCCGCGCCCACGTCGGCAGTTTAGCGCGAGCGCGTTGTCGTCCGTCTATCTGCACTATGGCCTCGCGCAGGCTCACTTCGGGGAACCGCCCGCCTTGCAGTGCCAGTTGCCTCACGTCGTCGTCGGCATGCTCGCGTATGAATTGTCTCGTCTTCTCGTCCATTCTATCTGCAAAAGTAACCATTTTCGTTCGGAAAATCCTATGTTTTTCTCTTTTTTCATCGTTTTTCGGAAAAAGAGCCACTACTATGAAACCTTTTTGCTACCTTTGCACCATTATGGCAACTCCAATACTCGATGTGCAGGGGCTCGCTAAGTCGATTGGCGACTTAGTGCTCTTCAGCGACATTTCGTTCAGCATAGCCGAGGGACAGCGCGTGGGTCTCATCGCCAAGAATGGCACGGGGAAATCCACTCTGCTCTCGATACTGACCGGACGCGAGGGCAGCGACAGCGGCTCGATAGTATATAAGAAAGACCTAAAGATAGGCTATCTGGAGCAGTCGCCACGCTTCGACCCGGCCGAGAGCGTGCTCGACGCCTGCTTCAACCACGAGCACGACCCCGAAAAGGTGCTCAAGGCGAAGCAGGTGCTCACGCAACTGAAGATACGCGACCTCGACCAGCCGATGGGCGAACTGAGCGGCGGGCAACAGAAGCGCGTGGCGCTGGCCAACGTGTTGCTCACCGAGCCCGACTTCCTGATTCTTGACGAGCCAACCAACCATCTCGACCTGGAAATGATAGAATGGCTCGAAGGATTTCTCTCGCGAGGGAACAAGACGCTGCTCATGGTTACGCACGACAGATTTTTCCTCGACCGCGTTTGCAACCTGATACTGGAACTGGACCAACGAACCATCTACACTTATCGGGGCAACTACGCCTATTATTTGGAGAAGCGACAGCAGCGCATCGACAACCAGAGGGCGGAAGTGGCACGCGCCAACAACCTGTATCGCCGCGAACTGGAGTGGATGCGTTCCACACCGCAGGCGCGCAGCCACAAGGCCCGATACCGAGAGGAGGCCTTCTACGAGCTGGAGCAACGGGCTAAGCAGCGCCTTGAGGAGCGACAGCTACGACTGAAATCAAGCAACATCTACATAGGCTCGAAGATTTTCGAGTGCCAGTACGTGTCGAAAACATTCGGTGAAACCGTGATTTTGAACGACTTTTATTACAACTTCTCACGCTACGAGAAGATGGGTATAGTGGGCAACAACGGCACGGGGAAATCTACGTTCATAAAGATGCTGCTCGGCTTAGTCAAGTCCGACGAGGGCAAGTTCGACATCGGCGAAACGGTGCGCTTCGGCTATTTTTCGCAGGAAGGACTGCAGTTCGACGAGCAGATGAAGGTGATAGACGTTATAACGAAAATCGCCGATTTCATCGACATTGGCCACGGCAAGCACCTCTCGGCGTCGCAGTTTCTGCAATACTTCCTCTTCACGCCCGAACAGCAGCACAGCTACGTCTATAAGCTCTCTGGCGGCGAGCGCCGAAAGCTCTACCTCTGCACGGTGCTAATGAAAAACCCAAACTTCCTTGTTCTCGACGAGCCAACCAACGACCTCGACATTCAGACCCTGCAAATATTGGAAGAATATCTGGCAGACTTCCCCGGCTGCGTCATCGTGGTTAGCCACGACCGCTACTTCATGGACAAGGTGGTTGACCACTTGCTCGTGTTCCACGGGGCGGGAGAGATAGAAGACTTCCCCGGCAACTACACCCAGTATCGCGCCTACGCAAAGATGGAGACCGCCGAGGCTGCGCGCGAGGAGAAGAAGACAAAGGCGGCCCAACCGCAACAGTCAAGACAGAAAAGCACGAATTCACCGCGCAAAATGAGCTTTAAGGAGAAACGCGAATACGAGCAGTTGGAGCGAGAGATAGCGGAACTTGAGCGCGAACAGAAGCAGATTGAGGAAGAGCTATGCAGCGGGAAACTCAGCGTTGACGAACTGACAGAGAAGAGCAAGCGCCTTCCTCTGCTGAAGGAAGAGCTGGACGAGAAGGAGATGCGTTGGCTGGAGCTCTCGGAGATAGGCGGCAGTTGACATAAGAACATATCGTGTTGACACAATGGCATAACCGTTTTAAGGGGGAATCTATACCTTATTATATATATAAACAGGTGGGAAATGCCGTGGACGCCTTTCTGATTTTCTGAATGAGATTGCAGGCGATTGGCAATCTCTGCGCCCCGCGTTTTTTTCGGATAAGGTGAAAGGATTGTTTGTCTGCGGCGATGAATAATTTTTACAACGGCAACCCTCTTTAGACCCGTCCACGGTAGGAGCCGATTCCCACCACCGTAGAAGCTGACTCCCACCACCGTGCGTCTTGACTCCTTCCACCGTAGTTCCCGACTCCCACGGTGGTAGAAGTTTTGGCCTACCAAAGCCGTTGATTATCAGCACCATTGTGAAGGCGATTTTCTACAATATTGGGATGAGGAGCGCTTTTCGGTGCTTCTCATTATTTTTTACTGTTTTTGTGTAGTTTTGCGGCGGAAACTCTCACGCCTCGGCAGGGTAGAGGGGATTAAGTTTTTTAGGGGGTGATAGGTATTTTAGGGATAATAGGTTGTTTTAGTGAGGGTAGGGGAATTTAGGTTTGGTGTGGGGTAGGGGAAGCGATTATCACTATTTGCCCATTTCATCAGGTTTTTTCTCACCATTTGGCGTTCAGGTTGTAGCCTTCTTCCATGAGGTGGGTGAGGCATTTCGCTACGTAGGCCGAGTCCCAGGCGCGCTGGTCGTAGCTGTGTATGCCGAGCACTATTGGGAAGTTTCGCCGTTGGCATCCCTCCACGTGGCGCTGGAAACTCTCGAAACCGCTGGTTCCATCGAGGAAATATCGCGGTATGCGGTGGGTTCGCGGCGCGAAGAAGTAGTCGAACGGCAGGAATGTTCCGGCGAAGCACAGTCGGTGGTATTTTTGGGCTGAGTGGCGCGAGCGTGTGTCTTTGCCGCAGTTTCCGGGATAGACCAGTGCGTCGGTTCGTCCTCCAAGGTGGGCGATGGTTTTTCTTGCCGAGTCGAGGTCTTCTTCGAGCAGTCGTTGGCTGAACTCTTCGCGGTAGGGGTCGGCGTAGGTTGCGTGGTGCAGAGAGTGTGAGAGTAGTGTGTGCCCCGCGCGCCTACAGCTGTCGTAAAACTCGAAATTCTCGGTTTCATCGGTTATTATTGCGAAGCAGCATCTTATTCCGAGGGTGTCGCAGATGGTCATCAGTCGCCGCATTCCCTCTGGGTGTCCGTCGTCGTCGATGAGTATTGCTGTGGTGGGGTCGGCATTCCACGGCGTGCCGTCGGAGTATCCGCATCGGTCGTCGATACGGATTACGGCGTAAGTTATCATTACTATTGCAAGTATGGCGAGAATGAGTGCTGCGCGCGGTTTCATAGGTGCAAAGATAGTGATTTTTTGCAAGCATTGTGGATTGAAGTAAGATAAAAAGCAAAAAAAAGTTGTTTCGGTGCGTGTTTTCGGAAAAAATAATGTAAATTTGCACCTTAAATAATAAAGGAAAAGAGAAATAATAGTTATGATACCAACTTTCAAGGAGCTGAAGAAGCTGGCAAAACAGGGGGCGCCCAACGGTTCGCCGACGATAAAGATTGCGCTCTTGGGCGACACGGCGACCCAATTTCTTGCGACGGCAATAAAGGGCGACGGCGTGCGACGCGGATTCAACGTAGAACTCTTCGAGGCGGAATATAGCCAGGTGGAGCGACAACTGATGGACCCGACGAGCGACCTCTATCGGTTTGAGCCGCAATACACGGTGATTTTTCAATCTACCCACAAGTGGGGCGAGAAGCACAGCCTGCTGTCGGCAGCCGAGCAGACGGCGATGGCCGACGAGCGCATCGACTTTCTTCGCACGGCTTGTCAGTCGATGAAATCGCGAATTATCTGCATGAACTATCCTGAAATCGAGGATACGGTGTTCGGAAGTTACGCCAACCGCGTGGAGTCGTCGCTGACGTGGCAGGTTCGCAAGCTGAACTATGAGCTGATGCGACTGTCGCAGGAACAGCCTAACTTCTTCGTTTGCGACATTGCCGGAGTGCAGAACAAGATTGGTCGCGACGTGATGTTCGACCCTGCCGTCTATACCAGTACCGAGATGGTGCTTAGCATCGATGCCGTTCCGCTGGTGGCAGCGCGGGCGATGGACATCGTTGCAGCCGCACAGGGAAAGTTTAAGAAGTGCATCATTCTCGACCTCGACAACACTGTCTGGGGCGGAGTGGTAGGCGACGATGGGCTGGAAGGCATACAGCTCGGCCACGGTCTGGGCATCGGGAAAGTATTCACGGAGTTTCAGATGTGGGTGAAGAAACTGAAAAACCGCGGTATCATCGTGTGCGTTTGCTCGAAGAACGACGAGGACAAGGCCAAGGAGCCGTTCGAGAAGCACCCCGACATGGTGCTGCGCCTGGAGGACATCTCTGTCTTTATGGCCAACTGGGAAACGAAGGTTGACAATATTAGAGCCATACAGCAAATACTGAACATAGGGTTCGACTCGATGGTGTTTCTCGACGACAACCCCTTTGAGCGCAACATCGTTCGCGAGAACATCGAGGGCATCACCGTGCCCGAACTGCCCGACGACCCCGCTCAGTATCTGGAGTTCCTATACAGCCAAAACCTCTTTGAGACCGTCTCCTACAGTGCAGCCGACAAAGACCGCACGAAGCAATACCAAGTGCAAGCCCAGCGGATATCAACCCGAACAGTACGACTGCCGACAGTTGCGCGTGCCCAACGAGCAGAGGAAACTCGCGGCAGGCGACCCCTTCTTTGCCGCCTCCACACCAGTCTATCCATTCACCGTGATGCGCGAATATGTGCACATCGACGGGCAAGGGCAGCAGCAACTCGGACGCTACGAGGCCCGCGCCATTGCCGATTTGCTGTTCAATGACCATCGCCGAACAGGACTGCAACCCCGACAGCTCCGAACAGAGGGTAACGCAATTTTCGTCGATTTCAACGCAGAAAAATTCCCTCTGCAGCTCGACACTGCCTACGTTGCCAAGGCAGAAAACTATGGTTTCAGCGTCGTGGCTCCCGAAGGACCGGTGCAGATAGAGTCGGTTGTCGTCGATTCCTCGTCGGTGGCTCTCGTTATGGCCGAAAAGCCACAGTCGGGATGGCGTGTTCGCTACGGCGTCAACGGCACTCGCGGCAAGGGAGGCCGTCTCAGCGGACCGCGAGGCAATCTGCGCGAAAGCAGCCCGCTGCCCGATTACTGCGCCATTTTTGAAGAGCAAATACCCTGATTCGTCCCAAAATTCAGCGTTTTCTTCCTTTTTTCCGCAAATTGTTTTGTGGTTTTCCCACTATTTTGTAACTTTGCAAACGTGGTACGTACAACCTTGTTTGTCCTTGTTGCACTGATACTCGTTTCGGCGTGCCAAGGAGTTATTAAGAATGAAGAAACGGATGAATCGTCGGCGTCGGCACAGCAGTGGCACTCCGACAGTACCACTTTCGCCTACCTAATCAACGACACAGTATTCAAGCTCAACGAAGCTCGCGACCTCGCCGCTGGCTGGCTCGACAGTGCTTACACCAAACAACATCCCGTACAAAAACTCTATCTCTTGCGCGAACTATCGCGACTCGAACTCACTCTTGGCCATCTCTCGCAGTGCGTCAGCTACAGTCGCAGTGGCATAGCCCTGGCCGACAGTCTCGGCATCGAGGACGAGCGCCACTTCTTGGAGCTGACAAAGGGCACGGCGTTCTATCGACAGGGCCGCAAGAACAGCGGACTGCCACTCGTGAGCGAGGCCACTCGATACTTCGTCAATCGCAAGAGCCCCCGCGACTTGGGGCGAGCCAGCTACGGCTACGGCCAGCTGATGACGATGCTCTGGGCCGACGACACCGAGCAGGCCATCAACGCTGGAATACAGCGCGAGGTTACGCTCGACGCCCTTGAGAAGATTTCGCCAAAAGATAGCGATTTCATCGACCAACAACGCGGATTTCTCTACTCCAAGATGGCCGACATGATGGCTATGCTTGGCAACGCCAAAGACGGGCAAGACTATCTCAGAAAGTTCCAATCAACCAAGTTCTCGCACACCGTTCGCGGCCAGCAGGCAATACTCGACTATTACCTCAGTTCCGCCGACTACGATGCATTTATCGCCCATTTCAACGACACAAAAGACTACTGGAAGCACAAGGACACCATCTGCAGTCGCTACTTCAAGCTGCTCTGGATGATGTCAACAGCCTACGAGAAACAGGGCAACTTGGTAAAGGCGTTGGAATACCGAAAGCGGCACGATGACGTGCACATGAAGGTAACGCTGAAGGAAAACGAGCTGAACGACCAGAACGCATCGCGGTTCGAGAACGCCATGCAGTGGAAAGTGGGCTATGTGCAGCATAAGAATCAGCAGATAGTAAAGGCGTTGAAGCTCTTTGTTACCATATTTCTTCTATCCATCGGAGCACTGTTGTTGTTGACATATCGTAACCGTTATCAGCGACAAGAAAACCAGACGCTGCACGAGACAGTGGACGAACAACAAGAGCGCTACCTCGACTTGCTGAGCAAAAATCAGAAGAAAAAGCCCGAATTCACCGCTGAAATGGCCGAAAAAGTAGTGCTGTTCCAAGAGCTGTTCGATAAGGACAGAATCTTCCTTGAGCCCGACCTGACGCGCACCACACTGGAGGAGCGGCTCGGAGTTGACAAGAACGCTTTCTCTATCATCCTGCAGCACGCCATCGGTGAAGACAACAACCTGAGCAACTTCATCGCAACGAAGCGCATCGACTACGCCTGCAAGCTGATGAGCGACTTCCCGGAATACTCCATAAAGGAGATAGCAGAGAAGTCGGGCTTCTACACCGTGAGAAACTTCCGACTGCTGTTCAACAAGCAAGTGGGCGTATCGCCACAGGAGTTCAAGAACAATCTGAACAAGCAGTGATGCCCATCTGCTGCGCCGAAAATTGTTGACAAAACAACCAACCTCCACCACCCCTATTTATACCCACCGCCGAGGCTCAAAACTTCCACCACCGTAGGAGTTTGTTCCCACCACCGTGCGTCTTAGTTCCCACCACCGTGCGTCTTAGTTTCCACCACCGTGCGTCTTAGTTTCCACCACCGTGGAAGTTTAGCCTTATGGGAACTGGCATACAGACGTTTACCCATTTTAGCCGACGCCCACCACCGTGGGAGTTTTCTTCCACCGCCGTAGGAGGTTTTTTCCACTCTGTTTTTCGCCCCTTTTTTCTTGCTTTGCAAGGGTAGGGAAGTGCCATAAAATCGCCATCCCGAAGGGGCGGGAATCGTTGCCGCCATAGCCACTGCGTTTCCTTGTTTCCGCCGCAATGTCGCTCCGAGGCCGTTCACATAAATCTCCCATTCCATCGGAAAATCGCATTTTTGGGGTTTTATACCCTTTTTGTAGTGCTCTTGAAGCAATCCCACGGTTTTAGCTCGTTTTTATTACTTTAACCCCGATTTTTTTCAAAAACCGCAAAAACGGCCAACTTCATGCAAAAATCGCCGATTTCATCGAAAAAAAAAACACTTTTTAAGCTAAAAAAATAAAATTCGCCACGAGCGGAAACTTTTTCCGTTTGGACGTTTCTTCCCCTATATATATAATGTAAAAGGGAAAGTTTCGCTACCTTTGCAAGCGTAAAATCAAAATGCGGAACAAAGTGCGTAAGTATCTACTGCTTTTTCTCACCATGCTGTGCTCTCTGACGATGAGCGCAGAGGTCTTCGAGGAAGTTGCTTCTTCGGAGGACAGCATGGCTATGGCAGCTACCGCCGCCGAGCAGCCCGTCGAGACAGCAGCCGCCGAGCCTACCACCGCCCCCACCGTGGAGCAGGTGCTCAGCGAGGTGAAGCAGCAGCGAGCTACGGAGGCAGCCAAGGCGACGACAGATGCTACGGTGCATTTCCCTGTGGGGAGCAGCACCATCAGCCGCAGCTTTAGCGACAACGACGCAGCACTGTCCGCAATAGCAAAGGCCATAGAAAATCACTCAAACGCACCACAGAAAAAGATTTACAGAATCGTGATAAAAGGATTCACCTCCCCTGAGGGTAGCAACGCGCTAAACGAGCGGCTCGCTCGTGCACGTATGCAGAGTCTGCAGAGCTACCTTGAGCGCGAGGGAATCGCCAAGGACCTTCCAATCGAAATCGCAAGCGGCGGTGAAGATTGGGAGTCCGTGCGACAATTTTTGGAGAAGTCGGAAATAGCGGAGAAGGCGGCCATTCTTAATCTCATACAAGGTATTGCCCACCCCGACCGCCGTCTCGCGCAACTGAAGCAGCGCTTCCCTAAGGTTTACCACATTTTGCAGAAGCAGCTGTTTCCGACTCTCCGTCGCACGGAGATTCATCTCGAAACCAACGGCGAGTCTGTAGCCGACCAAAAGCAGAACATTACCACTACTACATATCCATCCGATGGAATCGGCAAAAACGACATCTCGAACGCTGGCTCGCGCAAGTGCGTAGAAGTAAGGTTCAAGGTGAACAGCAGCGACCTGCAGTCGAACCCGCAGAACAAAGAGCAGCTGAAGCAAATGGCCGATTTCATCGAAAACATCAAGGGGCGAGCCGACATCACGAGCATCACGCTCTGCGGCTATGCCTCGCCCGATGGTAGCGTTGCCTACAACAACTCTCTATCGCAAGCGCGCATGGAGAGCCTTCGTCGTTATCTCGTTGCCGAGGGAGTGGCGCAAGGCATCACCATCAACGCAACGTCGGGAGGCGAAAACTGGACCGACCTTCGCTCGTTTGTAGAATCGTCGAGCTATGCCGACCGCGATGCCATTCTCGACATCATCGACAGCAATCAGCACCCCGACCGCAAGCTCGAACAGATAAAGCGTCGCTTCCCCAAGGCTTATCGCGACATGCACGACCGAATCTTCCCTGAGCTTCGCCGCACGGAGATGTGCATCGGCTATCGTCAAAAAACGCCCATTCCATCGACACCAAAGGTAGAAGAGACCAAACCTGTGGAAGTGCAAGAAACGCCGATTCCATCGGAAGAACCGGTTCAAGAAATACTTGAAGAGCGTGAGCCGCAAGCCATAGTAGCATTGAAGACCAATCTGCTCTACGACGCTGCCCTTTGGCCCAATGCTGAGATAGAGCGTTGGTTCGGGAAGAACCGTCAATGGAGCGTCATGGCAGAGTGGGGCTCACCGTGGTACGTGTGGCATCACAATTCCCGCGCATACGAAATACTCAATGTAGGCGTAGAGGGTCGCTACTGGCTGAATGCCAAGAGCCCCGACCATCGCTGGCTGACCGGATGGTTTGCTGGAGCCTACGTCATGAGCGGCAAGTACGACATCGAATGGAACAGCAAGGGATACCAAGGCGAATACTGGAGCCCAGGACTCACCTTCGGCTATGCCCACCGCATAGGTAAGTGGTGGAACATGGAGTACAGCGTCGGCGTGGGCTACCTCGGCACGCGTTGGCGTCGCTACTACGGAATGTTCGACGACCGCCACCTGATTTGGCAGTTCAACGGCAACACCGACTACGTTGGACCGACGAAGCGTAAATCCAGCCTTCGCCAGAGTGCAGAGAGTCGCTTTCAGCCGTCCAACTGGTAAGTGAGAGCGTGCCCGGGTCGTCGTTGCGCCACACTTGGCTGAGCGAACAACCAGTGGAGAGTCCCGTAACGTAGGCTTTCACGGCGGCCATGTTGTTGTAGCCGCGTATGCGTGCCTTCACGTTCAGGTAGGTAGTGCGAGGCGTTACCACCTCTTTATATATATATAGCGACGTGTCGGCCACCTCGATGGTTCGAGCGCCGCTCTTATAGTTTGCGAACGTAACTTGCTCCTCAAGCATCTCCTCGGTAACGACGAGCGTGTCGGTGGCTCCTCCGAGTCGTTCGGGGTCATAGACGTAGGTGATGCCGTTGTCCCATGTGCCTCTGGTGGAGGCGGTGATGTTGCGCGAGTGCACCAGTGCGTTGGTGTGGGAGTCCATTTGGTCGAAATAGAACGTTCCGAACTCGTCCTTGCTCTGGTTGAAGATGAGCAGTCCGTAGGTGCCGGGCTTCAGGTCCACATATACGCTCTTGACGCTATTGGTGAGCATCGACTGCGTTACCACGTCGCCATCCTTGCTCAGCAGCAGTGTCATTCCGGTGGGCATAGTGCTGTATTTCGAGAGCCAATCGACGTCTATGCGTAGGCGCACCGTCTCAGGGTAATAGATTTCGAGCTCGCGGCGTTCGCACGAGGTGAACGTCAGCATGAGTCCCGCCAGCAGGAGAAGTATCGTGTTGCGCATTTTCATTTCTTGCCTCCTTTCTTCTGCTTCTTGTGAAAGAGGTTGTCGTTGAGCAGATAGACGAGCGATATCTTCAGCTCGCATCTCCACCTTCGGTTTCCTCAGCGGCAAGGAATATATCACTCAGCGCGACTCCACCGACAACGTGATGAAGCTGAACTTCACACTGCGCGACGGTTCAGAGAAGACGTTCCTATTCAACGTGGGCAAGCTGATTCACTACGTGAAGTATGAGCCGAACTATATGGTCTATGAGCCAGGCTCAGTGTTGACCCAAGAGGACGTGGTGCGCGAACTTGAGATTGTCCTCGACCTGCCATACATCGGCGACGACGACGTGATAGTGCTCCCCGACGTGGAATATTCCGAGAAGGCTGGTGGCTTCGACGCCATAGTAGAGCCATGGGAAGACGGCGGCACGATAGACATTAGTCTTTAGTTCGAGATTTGCCGAATAAAGAATCGGAAATCGAGAATAAAACCCAATTACGAAATAGCATATAGTGAAAATAATTAAAAAGAGAAACAAGATGAAAAAACTGTTATTCTTAGCAGCAGGCGCAGCTCTCGTAATGAGCTCCTGCTCCCAAAGTGAAGACACCAGCGACCTCCAGTCGTCGGTGCAACTCCCTGTTGAGATTGGCGCACGCTACATCGTCAGCAATGTGCAGACCCGTGCCGGAGAGACAGGTACCATGACCACCGAGACCCTCCAGAAGACGGGCTTCGGAGTGTTCTGCTACTATTCCGACGCTTCGGACTACAGCACCAGCCTGAAGCCTAACTTCATGTACAACCAGAAGGTAGAGTACAGCGACAACAACTGGACCTACAGCCCCGTGAAGTATTGGCCGAACGAGACTGCCGCCGGCGACGCTGACAAGGCAGGACAAGACCCTGCAGCACAGGCTACTGGTGCCGACAAGCTCAGTTTCTTTGCTTACGCTCCTTACGTGAACGAGGCTTCTGGCGATGAGGGCATCACCGGCATGACTGCAAACAATGTTGGAGGCGACCCGAAGATTACCTACAAAGTGGCAAGCAAGCCGGAGAACAGCGTTGACCTGCTCTGGGCTGTCGTTGGCTCCGACAACACCGCTTGGGAGAACGTTACTGGCGAAGACGTAACGCTGACCGAGGGACTTCCCTACCTGAACCTCATCAAGCCCGACGTTTCGCAGAAGGTTAATCTGCTCTTCAAGCACGCTCTCTCGAAGTTCCAGCTGAAGGTGGTCGGCGCTTTCGACAAAGTAGATGCTGGCGGCGAGAAGGACGACGCAACCAAGATTACTATCGCAAAGGTGGAGATTACCGGTCTTGGCGGCGGCACCGAGGGCGTTCTTAACCTGAACAACGACGAGGCTAACGTTCCTAATTGGACTGTTTCCGACGCTACTGCCACTTCGATGACCATCGAGGGCGAGGCTATCAACGCAGAACTGCTCGACGGCGGCGCTAAAGTGCAGACTGTTGAGGGCGTTACTGGTGAAGAGAAGCCCCTGCTCGCACAGGTTGACGACGAGGACGTTGCCTATATGGTGATTCCTGGAAGCAGCAACGTTACCGTTAAGATTACCTATTACACCACTACCGAGGACGCAAACCTCGCCGACGGCTACTCGCGCGTTGAGAACGTCATCACCAAGGACATCAGCGGCTTGGCTCTTGAGGCAGGCAAGTCTTACAACCTGAAGATTATCCTCGGCATGACCACCGTTAAGCTGGAGGCTACGGTTGAGGAGTGGGACGACGACACCACAGAGTCTGTAATCAACCTCCCCATCAACGTTGAGTAAAAGGTTTTAAAGTTCGCTAAGTTATAAGGTTTATCAAGAAAGAGGTTCTGCTGCTTCGCTTGTCGAAGAAGTCTTTCAAGCAAACAAAGACTTTCCTCGCTTCTTGGTAAACTTTATAAACTTGACGAGCTCGATAAACTGAAAGAATAGAGATTAAGAATAATAAAAAAACTAACGAAAGAATGAAAAAGTATCTGTTTTTTGCAGCTGCCGCCGCTCTGACGCTGGCCAGCTGCTCCAGCGACGCTGACCTGGCCAAGTTTGAGCAGGCACAGGTAGAAAAAGACCTCGGTACCGCCATTAACTTCAGCACCTACAATGGCGGCCGTACTAACACTCGTGCTGGTGCCACTGGAAGCATCAACACCGAAATCCTGAAGAAGTCCGACTATGGCTTCGGCGTTTACGCTTACTACACTGAGGCCGAC